>JAEEGL017033887.1_pt1 | contig 10299 bp, 9 predicted proteins | sample 9134231 | NCBI WGS metagenome assembly JAEEGL01 (sample SAMN16246548, study PRJNA631951) | gut metagenome | biome: gut microbiome; feature: rumen; material: fiber-attached | host: Bos | place: Iran: Karaj | collected 2018-10
CTTGCTTACCTGGCACCACGGAGCATCACAGGACACCGACCATTCATCCAGTTTGAGGTCCGTGCGGACATACAGCGGGCGGTCGGTGGCCTCACGGCCGAAGAGCAGCAGGTCCAGCTCCTTTCCCGAAGTGTCGGTGACTCTGAATTCTGAGGGCTTGTCGTCGCCCGGGTTGTCGCCGGGATTCTCGCCTGGGTTCTCGCTTGTGTTGTTGTCCTTGGGTTTGATCTCCTCGGGAGAGCATGAAACCAGCAGAGCGAGCATAATAGCGTAAATTACTTTCTTCATAGGTTTTCTGCAAATACTCAATCCGCAAATATAGTAAATATGAGTTATCGTTGAATAATTTCGTGTGTCCTTGGCGACACGGACTACGGTAAATTACCTCTAGACCGCCGCTTTCTTTTGAGATATAAACAAATATCATATCAAATTATTTGATGGGAGTCATAACGACTTTTTGTCGCCAAGGTGGATGCTGTCAGACTATCTCCTTGCCGAAGGGGAACACCGCTCCGATAGCCATTTTGAAATGCTGCGCTCCCCACGGAATGCCCACGATGGTAATGCAGCAAATAAGCCCGCACACGAGGTGCACAATCGCAATCTCCCACCACCCCAGCAGTATCCACACCAGATTCATCACAACCGACAGGCAGCCCGGCTCCCTGGGCCCGTTCACCAGTTCGTGCCCGAACGGCCACAGAGCATACGCCCCCAGCTTGAACAGCTGCACTCCGAAGGGAATCCCCACAATGGTAACGCACATCACAAGTCCCACAACAAAATAAATGACGGAGATAATTATCCCGCCCAGCAGTAGCCACAGTATGTTTCCAAGGAATTTCATAATACTCTATATGATGCTTACTGATATTTCTGAAAGTTATACTTCTCCCTTAGTGCAGCCTTGGTCTGATCGGGCTGATTGGTAAAGAAAGCCTTCCAGCCGGGACAGAAATTGATATGCCACCTCCAGAAGCGGCCGAAGAAAGACTTGGGATTCTTGTCGTACTGAGCCCGGAATTTACAGGTCTCGCAGGGGTAGGATTGTTGTGCCATAATCTATTTACTTGTCAGTTCTTGGTACATTTTGAAGAGGCGGGCGACGATGTCGGACTAGAAGAGTCGATCCTGGATGACGCGGTATTTCTCGAATTCAGTTTCGGCGAATTCTTTTGCGTAGTCTGCGGAGACGTGGCCAGCATCATCGAGAACGGGGCGGTCGTCGCCTTCTAGGAAGCGATCAGAGATTACTGCATCCAGATTGTAGTATTTTACCTGGTAGTTTTTTCCGTCAGCGGCAGTTTGTCGGAATTTCCGACAAACTGAATTTTCGGCCAATTCTCCGGATGCGAAAACGTTCTGCAGATGCTCTGCAATGGTGGAGCGGCTTTTGTCGAACAGCAGTGAAATGGCCTCCTGAGTGAGCCAAAGGGTTTCATCGGAATAGAGCAGCTGGACGCCATCTTCCCGGTTTTCAAGTTGGAAGATGAGGAATTCGGCGGTGCTGTTGCGTATGGTGAGGTTCTTTTCCATAGTCGGTTGCTATTTTGTGAGTTCCTGGTACATTTTGAAGAGGCGGGCGACGATGTCGGATTCGGTGGCATCTTTGGGGAAGCCGTAGGCCTCCAGGACGGCGGCATCGTTGGCGCGGTGGGCCTTGCGGAGTTCTATCGGCATGGCCAACTCGTCATATAAGTCTGCTAAACTGCTTTCTGGGTAAAGCGCCCGGGCATCAAGAATAGCCTGCGCCGTTTGGCTTATCTTCTCTTTCTGCTCTTCATTCGGTTGAGGCCAAGGGAAGTTATTATAAACTATATCTTTGGAATAACGGTAATCAGATTTCAGCCTGCCACATACAGCACGCATCCACGCCATATGGACAACAGAAAGAAGGACTCCAAAATGATATGGTTCGCAATTGGGTATTATCTGAACTTGGTCATTCGTTACTATATCCCGTGTAACATATCCCATCGGAACATAACGTCGTCTTTCTGATGAGACTCGAGGGACCAAAAGATTCTTTACTTTACCATCATCAGGAGTTTCTGCGCAACCAGTTTCGTCAAACTTGATAATATCCGGTTGAGTCCTCTGAGCAAATAAATGAGGTGTCTCGGCAAACTTGCGAATGGCTGCTGCAGGACTATTCAATCTCGCTTGCTTACAACCAGCCACGCGTTCCATAACGAGCGGCAATGAACGTAATTCAGAAGGAGAGATACCCTCCAACCAAAGACAATATCTAAACTTGTCATTAACGAGAGGCTTATTGTTGATTAGTTCAGTGCCACCAATAAGCGTATGAATCCACTTGATTGCTTTTGGTTCTTTGGCTATCAGGGTTTCCTTCTCTTCCTTTGAGAATATAAGGCAACCACCATCTGCAGGCTTGTTGCCATAAATCATTGCGGGGACATCACAGATGGGCTTATTACGACTTTGTAATATAACATTGGGAGCATCGGACAAGTATGCGTTGATATTATTGCATGGTGTCGAAATACCATTTTCGTACAAGACTTTTTTGTTTCTCTCTATATGTGAGAAACCAATAATCACACAATGGACATGAGCCTTATCATTTGCCTCACTATCCCAGCGGAAAGTTCTATGAGCGAAGTTGATATATACGTCAAGACTCTCCCACATCCGGCCTACGGTTTCTCCCTGAGAGACCGAATTAGTTGAAACGAAAGCACTCTCAACATTTGTCCCTCTTGTATAATCACAAGCCTTTTTGAACCAACAACTAACGTAGTCAACATTCTTAATGCCAGGATAGATCGACTCAACGTCATCTTTTTGCTCCGGGCTCATATATGTGAATCCCACGAACGGCGGATTACCCATGATATAATTTAACGCAGAAGCCGGAATCACTTCGTTCCAGTCCATCCGGAGCGCATTACCCTCGTGAATATTGGTGTAGGTCTTAAGCGGCAGCGGATCGAGGTTAAAGCCTACGATTTCGTCTGTCTCCTGCATCATTTGGGACTCGGCAATCCAAAGGGCCGTCTGGGCCACAGAGCAGGCAAAGTCGTTAATCTCTATGCCGTAGAATTGATTGATACTGACCTTGATAGGCTCCGCCATTTCTCCAATGACTCTGTTATCTCCATAAATAATTCGCAGCGCATCGTTTTCGAGTCGTCGGAGCGAGGTGTAGGATTCAGTCAGGAAGTTACCTGAGCCACAGGCGGGGTCAAAGAATTTCAGCTTGGAAATCTTGTCCTGAAAGGCATAGGCCTTGTCCTTCTTGGTCTTGGCCACCTTCTCCGCCTTGATGTCGGCCAGCTCTGCTTTCAAATCGTCCAGGAAGAGCGGGTCGATGACCTTATGAATGTTCTCGATGCTGGTGTAGTGCATACCACCGGCCCTTCTCGTTTCCGGGTTCAGGGTGCTCTCAAACACAGCACCAAAGATGGTAGGGCTGATTTGGCTCCAATCAAAATTGTCCGAGGCGCGCTGGAGAATCAGTGAACGGATTTCCTCATTGATGCGGGGTATCTCAATGTCTCCGGCGAACATACCACCATTGACATACGGGAAGGCCAGCAGTTTCTCGTCCTCGTAGGGGTCGCGGTCCTCGGGCTTCTGGTCCAGGATACGGAACAACTTGATAAGCTTCTCACGGAATTCACCTGCACTGAACTGTGCCATATAATCGTGGAACATATCTTTTGTTCCGAATATGCCGGCATCCTCAGCATAGAGGCAGAACACGAGGCGGACGCAAAGCTTGTTCAGCGCTTTCTGGGACTCTGGATTGTTGGGGTCCTTGTACTGGGCAAGAATCTTGTCGTAAAGGACGCCGACGATTTCACCAGCCTGGATGGAGACCTGGAGTTCCTGTTTCAAGTGGACATTGGTGTCATCGACCAGAAAGGACAGGCGGTGGTATTCTTTCTCCAGGTTTTCCAGCAGAATTATTTCCGGCTCTCCTTGAGGGTTCTCCATATCATAAACATCAAACTCCCTGAAATTGCAGATAACTATCCAGCGGGGGCGATCTGAATATGGGAGTTCTTCTGCATAGCGTTTTGCCTGACGGTAGGGAGTAAGGGTGGTTCCATCGCTCTGGGGAATCGGCGTTTTGAGGTCTTTTTCTACAGACTTCTGTTCGATGAGTACGTGAGTCGGTTTGATATAAGCGTCGATAAAGCTGGTGTTGGATAGCTTCACCCTGTTTTCGAAGGAGATGATGTTGAAAGGGTCTTCCACCTGAAGAACCTTCTGCAAGAGTTCCATCCAGAAAGGCTGACTCTGTCCTTTTTCGTAGCCCTGTCCTTTCCACTTGGCTGCGAATGCTTTTGCCGCTTGACGCTGTTTAGTATCTGTGCTCATTGAATAAAATGCTGCTAATTCAACAAATTTAGCAAAATTTCTGCGTTATTCACAGACACCGGCCAGAAAAAGCTCAATGGTACGGCCCTGAGGAAGGATAAAGGAATCATGTTAAAGCCGATACCAATACGCCGCTCCACTCATAATGGAACCTTGGCCTGTCCAGCAAAGGGGTTGTAAGGGCGAAGGAGGCAGGAAAGGTTTATTTGTTATTCCAGCCATAATTTCGTATATTTGTGTTGATTGAAAATGAGCGAATTTGACGAATATATCCGTCAGGGGGAGCCGGGGCGCAGCGAGAAAGCCGCGGCCTGGCAGGCGGCTATCGGCCTTCAGGATGTCGATGGTCTGCAACCGTCGGCATACCTTGTAGACACGGCAAAACGCCATATCGAAGGAGACATCACTATTGACCAAGTCAAAGGACTCATTGATTCTTATTATAAATCAAGGCAGGGGCGGCTTTCCGCAGAGGAAGAACGCACGGAAGAAGCCGATAAAGTATCTGCAAGGATTACGGAACTTCTTCAGGAAGATACTTTTTCATTTACTCCGGCGGAATTTCAGCGAATCCATCGTAAGCTGTTTGAAGGTATTTTTAAATTCGCCGGCAAGTACCGTGACTACAACATTTCCAAAAAGGAATGGGTGCTGGATGGCGCCTCCGTCCTCTACAACCCATTCGAGAATCTGAAAGAAACTCTGGATTACGATTTTGCAGAAGAACGAAAGTTTGACTATGCATCGGCATCTACTGAAGAAGCCATAAGACATATAGCCTCTTTTATAGCCGGAATATGGCAAATCCATCCGTTCGGAGAGGGCAACACGCGAACGACGGCCGTTTTCCTTATAAAATACCTGCGTTCTTTTGGCTTTGCCATTAACAACGACTTGTTTGCAGCTCACTCTTGGTATTTCCGCAATGCACTGGTGCGCGCAAATTATTCCAATAGGGACAAGAGTATTTCGTATGATTTGTCATACCTGGAATGTTTCTTACGAAACCTTGTTCTTGGAGAAAGCCATGTGTTGAAGAACCGCTACCTTCATATCAGTTATCAAAGTGACGGAGCCAGTGTTTCAAAGGGTCAAATTGGCACTTTGAGTGTCACTTTGGAAGAGCGGGCTGTGCTTAACTGTATTTCTCAAAACAATCGTATCATCCAAAAGGACATAGCTACTGCTATAGGAAAATCTGAAAGGACCGTGAAGCGTATTATGGCATCGCTCTCCGAAAAGGGTATCTTAATACGCAAGAACGGCAAACGAAATGGCTATTGGGACGTGAGGTGGGATTAAGGTCTTTTTGTCTTCCGTCAGAATTTTCCGTCGCTCAGGTAGAAATAATCGCAGTCCAGCGTGCCGGAGCCGCCGCCGGTTTCGACTGCGAACAAAAGTTGGAAGATGTTACCTATCTTCATTCCAAGACTTTCCCATTCTTTAAAATGAGCGGAGATGTCAATATGGCCGCTTTGGCGTGAGCTGCTTCGGACAGAAAAGAACTGAGGAAAAGTCTTTTCACCATCTATGGATGGTGCGTTATATCTCATATTCTGGTATACGTCGTAAGAGGCACCGTCAATAGTAATAGTACCTTTTTTCTGACCGAGAAGATTGGGTCCCGGTTTGCTAAACCAGTCTTCGACAATATAGAATTCGACGAGAGGATTCAGCGTCCATCCGTAAACGCTTATGTAATTATATCCTCCGCCAGAGCCGGTCTTACTGTGCCTGAAATAGCAGTCATACTGCATATTATTCGATCTCAAGTCGTCACCGCCATAATATCCAACGCCGGCTATAAAACTATTTGTTCCGTTCCAAGCGGCTTTGAATGTGCCGTTGCCGTAATACGTCATAGAATTATTCCCGCCTTGATACCAGAGAAGACCTGTCCAACCGGTATTGCCGATCGAGAATATAGTTGAATTATTATTCTGCCCGAATATCTTTTTTTCGGCACCTTGGTGCCCCATCTCGTCCTTGGCGGGATCGCGGTCTTTCACGCTGACAGAGACTTTGGCGGAAGCCTTTTCCGCCGTTGCCGAAATCTCGCACTCTCCCTTACCTGCAGCGAGAACGTGTCCATCGGCGTCCACCTTTGCAACCGCAGGATTCGAGGAGCTCCAGACGACAGCCCCCACAGCGGCATCCTCAGGCGTAATCACGACCTTGAGATCAAATTTATCTCCAACAACTACTGCCGATTCCGGTGCCCCGTGATGGCAATGCTTATTCCCGCAGACTCAGGCTCGCCGGAGGGCTGATCTTTCTTATTGCAGCCCGCCGCAAGCAATGTCAGGGCCGCCAGGACAATCAATACAATTCTTTTGTTCATAATCCTTTAAATTTTGCCCCAAGACTACGTGGCGGATATTTACCTTTAGGTGAGGCTCGAGGCGGGGACTTTGCACTAAGCGAATTACCTCATCCGTATCACGGTTTATTATCTCAATGCAAAGGTAGCAATTATTCTCTAATCCACAAATCCAAATTGTCCCCAAAGTTTGGGACAGAGACTAAAGCGTATTCGCCTGTCCTTCAGCAACTTGCGCTGCGGCGCTTTGTACGGGTTCTGGCAGCAAGCAGAGGGGCTGTCCACAGTACCGTTCGAACTACTTGTTTATTCCCCGAATAATAGCTAAATTGCGGTCGCAAATAATCTTTCGCCCAATGAAACAAGTTCCTGACAACATAGAGACTGGATGGAACCACAATGAGGAGTATATGATGAACACCAAAATGAAGAAAAAGTACATTATTTTTGCAATTCTCGCACTGATTGCAGTTGCCTGCCAGCCGGACAAACCCGAGCCGCAGACACAGACACAGACAGAATGGATCGCCCGTACCGTCGACTTTCAGCAAAATTATACTCTTGACCAGATGGTAATCCTGAGCAGGCACAACATTCGTTCTCCGCTCGTCAGCAAGAATTCCGTCCTTACCAGACTCACCAACAACGACTATCAGTGGTTCCACTGGGAAGGACAGCCCAGCACTCTTACCGCCAAAGGAGAAAGGCTTGAGACCAGGATGGGGACGTTCTTCAAAGAGTGGCTGGAGAAGAAGGATTTCATAGCCAAATACTCGGCGGACAACTATACCTTCCGCTTCTATGCCAACGCCAAGCAGCGCTGCCAGCTCACCGCCACCAGTTTTGCCCAAGCCCTGCTCCCGGGAAAGCACCCAAGAGTGGAGATGAACGTCCAGTTCGACACTATGGACCCCGTGTTTACACCGCAGATCACCAAGATATCGGACGATTTTGTAACCAAGGCACAGAAAGAAATCCAGGAGAAATTCGGTGACCTGAATACTCACGTGGCACCGGCGTATGCTTTGATGGAGCGCGTTATAGACATCACTAACGCCCCCGCATATCCCGATACCAGCTCTTTCAGCCAGTTCCCGTCATCCGTAAGTTTCAAGTTGAAAGAGGAGCCGTCTATGTCCGGCGGCCTCAAGATGGCCTGTACGGTATCGGACGCGCTTTCCCTCCAGTACTATGAGGAGCAGGATGACAGGAAAGCGGCCTTTGGCCACGACATTTCTTTCGACGATTGGGTAAGCATTTCCTCCGTTAAGGAATGGTACGGGGACGTCCTTTTCACCGCACCTTCCGTGTCTGTGAATGTAGCCCATCCGCTGCTCCAGCTGATTCTGGAAGAGATGCAGAACGAGAGACGTATCTTTACCTTCCTCTGCGGCCACGACTCCAACGTGGGCAGCGTGCTTGCCGCCCTGGAAGCCGAGGAGGTGGACCTCCCCGGCACCATCGAGAAACGCACACCCATCGGCTGCAAACTGATTTTCGAAACCTTCACCGGCAAAGACGGAGTGAAGTATGCCGATATCCTGCTGGTTTACGCAACGGCGGCGCAACTCAGGGCAGAAACCGCCCTTTCGTACAGCAACCCTCCAGCCGGAGTGAAAATCAAGCTGAAGGGATTGAAGGAGAATGCCGACGGCCTCTACAGCCTTTCCGATGTGCAGCAGAGACTGTCTAAAGCCATCGTGGCTTACGATGCTCTGTAAGGCGTTTTTAGCTTCTTGATTTTACCAGTTGGAAGAATCGTCCTGTACCCACTCAGACCTTATGAAAGAGCTTCTTACTTTTTAAGCCCGTAAGCTTTCAGGAGTACCGGAAGAAAAGCATTTATGCGAGGTCCAGGTGCCGAGAAGGCGGAGCATTTGAATTTTTTTCGCTATATTTGGAAGCACTAAAACAATATTCAAGATGAGCAAGAGTATCTTCAGCCGCTTCGGCGACATCACCAAGATCCTGAGCAGGGCATCCTTCAGCGACGTCAAAGAGAAAATCACCAAGTATGAGTACGGCTCAGATGCATTTATGCAGATTCTTCAAAGCCGTTACTCCTGCCACTCCTTCACCAATTACCCTGTCTCTGACAGTAAATTGAGTATGATTCTCGAGGCCGGGCGCCTGGCACCTTCGGCGAAGAATCTGCAGCCCACGCGAATCTGGGTGGTGAAGAGCGAAGAGGCCCTGGAGCGTCTGAGGAGCGTCCATCCCTGCTATGGAGCTCCGCTTGTCCTTATCGTCGGCTGCCGCAACGAAGAGGCCTGGGTGCGGGAAAGCGATGGAATCAATTCGGCCAAGACGGACGCGGCCATAGTCCTGACCCATCTGATGCTGACCGCGACCGACGCCGGGCTTGCAAATATGTGGATATGGGACTTCGACCCCGGCAAGATAAGGGAAGTACTCCCCGAGACCCGAGACCACGGAATCTATGGCTTGCTGGCAATAGGCTACCCCGCCGAGGGCGAGGGCAAGCCGACGGAACTTCACAACGTCCGCAAATCCATCGAGGAAATAGTCACCACACTGTAGTTCCACTGATAATCAATGCGTTATACGATATCCCTTCCCCGTTTCGGGAAGGAAGGGTTTGCAGGGTGCGGGAAGGAAGGGTGCGGGAAGGCAGGACTTGCCGGGCATGAGGAGGAAGGTTTTGCCGGGCACGGGTAGGCAGGCCGCGGGTAGACAGGGCGTGTGAAGGTCGGCCGTGTGTAGGCCGAAAACGGCCACCGGTTTATTCTGCGCCAACACGCGGCAGGCGGGCAGAATGGTGGAGCCGAGGGCTCCTGGCGAAGCCGACCATTTTCCGGTCGGCGAGACCAGCGGCCCGAAGGCGCGGAGGCCCTGCTGAACACCACGGAACGCCAAAAATCACGGATAAAACAAAACGGCGCGCGCGACAGCCGGAACGCACTCAGCACGCGATTTGACGTCAACACGGACGGAGCGTACGTACCATTCGGGCCGGAATGCCCGTGCCCGTATCCGGAACATCGCTAGGCAACGGCCGCCGCGAGGAGGGCCATTGCACAGAGCCCACCACAGCGGCGCGCCGTAGCCGCCGACCATGACAGCCGGTCGGCGGCGGTGCCGGAAAACTGGCATTTGACGGCACGGAGGGCCTCCAAACAGCAATCGGTGCCGGAAAACTGGCATTTGGCGGCACGGAGATAAGCGAAACAGCTGGCAGTGCCGCAAAGGAGAGACGGAGATGGCAACGTGCAGACTGCTGCTGAAGAATGCGGACCAGCGACGCCTTTGCCCAAATGGCAGGGGCAAAGGCTGACCGACGAGCGCACCGGCGGCGGGCGGCTGTTATGCCCGCCGCCTGAGGGTCCTACCGCGAGCTCGCCGAAAGGGCTCGCGTCCGGCCCCTCTGCTTGCTGACAGAACCAGCACAAAGCGCCGCAGATGTAACAAAATCATTCACACCTGCGGCACCAGAAGTGCCCCAAAGGGCAAAATGTGCTGCAGGTGTAACAGTCTTTGGCACACCTGTAGCACTTTCCATCACAGTTGCTACGGGAGACAGTTTATCGGAAGGCAACTTACAAAGAGCAAAGGAAATGCACCCGAGCAAGCACACAAAAGGCTGCAGCGCAAGTTACTGAAAGACA
>JAEEGL010672346.1_pt1 | contig 10298 bp, 7 predicted proteins | sample 9134231 | NCBI WGS metagenome assembly JAEEGL01 (sample SAMN16246548, study PRJNA631951) | gut metagenome | biome: gut microbiome; feature: rumen; material: fiber-attached | host: Bos | place: Iran: Karaj | collected 2018-10
GTAAAAGATAATGCTGCTTTTTTCAGATGTTTCATGAGATCACCCTTTCCTTGTGATACTTCCATTTTATCACAAATGTTGTGAGAAATCAATATCAATCGTTTACTTTGGTCTGAATATGCCTCAGAGTCACCCAGGGTGACTCTCGACTTGTCCGGTCGTGGAATCAGGAGATGTTTTATTTGTTGGGCGTGATGGCGAGTAATAATGTTCAAATCCTGAAAAAACAGCATCTATTTTATTTGCCAATTCAATCCTTGTTGCTTCATACGAGTTGATGCTGTTTGCTTGGTGGTCTTTATTTGCTTTAGAAATAATTCGATGATTTCTGATAAAGATTGTTATAGCTGTTGTTGCAACAGCCATTGCTAATATAAACAATAAGAAAAGGACGTTTGAGCGAACAGATCTTGATGTGAATAAGAATATACAAATTGCGATTGTTATTAAACATATTGGAATGGTAACTGCTAGTGTCTTTTTCATTGACCGCATTTTATATATACTGCGCTCAACTTCATATTTTTTTTGAATAGCGCTTTCTTCCTTTTCTTTACATTCCGATAATAATAAATCAAGCGATTCTTCTTCTGAAATTGCTTCTCCGAATGATTCTAAAAAAGAATTGCATTGATTTTTCGTGTGTTTCACTTTATGATATTGGAATACTGAGCTTATAAATCCCGTTCTTTCAAATAAAGCATTATCTTCATTGATATAAATTGCACCTTTCAAAGCTTCTTCCTTATTAAATACACCAACCATGAAATCTATTCCGCCTTGTCTTTCGCGACATTCGAGCGCGACAATTGATCCAGCGGTAATAATTCCGTCATAGCATTTTATGTCACAATTAGCAAAGAATAGTTTCCCTTGTACTTTTTTATTCATGATTTCACAATACTTTGCGGTGCTAAAATGACCGTTATCATCGTTGTAGTTTTCTATAAACATGCTATCCCTCTTTTCGTTCCTCATGTAATGCTTTTATTTTATCACAAATGTTTCGAGAAATCAATATCATTCGTTTGCTTTGGACTGAATATACCTCAGAGTCACCCTGGGTGACTTTGATTTTTCTTTGAGATCGAAAAAATCGCAAAATAATCCAGAAAAAATCAAAAAAACACTTGATTTATGAAGTGTAATGTGGTATAATTACAGTGTCAAGTATACCGTATCTATAACACGGTACAAAATTGGGCGAAAGGAGCGATATAATGTCTACCTTTATAGACCAGATCAAAAAGATCCCGATAGAGGACTATGCTGCCAGAATCGGCTATACGCCGGTTAAACGGGGGAATCGGTATATTTCCCTGAAAGAGCATGACAGTATTATGATCGACACCGAGAAGAACGCCTATTGGCAGAACTCTGAGTTCGTCATGGGCAAGAAAGGCGGTGCAGGCAGCGTCATTGACTTCGCAATGAATATGCGTGGCTATGACCTGAATACCGCGCTGCGTGAGCTTGCAACGATGTACGGCATCGTCGGCAACCGTGAGGCACAGGTTCCTTTTGAAAAGCCGAAGTTTGAGAAAGCAAGCAGCGAGAAGAAACGCGAAAAAGGAGACATCGAGCTGTCAAAAGCAGCAAAGAGCAATACGGCGGTTATCAAGTATTTGACCGAAAAGCGCAAGATCAGATCCGAAATCGTCCATTCGTTCATTGACAGGGGACTGCTGTACCAGGATGTCAAGCGCAACTGCGTATTCCATACCGAACGGTTCGGATGCAAGCGAAGCACCGGCGAAAAGCGTTTTGCTGTTGATCTGAAAGGAAACGACTATGACGAATGCTTCCTTGTGAAGCCGACACATCCTTCCAAGCTGAATAATACGCTGATCGTAACGGAAGCGGTCATTGATTCGATGTCGGTCATGTCTTTCCTTGCTGATAAGCGAGATTATCAGGGATACTGGTATCTCGCTCTGACCGGTACGAACAAGACACAGGCTATCTTCAATGCACTGGAACGGAATCCGAATCTGCAAACCGTTGTCCTCTGCATGGACAATGACGAAGCCGGACGGAAAGCGACGGAAGCGGTCTCCGCACGGCTGAAAGAGCTTGGTGTGCGCTGCATTGATTATCCTGCAAAAGAGGGGAAGGACTGGAACGAATATATCCAGATCCTTGCTGAACGCGAGTCGCCGGAGCATGAGTCCGAAAAGACTGAGGAATCCGATTTTTTTAAGCGGTTCCCTGCTGATCGCTATGACGATGCAGCTGCATTGCGGGATAAGACCGGCTGGGAGATCGCAAATATCGCAAGCGGAATCTATGTATACAGATCTATAGCGGATCTTCCGGAGAGGATTGCAGCGGAAGTAGAGAAGTCGCAGGAAGAACAGGCACCGAAGATTGATGTCAATGAAAAAATCGAGGCATTTCAGGATGACCTTGTGCGGGATATCGCCAGATATTACATCACCAGAGGCGGTGATCCTGCTGCAATCACAGAAGCACCGGATAATGTATCGGTCGAGACCATTTCAGCCGTCACGGATTCGATCATCCGGCAGGATATCACTGCGGAACAGGCTGTCGGCGTTTACGATGCAATGAGCTACCTTGAAGACTGGAATGCATCGAATTATCAGCAGCAGTCGCAGTCCGGCGCAAAAGCAGAATATGTCTTCGACGAATCCTACATGGATGAAATGGCAAATTCTCTTTGCAGCTTTGCGAAAGCAGGAAAGAATGCTGAATATCTCATGCAAGTGGTTCAGGACAGCATTTCTATTGAGGAAGAACAGTTCCTCGCGGCAGCGGAGCTGTTAAATACGGTTGAGCCGGAAGTCGTTCAGACAGTGGTTGAACAGCAGCAGAAAGAACAAGCACAGGAACCGGCTCCGAAGCCGGAGATCCCGCAGCGGGATTACTCACAGACGATAGAAATTGCGCTTGAAAGCACAAATGACTATCACGATGAGAATTTCAAGATCACGAACGGGCAACATCTGTACCGCTGGATGTGCCTGACTGCCGACGGTCTGGCAATCGAGCCGCTTGACGATCAGGTGTATACAGATCCGGCTGATGCGCGGATGATGAAACATGCGCATCCGACTCTGAAAGAGGTCTTGTACGATGATCTTTGCGACAAGGCGTATTACAACAGAGAGTATGGCATCAAGGAAAAGCAGAAAGCACAGGAAGAACTTGTGCAAGCAGTAAAAGAGAAGGATGCAGAGATCAAGCAGCTGACAGAGCAGCTGAAAACCAGCGAAGCGGAGCTGAAACAGGAACAGGAAGCGGAACCGCTTTCGGTTGTTTCTGCATGGTCGAATACTGTTGCAAAGCAAGTGCAGCAGATGTTCCCTGATTCAGTCAGGGAGTATCATGTGAGTTCGGGAAAACTATCTGAGCCGATGAGCGCAGAAGAAATTGAGGCGTGTCAGGAAAACGCACTGCTTGCGATTGAGTCCGATAAATGGAACCAGTATGTCGAAAGCAAGATGCAGGGCATTGACTATACGCAAACGCCGCCGGTTGTCATCTGCGAGTTTTCAGAGAGCAATTTCTTTGAGGAAAACAAGGAATACTCTCTGCGCGAGTTCTCCGATATCATGGGCGAAAAGGATATGGCTCATCATGAGGGCTTCCAGAAAGGACTGGCGTATTACGGGAATGATTTCACAGCATTCCTGAATGCTGCCGATGATCCGAACGCTCCCTATGCGGAATATGCTTCGCCATATATGAAAACATGGTACATTGTCCGAGTGCCAGGAATCGGTGAATTTCGAGACCGGCAGGATATCGGTGACGGTTTGGGAAGCACAATGGATGTTCTCCGGAAAATGAGTTCATTCAAGCCGCTCATGCCGATGCTTGATAAGGTCTATGAAATGCAAAAAACAGAGATAGAGAGGAAAGAACCCAATCGTATGGAAAGAAGAATAGCGAAAACTACGCCGGAAAGTCCGAAGTGGTATCAGCAAGTTAATTATCTGCGGGAGAATCACAGTATGAATGATATCGTGATTGAACTCGCAGAGCGCAGCGGAAAAGATACCGGACGAGATCCTTTTGAGGAAAGTCCGTTATCCAGCGCAAATGTCAATCTTCTCACTGTTGCTGCCGCCGCAGAGTTCTCACCGGAAGCACTGCAAGCGTTGAGCGATACAGCGAAAGACGGTGTTGCGACAATCGCCTTTAAGGATGATGACGGGAATCATTATCCGATTGATGTCAAAGTCAAGTACATTGACATGGCGAAGCAGTATGCTTCCGATATGGAGCCGCTGCCGGAAGCTCCGGAAAAGCAGAATGAAGCCGAGCAAAGTCAGGCTGCGGAACCGATCCAGGAAAAGGAAAGTCCTTCTGAACCGGAAGCGGTTGTGATCCAGAGCTACTCTTATGCGGACATTCATGTGATCTCCTACCGAATGGAGAGCTTGGCAGAAACATTTGAGAAACTGCCGCCTGATGAATACGAAGCAGCAAAGAACAAGTATAAGGATCTGTCAGAGCTGTACCAGAAGCTTACGGCTGATGTGAAACAGCAGAGTGTAGTCCTGACGGAAAGCGAACAGAAGTTGTTTGATGAGTCGAAGCAATGGCTGAATGATAAGATCGCCTCTATGGACAGTGCTGATCGAGTCAAGTATGAGCTGTCCGAAGGTATTAAAAGTGTTCTGTCATCCGAAGAATACAAAAACTGGCTTGACACGACCTCAAAGTTCTTTGCGAATCAGTATTCCTTTACCAATGCAATCCTGGTGTATCTCCAAAAGAGGGATGCTTCAATCACCATGCCGTATGACAAATGGAAGGAGTACGGCAAACAAGTGATGAAGGGTGAGGAAGGTATACGGATTAAAGCTCCGAAAATGGCTTATGAAGCCACAAAAGGACAGCTTTACCGGTCAATCAAAAAGGGCTTGATGTCCCGCTTGGCGGATAATCCGAACGAGATTGCAAAGTTTCAGCTCGGTATCTCGAAGCTGACATTTACGATGAATCCGAGTAATCATGTTGTCGGACTGCAAGTCAATGGCAAAGACAAGATGATCTTTGCATCGGACGATCATCTGAAACAGTTTATCGACCGCCAGATCCTCGGTAAAGAGCCGGTCGGATATAAAGCGGTATCGGTCTTTGATGTTTCTCAGACGGAAGAACCGGAACAGCTCTGGATCAAGGAAAGCAAATTGCTTCCGGATGAAAAGCCGGTGCTTGATGAGAACGGTGAGATCCAGAAGAATAAGCGCGGAGAGGTTCTTGTTTACAACTCTGAGCAGAGAAAAGCCAGATTCCAAACGGATTTTCCGAGAGTAATCCAGGCTGAAAACAGGGAACCGCTTTCACCCGAAAAGGTTGCGGTGCTTCTCGAAGCAATGAAATCGGTGAATGCGCGGCATAATGTTCCGGTCTATGAACGAAAGGTTGACGAGGATCCGGAGCTTGCAAACGCCTACGGTTACTTCACCCGCAAGGATAACAGCATTGTGCTGCGTGAGGATCTGTCTCCGGAAGAAAAGCTCAAGGTGCTTTTCCATGAAACCGCACACGCCGATCTGCACGGAGATCTTGCGAAGCTCGCAGAGGAAATGGAGCTTGACAAGAAGGAACTCGGAACGAATATCAGGGAGATTCAGGCGGAATCGGTTGCCTATGCATTAGGCAAACAATACGGTATCGAGACCGAACAGGACTCATTCTCTTACCTTGCTGCTTATACCAAAGGCTTCGAGCTGCAAGACTTACAGCGGTCTATGTCTGTCATCAAGAAAGAGATCACCCTGCTTGTGGATGATCTGCAAGCAGAGCTTGAGGAACGCGGATATGACCGGAATGTCAATAAGATTACGGAGAAAACGTATTCCCCCGATGAGATCGGAACCATGTGCGCGGGCTTCGTTGAGATTGCGACCAGTCAGTTCAGCAAAGCCGAGGCTGATGCAGCTGAGATGCCGGATCTGGAAGCAAGATGCCAGGGCAGCAAGGAAGCAATGGAAATGCTTGCGGATTGCTCCGGCAATGCAGAGTATCGCATGAACGAGGCGACAAAGGCTCTTGCAGCTTGCAAGGTTCTTTCGTCAACTGACAGTTTGGCGGAGCAAAAGGCACAGATCCAGATTATCCGGAAGTCGCTTGAGCGTATCGGAGACTATAACGACAAATACCAGAGTACCGTTGAAGCAGCACTGGATTTGCAGCGGGCAGAAGCACCGAAGAATCTCCGGAAGGAGTACATGCGGGATCCTGCCAGTGTGGTGAAGAAGCTTGCAGAGAGATATCCGCAAGTAGCAAAGCTTTCGGAAGTACAGCAATCATATATTGCCTCCTCGAAGTATCTCCGGAAACAGTCCCGTATGCTGAATACGGATCCGGAGAAGTTCGTCAAGCTTGCGTGTGAGCGGGCAGAACAGCTCCCGAAGATCGCTGCAAAGAACGGATCGTTCATTGAGATCGTATCCTGCGAGAAGTGGACAAAGCAGAAGGTCTTTGAAGACGGTACACTTTGTCATCCGAAGTACGCTGAGCGAACGATTCAGAATGCAGAGCCGCTGCTTGAAAACCTGATTGAGCGGGAACGCCAGAATGACCGTTTTTTACCGACTACTCAGGTTGTGCTGAGTGCGTATGCAGTCATTGACGGGAAGCTGAAAGGTGTCGGAACGACAATCGACATTGGCGACGGAGAGCAGAAGGGTATGCTCGATCACTTCGACCAGATTGTTGATGCGAAGAAGCTGCACCGCGAGGAAATGAAAGCGTTTAACGCTGAGATTCAGAAGGGTGGTACGGAAGTTGCCAAATATGCTGAAAAAGCATTTATTCCGCAGCAGGAAGCAGCACAGCCTGAAAAGGTGAACACAGTCAACAGCCTGGAAATGACTGCTGCGGAGTGGCAGGAGACCATTGAGCAGGGGCGCGAGTCTGCTGCGAACGCTCCTGCCAAGGAGACAAGCGATAAGGACAAAGAGAATTCTGACAAAGATTCTCCGGAGCTTGGATAAAGGGCGAAGGGGGAGTATAGAAATGATTTTTGATAAGCGAAAGCACAAAAATAATGGCGCATCCGAAGAAGATCCGGAAAAAATTGAACAGGAACAGCTCCGGAAGATGAACTTGCCGGACTCCTTTGAAATCGACCAATCTTCCTTGTCAAGCATGTCCGGTTCCGTGTATCGGCGCGGGATCAAGGATGAACACCTGAAAGAGCTGCGGCGAGGCAGTATTAAAACCGCAAAGAAAAAGTCAGGAGCTTGGCTGTGATCGTATTGACAAGTATCATGGTATTGTGGTATGATTAGATTAAAAGGAAGGTGATTGAATAATGCACGATGTCATGGGAATGCTGACGAACGAGGATCGAATCTTTATCAATGCAGGATTCGTTGGGAATACAGTTGATGAGTTCACAAAGCAGAAGATGATTAACTATCTCCGGTTCCAGATTCAGATTGCGAGTGATCCTGAAATCATCGGACAGCTCGAAGAAACGCTGGAAAAGGTGAAGGAAATCACGGATACCCAATGGGATCTTGTCAGAGCACTTCTTCCATTGGACACATGGGGAGATGCTGATGCAGATGACGAAGCAGATATGCTTTGAAATGGGGAGCGCCTTGTGAAATACAGGGCGATCCTGCGCATTTATAATAGTATAGAGAGTCACCCAGGGTGACTCTGGACGGAAGAAGAACGGCAGAACGGCTGTTCTGAGTGAACCCAAAGAAAGGATTGAAAATGCATGGAAGAACAGAAGCTTAACAATGTACTTTGCCGGATTCGGAGCGAATACAGACTTGCAGTGATGGGAGATCTTTGCTGCATCCGTGAGCTGCACGGAAGTCAGGCAGAGATAGATATTATCGAGAGCAGCGGATTCCGGAGATGCACAATACCATTTGAGTGCCTTGAAATTCCGAATCATCCGAGAACGATCAAGGAAATCTGTTCGGCTATACTGCTTTGCATGAACCGGTATCTTGTTTCAGAAGGAAAAGATCGGAACAAAGAAGAATATGAACTCATGAATCAGTTTCTACGAACATGGTCTGAAATGGCGGATGAGCAGTAAAAGAAGGTGATTTCGATGCGAAAAGGACAGATTCAGATACTCGACAGGGCAAAGCGTTACGAGTATTCAGATGCGTGTATCCAGCTTTTATCAAGAGAGGATTTGACGCTGAAACAATTAGAACAGCTTTCCTATGATTTGGTTGATTGTCGAACACAGAATGATCCGAAGTGGATTGATGAATTTCTCCGCTTAACACGAAGAACGGACATAGGATGGTTTGTTCATCTTTATGTTGGACGGCATAAAGATGTATCATATGATGAACTTTTGAGAATGCAATCTTCCGAGCAAATATGCGAGCTTTTTTCAAAAGAGAATATTGTCTGTGAAACTCTGCTTGATGCTGAATTTATTATCCGTTATGGATATAGCGAGAACACTTCGGAGTTGCTGACGATTGCCAGACGTTTTTATGAATCATATCAAGCCAGTTTGAAACAGGACGATTGGCGAAGCGATTGGTCTTATTGGAGCAGAATTGACGAAATCGTACAGCGTTACGCTGAATTATCAGATTATCCGGAAATCTGGACAACGATTGACTTCGATGCGTGGAGCCAATCCGATACACGCCATTATATCGAAAATCATATTCAGAACTATTTTGAGGAAAACTGTCCATTCCAACTGAAAGCATGTAAGGGAATCATAAAGAAAATCCGTGAAATAGACTTTCACGGATATAAAACAACGATTGAAGCAAACGGAACATCCAGATTTGTGAAGTCATCATCAAAGTGCCTTAGCATTTCTATTTCACCGTATTCTAAAGTGACTGTTAATCCGGACGGATCGTTTTATACAAACGTGGATCATAAACATGAATGCCATGTTTTGTATTTTTATGCTGCGCAGCGTTTTGTTACGGAGTATAGTACAAGATCTGGAAGCCGTTACAGAGCAACAACCTTGAAAGATCTGTTTCAGGCAATCAGCATTGCCGAAGATTCTGCGGACGAAAATAATGCATGGGCAGTGATTTCGTATCTCTGCAATCGGTATCAGACAAACATTTACAAGGATTTGTATGTCGATTTTCTGCAATGGAACTGCATTCTGCTTCCGCTGACAATCGAGGAAGCATCCGTTTATCACAGTAAAAAAGAGTTGTTTCAGAAGCATTACCAAATGCCGATAACCGGTGACTGGAATAAGAAAAACGCCAATCTCTCTTATCTGATTCTGAAACTGAATAAGCGATTATCCAATGAGGGACTTGCAAGAGCTATGCAATGCGCCCTTGCTCCTGTTAAGTCTATTCATGTCGGTAAAAATCGTTATAAGTTTGCGTGTATGCTTTATTCTGCTGTTTGTCAGACGGAAATTACGCCCTTGCTCAATGATGCGCTGAGGGAAGAATATGAAATGAAGCGGATATTCCTGAATCCGGAAGCACAAACGATCAATGCGCATAATGAACGTCATCGTGTGGGAGATTACAGACGAAACACGCCGACAATCCGGATCAAAAAAGACACAAGATTCAAGAAACTCATTGACGAGATGCCGACAGAGTTTGAATTGATAAGAACCGGAAACCGAATTACCAAGGAAGCAGAGATGCAGCACAACTGTGTCCGTTCGTATGCATCAGATATTTCACACGATAAATGTATGATCTACTCTGTCCTCTATGATAATGAACGGCATACGATTGAAATAGGCAGCGAAAACAGCCGATATTTTGTGCGGCAATGCTTTCGTGCTTGCAATCGGGCTGCAAATCCGGAACTTGTCCAGAAACTTACGTCGGAAATTCGGCGGATAAACCAGATGAACTGAAACCAAAGGAGTGAGATCTATGACGGACATTGAAAAGATTGTGACCGGTTCGGGTATAAGATCTGGCGCGGGAGAGCATGGCAGAACAAGACTTGTAAGCGCAGCTGCCCGCTTGCTGATTTCTGCAAAAAGGAAACGGTTGTAATAGACGGCGAGCGACTGTGCAAAGGACAGATTTTCAGTAAAGGAATTAAGGCGGATGCGCTTCCGGCGAATACGCCGGTCTTAAACGCTGATGGCAGCGTGCATTATCTGAAATCAGCTGCACCTGAGTTTTTTGCCTCTATCTTTGATGTTCTTTTTGATGTCGGTTACTATTTCGGTGAATCAAAGGGAACCGGCAGTCATCTGATCGGCGGCAATGTCATTCAGCCGCTCTACAAGGAGAAAAGAGGCAACTGAAATGCGTTTAGGTGCTAATTAGATTTGGATGTATTGTGTCATTTACCAACTTGAATTTCCGATTCATCCA
>JAEEGL012462827.1_pt1 | contig 10298 bp, 3 predicted proteins | sample 9134231 | NCBI WGS metagenome assembly JAEEGL01 (sample SAMN16246548, study PRJNA631951) | gut metagenome | biome: gut microbiome; feature: rumen; material: fiber-attached | host: Bos | place: Iran: Karaj | collected 2018-10
AGGTGGAGGCCTTGCTGGACAGGTATGGCCGCATGGTGTTGAAGGCCCCCTGGTCGTCGAGTGGCCGGGGATTGCGTTTCGTTCAGTGCGACGCGATGGAGAGTCCGCATGTGGCTGGCTGGCTTCGCAACCTGTTGGCTGTGCAAGGCTCGGTGATGGCAGAGCCTTATTATAATAAGGTGAAGGACTTCGGCATGGAGTTTACCTCTCTGCCCTCGGGCGAGGTGCGCTGCGACGGCCTGTCGCTCTTCCTGACAGCCAACGGTGCCTATACAGGCAATATCCTGGCTACGGAAGCCACCAAGCGCGAGATGATAAGCCGCTATGTGTCGTTGGACTTGCTGGATGAGGTGAAAACGGCTATCTGTGAGGGCCTCGCCCCTGTGTTGCGAGGAAAGTATGCCGGGCCGCTGGGCGTGGACATGATGATTGTCGGCCACGATGGAGGTGCGTTGCTACACCCCTGCGTAGAAATAAATATGCGCCGCACGATGGGTCATGCGGCGCTGGCTGTCTCACCTTCCGACGATGACATCGTGCGGGTGATGAGGATACGTTACTCGGGAAGCGATATGCGGGGTACGGAATACGAAATCGAAATCAGAAAGGCATAGGGCCGTCATCGTTCAAGGGCGGCAGAGGAGCACCGGCCGAGAAAGGATTGTAGTCGTCCGGAATTGGTGCTGACGACATGTTGCCGTTGACTTTTGAACTGAGGATTTCGCCGCCGCCCATGCTGCTTGGCACAGAGAGCCGGCCGTCCTCAGGATTCTCGAAGCGCGTGTACTCACCACGGAAGGTGAGCAGCACATCGCCGGTGGCACCCTTACGGTGCTTGGCAATGATAATCTCGGCCATGCCGTGAAGGTCGCGCCCCTTGTCGTCCTGATAGATACGGTAATACTCCGGACGATGCACGAAGAGCACCATGTCGGCATCCTGCTCAATAGCACCGGATTCTCGTAAGTCGCTCAGTTGTGGACGCTTACCCTCCAATCCCTCACGGCTTTCTACACCACGGTTCAACTGCGACAGGGCCAGGATGGGAATGTTCAGTTCCTTGGCCAGTCCCTTCAGCGAGCGGCTGATGGTCGACACCTCTTCCTGACGGCTTGAGAAGCGCATGCCGTTGGCATTCATCAGTTGCAGATAGTCGATCATGATAATCTTCACACCATGCTCGCGTACCAGACGGCGGGCCTTGGTGCGCAGTTCGAAGACCGAGAGGCCGGGGGTGTCGTCCACATAGATAGGTGCTCCCAGCAGTTTGTTGACGCGCTTGTCCAGCCGGTCCCATTCGTCGGGCTGCAACTGTCCGTTCAGAATCTTCTTACCCTCGATCTCGCAGACATTCGACAGCAGGCGGTTGACCAGTTGCTGGTTCGACATTTCCAGCGAGAAAAAAGCCAGGGGCACCTGATAGTCGGCGGAAATATTCTTGGCCATCGACAGGGCAAAGGCCGTCTTACCCATGGCCGGACGTCCGGCAATAATCACCAGGTCGCTGTCCTGCCAGCCGCTGGTCTTGTCGTCCAGGCCGTGATAGCCGCTGGCAATACCCGTCAGGCCGTCCTTGTTCTTCGCTGCCTCCTGAATTACCTTCACCGCCTGGGCCACCACAGGGTCTATCTGGGTGTAGTCCTTCTTCATGTTCTTCTGCGAGAGTTCGAAGAGCGACCCCTCGGCATGCTGCATCAGTTCGTCAACGTCGATGGTCTCGTCGAAGGCCTTTGTCTCTACGTCGCTGGCAAACTGAATGAGTTGGCGGGCCAGGAATTTCTGTGCCACGATGCGGGCATGATACTCCACATGGGCCGATGATGCCACGCGCGAGGAAATCTCGGCGATATAGGTGGGGCCGCCTATCTCCTCGAGCATGCCCGAGCGTGCCAGTTGTTCGGCCACGGTGAGCACGTCTACCGGCTGCTCTTTCATGGAGAGTTGCTGTATGGCCTCGTATACAATCTGGTTACGCGGCTCGTAGAAACTCTCGGGGCGCAGTATCTCGCAGACTACCGAATAGGCATCCTTGTCGATGAGCAATGCGCCGAGCACGGCGCGTTCTATATCCAGGGCCTGCGGCTGCAGGTGGGCGTATGTGTTGTCAACCGGCTGTTGCTGTCTGGGTTGTCGGCGGCGTATGGGGCTATTCTGTTCTGCCATGATTTTTATAAGTTTGCCGCAAAGGTAATTCTTTTCCGTGAATCTTCCAAAAATTACTCGGCTTTTCTTGCAGATTTTTTTGTGCTATCTCACTTAATCACCGCTCGGTTTACCGCTTGTCTTGGACAAGAACCTTGCGGCCATTGTGGATATAGAGGCCCTTGGCGAGGCGGGCTGGCACCGGGGATTGCAAATCCCCTAAAACACCTGTCCCTACACTGTTGAGGCGGCGGCCATCAATACTATACCAATTGGCGCTATAGGATTCTTCTTCCTTCATACTTATATCATCTATCGAAGTGGTCAGACCGGCAACGTAGAGCAGGCGGTCGTAGTTGTAGTAGCCGCCGTTGGCGAAGGGCATGATGCCCGTCAGCAGGTCGTGGTTGGTGAAGATAATCTCCACGGGGGCAGGCCTCGTGGTTTCCCAGCCTGTCCAGCGCCAGATGTCCCGTCCGTTGTCGGTGGTGCCCACGAGTTCGCAGAGGTCGCCGTCTGACGAACTATGCAGGTCGGCGGTGCCATCGGCAGTACGTACCTTGCAGTAGATGGGTTCGTCCCAGCAGAAGCGCGGCAACTCGAAGTAGGCATAGTAGCAGTCGTCTATCGTTCCTACACAGGCAGGGGCGTCGGCAGGCTGGCTATAGTCGGGCGTCTCGGGGACGGGCAGCGGCTGGGCGTCGGCATCGGGGAAGACGGTGAGGCGCAACTCGGTGCAGCCGTAGGGCACGAGGTCGATGTACTGCGTGGCGTCGCTCAGCAGGGTCAGGTGGCCTTGCTCAGGCAGGGCGGGCGTGAAGCGGTTGTCTACGAGGCTCCAGTCAATCTGCTTTACGGGGATGCGTATCTTCACCGGTGTGTAATCGAGGTCGAAGGGAATGGAAGCCTCGGAGGGCTGCGACACTGTCGCAGCATACTGGACGGACTGGCCGTCGTCGGCAAAGGCGTAGTTGAAAGCGCCCGCCGGGGTGATGTTCCAGCACTTGAAGTCGGGGTTCTCGGGCTTCTTGCCGTGCATGTTGGCGTATTCCTCGGTGTCCTCGGTCATCTGCTGGGGGATGGCGTATGAGAAGAGCAACGGGCCGCGAGAGAAGCAGACGCCCTGCCCCTCGATGACCTTCTTCTCCACCGTCATGGGCAGGGTCAGCGTGATCACGTCGCCGCTTTTCACGACGCCGGGCAACTTGACGAACGTGCCGGCAGGTAGCGCCAGGTTGATGGGCGAACCATTGACCGCTACCGAGGCGGAGGCACACCACGTGGGGATGCGCAGCGTCAGGGGCAGCGTGGCTCCCTCGTCGCCACAGATGGTGAAGGTCAGGGTCTCAGCGAAGGGGTAGTCCGTCTCGCAGATGATGGTCACAGTGCCGTTGTCCGTGGTGAACGACGCCGTGCTGGGGCCGTAGATGGCAGCCACGGCACCGCCCTCGCCGTCGGTCATCCACATACGGCTCACGAAGTTGGGCAGCATACGGTTCACGTTGCCCGAGCAGCACTCCGTCTCGTGCGTCGGGCGGTAGGCCATCCACGTGGAGCCGTGCTTGTAGATGTTGTGGTTCGATGTGCCCGTGGCAATGAACTGGTTGACGGACGAGAAGTACTGCAGCGACTTGAAGTCCTTGGTGATGCAGCCTAGGCCGGCGTTGTAGATGGCCTTCTCTATCTTGTCGGCCCACTCTGCCTGTCCCGTGACGGCCAGATAATGGCTCAGCGTCCAGGTGACGTCCACGATGTCGCACGTCTCGTGGCTGATGTCGATGTCGTCGCCTAAAAGGAACTCCGCACTCGAGGGCACGCCGTCGGGGAGCATCGACTCGCGCTCCAGCATGCGCACGGCGGTCATCGCCAGGTCGAGGTATTGCTGCTTGCCCGTGTAGGCATAGAGCAGCAGGGGCAGTTTCAGCATCTCGCAGAATGTCACGCTGTGCATGTAGAACGGCTCGGCACTCAGGATGGCCGTCTCGTCGACGGCGAACTTGTCCTGAATGGCCCAGGCATCCTCGGCCAACTGTAGCAGACTGGCGTTGCCCGTCTTGCCGTAGGTCCAGAGGATGCCCTCTATCGACATGATGTTGCGCCCGCCCACGATGCCGCCGGCCAGGTCGGCGGGGGTGAAGTTCAGGTAGTGACGCTCCAAGGCGGCGGGTATGCGCTCGTCGCCGTCGTGCTCGTACTTGGCCTGCAGCACGCGGAAGAACACGGACATGGGCCACGTGATGCCCACGAGCGTCGAGTTGCCCAGCACACCATTCTCGTCGGGGTGGGCCAGCGTGTACTCGATGCCCTCCATGGCCTTGGCCACCATCTCGTCGGCACCTATCTCGTAGCCCAGCTTCAGCAGTCCCTCGGTGTAGTAGGCCGTCTGCTCGTAGCGCCACCAGTTGTCGCCGTAACTTTCATCGGCGCGTGAGATCTCGCCCGCCCAGAGGCAGGAGTTGTAGGGGTAGGACAATGCCTCGGGATGCCCCGTCAGCCCGTCGTGCTGTCGTTGCAGTAGGGTCTGCAGCCAGCCTCGGGGGTGGATGTCGGCGGTCTGTCCGGTTAGATACATGCTGCTACTTTGTGCCTCGGCGGTGAGGGTGCCGGCACAGAGTATGGCCATCAGGAATAGTTTCATCGTTTTCATCTTCTCAGCAGCAGTAATCTGGGTGTCACTTAATCACGACCTTCTTTCCACCGTGGATATACAATCCCTTCTTCGTGGGCTGGGCGTCGAGGCGCACACCGTCGAGAGTGTACCACCTGGGAACGCGGACATCACCGTCCGCCACAGTGATAGGCGATACGCCTGTTGTTTCATCGTCATCGCCGAAGTTGAGCACGAAGTGGCGGACACCGGCACCATTGCCAGTCAGGTCGACGTGGAACCAGGCGCGGAAGGCACCAAGGTAGAAATGATCGGCATCAGCGGCGGGGTCGAGGCCGGGGAAGTCCTCGTAGTTCGTGCCGCCAGGATAGTAGAGCGTGTTCACTTCCTTGTCGTCAGCGGGGTCGTCGGGAGTACCGTTGTCATCCTTGCCGATGCTGAGGAACAGGCTGCTCTTGTCGCCCACCGCGATGGCGGCAGGGCTGAAGTTACCTCGGAAATAAACTTTATTGTCCGTACTCTGTGCAGGGGTCGGAGTGTCGCTAATGAGGCTGACACCGGTGAATTCGGGATCGACGAGGTTGTCGCCGCTTGCCCACTTAATAATATAAGGTGTTCCGGCACTGATGCTCTTGGCATCACTGAAATTGAGCTTGAGTGTACCAGTGGAGGTATCGAATTCTGAGTCCGTACCGTTAAGTTCCATCACCGTAGCACCCTCGAAGAGTGTGCCGTCGAAGTGGTGACCTTCATCGGCGTTGCTATTGCCCAAGCCGAACGGCAGACAGATAGTGTTCCAGTGGTCATCCTTATAGAGCGTGCGTCCGCTGAGGGTCACGTTGGCATTGGCCTGCATGAGCAGGGCAATCTTGGTGGCGTTGTTGCCCTTGTCGGCAAGCGAACTGGTGAGGCAGCCAATCTGGTAGAAGGCATTGTCGCCGATGGTGATGTTCTCGGCGAGGATGGCATCGAGGTCGATGGTCAGGCTGGAGCAGAAGGCGAAGGCGTTCGATTCGATGGAGGTCAGCGACGTGGGCAGGTTCAGGGTGGTAAGGCTACCGTAGGAGTGCACATTACTCGTACCGGCGAAGGCCTCTGCGGCAATGCTGGTGACGCCCTCTCCGAGGGTGACGGTCTTGATGTAGTTAGCAATGCTGAACCAAGGATAATTTACTTGGGTAGTGGCATTCATGGACACGTTGCCTGTCACATCATTCTTCTTATTGATGGTGAGCGTGCCAGCGTGGAAGCTCCATGCCAAGTCGCCCCATGTGTCACCGGCGTCTTCAGCGGTAACCATGAAATATGCCCACTTGCTGCCGGCATAATCACCCATGCCCTTAATTTCTACGCGACATTCGTCGCCTATTTTCGACCCTTGCCAGTCGATAGGATCACCATTGGCCATTGTCACAACGCCGAACATGTAGTCAGTGCCAAGGGTCAAGGTCTTGTTTCCATCCTTGACGACAGCATCCACTTGTTCAGCTACTTCAGAATAGCTGTTCGCATTTTCGAATTTATACGAGATCATGTCATTTTCAATTATATCCTCGCCTATCTTGTACTTCTTTGTCTGGTCGGGAACCTCCGCCGTACACGTGCTGATGTCCTTACCCCACTGCGCATAGAGCGTGACGACGGCATCCTGCTCATTAGCCAGGTTATAGACGGGCCACCCCGGGGCGTAGCTCTCGCCCGTGCCGTCGGCTGCGGTGTTCCATTCTTTCAGGGCGTGACCCGCAAAGTTGAATGTGCAGGCGGGGATGTCAGTCCACTGGCCGTAAGTGGCCGTCACGGGATCCATCGTACCGGTGGCGTCTGCGGCGTTCTTGTCGAACTCCACGTAGTAGGTGATGGGCGTCCATTTGGCGTAGAGGGCAATATTATATATGGTGCTTACCGGCGCGTTGAAATCGAACTCGTAGCCGTCGGTGCAGTCACTGTCGGTGTACCAGCCACTGAGGTTATAGCCCATGCGGGCTTCGATGGTGGGTTCGGTGACCTTCAGGCCATAGCCGACTGTCTGCACGGCAGGATTGGAGCCGTCTTGGTAGTTGATGTAGAAGTACACTCTGGTAGTCACCGGCTGCAGCTTCTTACCACCGATATAGGAAATCTGTTCAGACGTTAGTTCGCCCTCGTAATTGTTCGAGCTGTACTCCATCTTCAGTCCGTCCTTGACCTTTACCTTCTTGCCCGAGTCAACGCTATAGCTGCTGGCATCGATGAAGTCGGTTTCGCTACTGTATCCGAGTGTGATGTCGCCACTGTCGCTCTTGATACCCTGGCCACCGTTTGTGGCAGTAGCGGTGACCTGTCCGCCGTTGATGGAAACACTGCTAACACCGTATATGGCAGCATCATCGCTGCTACCGCTGCGCTTCGTAGCGTTCAGCACGCCTCCGTTGATGGTGACGTTGCCAACTTTGATGCCATCGGTGGGGGCGGAAACGTCGAGCTTACCGCCGTTGAGGGTGAAGTTGGTAACATCAATGCCTCGGAATTCATTGCTATTTGTGGGGACGACGCATTTGACGTTGCCGCTGTGCTGGGTGTAAGAGGCGATATTGTAGATGCATTTGACGTTGGAGTAGATTTCCATGCTGCCAGCGGCATCGGTGTTGGTGGTCTGGCCGTAGATGTTCAAGGCGGTGTTATTATTACCGTTTTCATTCATAATCCCGTGATTTTCAACAGGGTTGCCCTCGGTGCCAATGCTCATCGTCTTACCGTTGGCCAGGATGATATTCACCGTAGCGTTGTCCAGCTTCAGCTTGTGGTCGTAGGTGATGTCGCCGCTCACTAAGTACGTGCCGGCCGCCAAGAAGGTCTCTGCGCCCGTCAGTGTGGTGGCGGTGACGTTGGTACTCGTGCCGTCGGCATCTACATAGTAGGTCTCGACACTCCATTTGGCCACCAGCGTGATGTCGGTAGTCACAGCGGTGCTGAAGTCATAGTCTGCGCCGTTCAGTGTCCAGCCGAGGAATGTACCGCCCTCCATCGTCGGGGTCGGGGCGGTAGCCGTCTGGCCGTGAGGCACCTTCTGCGCGTCCACGATGCTGCCGCCGTTGGAGTTGAAGGTGACGGTATAGAGGGGAACGTATGTCAGTTTAGCGTGGTAGTTGCTGTTGTTGGTGCCGCTGTACCACTCGTCGCCGCTGCTGCCGTAGGTCTTGGCCCACATGTCGATGTAGTAGGTCTTGCCAGGTTCGAGATTAAGGCCCACTTCGTCGGCCAAATCAAATGTGCCAGTCCAGGAGATGGCGAAGTCGTGGGCCTTTCCTTCGATGCGGGTGGACGAACCCAGCCAGAGATTCTGGTCGCTGCCGACCTGCTCATCGCCGCCGTTCCAGATGCGGAAGTACATGTTGGCACCGCTACGGTCGTTGGCATCGCTCCAGACGTTGAACGCGATGCTGGTAATGGTCATGTCGGTGAGGTTGCCGAGGTCTGTCGGGGTGTCGCCTGAGGTGGACCAAGCGGTGCAATCGGTAGTGGCGCCGCCGATGCTCATGGCACCGCTATACCAGCCGTAACCGGCGAACGCCGTGGTGGTGATTATTGTGGCGAGCAGCGTCATGGCTGCACGCCGGATTGCAGGCGTCAGGCCTGCCACGATGCGGACGGGGACGTCCGCGCTCCCATTAGCGCCGCCCAGCCGCCAGGCCGTCGGCGCGAATAAAAACTTTTTAATTGTCATTGTTCTTTTCATATTTTCTTTTATTCGGGTGCAAAGTTACGCATATTTTTTGTAATAACGTGCGCTTTGGACGTTAAAAGTGACCTTTTGTCTAAGGAATCTGGGAATTTAGGAATTGCGCCAGACTGCGCGAGCCTTCCTTTATTCCCAGATACCTTAGACAAAATCTCTCCTTAGGGGATGACGACCTTTTTGCCGTTTCTGATGTAGATACCCTTGCGGAGGCGGGCTGGCACGGGGCCTGCCCCTACACCGTCAACTTTCACGCCGCTGAGAGTGTACCACGCGCCAGCCACTCCTTGACTCCTTGACTCCTTAGAGATAGAGATAATACCAGTATCCTCGGAACCTTCGCCGAAGCCGAAGTTGAAGCTTGTCAGCTGGCGGGCTGGTGCGCTGTCCTCGCCAATCTGGAAATAGGCGCGGCAGGCACCGATGGTCACACCGCTGCCCGTGCCGTCGGGATAATAGAGCATGTTGTCTGCGCCCATGAACAGGATGCTCTTGTCCTCGTCAGGGAAGGTCACTTTGTCGTAGGTGCCGATGAAGCGGACACGGTCGTCGCCGGTCGCACCGTTGTCGAAGCTCTTATCCGTATCATAGACCATCACGTTGTTAAACACCAAGTCCTCCTCGGTTAGGGGTGCAGTGGTCTCGGTGACATTCCACTTAATGATATAAGGCGTGCCGGCCGTCAGCTCATCGACGGGTTCGCTGAAGTTCAGGTTGAGCGTGGTGCCGCTGATGTTGGCCGATGAAAGCTCGCGGGCCTCGGCACCGTCGAGGGGAGAACCATCGAGCACAATGTCAAACGGCAGGCACAACGTGTTCCAGTAGCCGTCCTTGTACAACTCGCGCCCGGTGAGGGTGACGTTGGCATAAACGCCGTCGTTTTCTTCAATCGTCGAAGCGTTATTGGTAGCATCGTTTGCCAACTCAATATCATCAGGCTCCGGCATCGTGGTGAAGGTGGCGACAGGTGACCAGTCGGAGGGCGCTTCGTTCTTCACGCCCTGCACCTTCACTTCATAGTCAGTTTCGGGTTCAAGTTCGGTGATGGTTAGGGTCGGGGATTGCAAATTCTCTCCGGCGGTCTGCCAGGTAGCTACGTTAGCAGGATAGATGGCGATGTCGTCCAGACCAACATTGTATCCATACCTGTCGTACATCATAAACCCAATCTGGTAGTTGGCGGCAAGCCCGGTAAGGGCAATGGTCTGCTCCGTCCAGTTGGTATGGTCCTCCGTGATATAGGCCAGTTCGTTCCAGGCTCCGCCGTTCACGCGGTAGTACACACCCAATTCGTTAATGTCTGATGCCCATTTTTCGTTGACCATCCAGAATTTGAGGAAGGCATCTGACTGTTCACTCAGATCTATTTCGGGTGTGATGAGATAGGTTTGGTCATTCTCATTGCCGTATTTGATTTTGGCATTATATGTGCCGCCGTGAGCTGAAGAATAGGCATTACCATTTCCGATGCCAACACCTGTGCTGACAGTCCAGGCGTTAGATCCCACAGAGGCTACGCTTGTCCAGCCCTCAGGAAGTGCGTTGCCGCCTTCAAAATTTTCGGAGAAGAGGGGGTCGGATTCTGTGTCGATTGTCGGAACCGTTCTATAGCTCACGTTGTAGCTGTCGCTATAGCCAGTCCAAGTAACCACGGCGCTGTTGTGCTTGATGTTGCTCACGTCCACATCGGCAGGCACTGGAGTGTCGGCAAGGGTGGTGAAGGTGATTTCTCTGCTCCACAGATTCTCGTCGCAGGCGGGGCGCACCTTCACGGTGTATTCCGTCTCGTTGCTGAGACCTGTCAGGTTAAATGGATTATCAGTGGTCGCAGGA
>JAEEGL012555315.1_pt1 | contig 10298 bp, 11 predicted proteins | sample 9134231 | NCBI WGS metagenome assembly JAEEGL01 (sample SAMN16246548, study PRJNA631951) | gut metagenome | biome: gut microbiome; feature: rumen; material: fiber-attached | host: Bos | place: Iran: Karaj | collected 2018-10
CCCTCATACCAACCAACACCCGGCTTGTCACATCATACAGATCCTGTCCACTTCTCATGATGTTCAAATCCACATCAGGAACGATTTGAAAAAGATCCAGTACTTGATCCAGCATCTCACGATGCTGACCCGTCACACAGACCAAGGTCTCAAATTGATCAGGATGTTTTTTAAACTCATGAACCAACGGCGCCATCTTAATGGCTTCGGGACGGGTTCCAAAAACTAAAAGAACGGTTTTCATACATCATTTTAAAACTGCTAGTAGTTAGCAACCAATTAAACAGACCTATACAGCACTGCTTCCTTATATCCTTTATACATAGCAGAAATGGCTTTCCAGTATTTAGGAAAAACATTTACCACCATATTATAAATTGCATAATTAAAAAAAGCACAACAACCGCCTAGGAAGACCCTCGTTTTCCTGCTAAATGTCGGCGCTGGTTTTAACAAATATTTTTTCCAAAAAATGGTTCTGTTGCGCGATATTGTATAAAGCCGAATTCGTTTTGCCTCCAACTTAGACTTTGCTGGTCTACCAGCCCCTGCATCTAAATGCATATAGCTTGCCTTATCGGAATAGGCAATCCTGCCGCCATTCAAATACATTTTATAAAAGAAAACCATATCATCGTATGCGGCATATCTGGATATTGTACCTTGTTCCAGCCACACCTCATCTTCAAAATGGACCTCCTGTGCCACAATTGTTTTTGCAAAAAAACACTGAAAACAACCACATGTACATAATCCCAATGGATTACTCTCATAAGTTTTATGACCAGCTGAAGGAGTCACAACATCAAACCATTTTTCTTCCTTACGATAGGACACAATATGTTGACCTGTTAAAGCCCTTCTAAAACCATCAAAAAAAGACCTCATTTTCGATCCAACTCCATGATTATTGTAATTTAGTCGAGCCTCACCTTCGCTCATTTTGGGGAAGGACAAAACGCAATCCAAATCATTCTTTTTCAAGCTTTCATATAGATGATAAACAAAATGCTCGTCAAATTGCAAATCGTCATCCAACACCAATACATAGTCTGTTTTAGCTTCACGAATACCAATAGCCCTCTGCATTACCATTCCTTTTTCGCAATACACCACGCGCTCATAACCCAAACGATAATCCAATTCATACCCATAAGGAATTACAACAACCACTTCCTCTGGCTTCAGAATCTGAGAATCAATGGAATCCAAAAGAACTTTATACTTTTCGCCTGTATTCCCCAAAGTGCGAATAACAACTGAATACGAAACTTTATTCATAGTAATCAAACAGATATAAAGATTATCAACTATGAGAAAACCTACTTTGTAAACGTTTTAAAAACGATTCGCCAACTTGTGAATGAACCGCATAGGACTCAAGCGTTTCAGAATAATTGTATCCATAATAATCAAGCGAATTGATTAGATCTTTAATGTGGTGCTCATAAGTGGGATCTTGTTTTGAACAAAAAATATGAATAACTGAATCAGAGCCCCTATATTTCAGCAGTAAGTCAGGTATCACATTATCTAAAATGAGAATTTCTTTCTTTCCAGCATTATAACCCATCATAGCATAGAACACTTTATCGTCAGGCATCTCGCTTGAAACATACTTCCCGATATGATATTGACAAGCTGCAGCGAATATTTCTTTTGCATGAAAAAACAAACCAAAATAAATGGCACATGTACCTCCTTTACTACTACCGGCAAAAAACAATTGTTTATAATTCCCCTTTTTTACTATTTTTTCAACAAGGTTTATCGTTAATATTTCGGGTTCTTTTCCTCCATTTTCATATATATTATAAGATCCTTGATAACCAAAATTATCATTAATATAAAGCCTATCAACACTTTTTACGCCCATCAAACCTTTTACATAATTGTATTTACGTGGCTTATCCTTACTAAAACCAGGAAATAACACCAATAATGATTCACTCCCCTCTCTGAACCAAAGATACTTCAATCTTCTCCTAAAGCTATGTTCATGAGCAAAAAAGAATAATAGATTTTTGCACTTTACGACAATTCTTTTAATTGAAACTCTCTTCATGACAACACTTCTGGATTAACTCAAATAATTCCCGTAAATAAATGTTTCATCAAAGCCCCCACCTTCCACATTTTAGATCTTATTTTTAATATACCAACTGGTAAATTATAAATCTTTTTCCATTTAACATTTTGTTTACTCCAATCTACTTTAGCCAATTCCAGTTGTGCTAACACATGATATTGTTCAGACAAGAAATACGGCATCAAGCTATAAACCCGAAGATTATCCACCAATTGCTTATAATCCTTATCCTCATGCTCCACTGACTCCAAATCGTCTAAATTCCATAGCATGTGTTCTTCGGGCCGATGCAAATGATTGGTCCCACGATTTGCCACATCCACATCTTGATTGTAAAACGCTAACGGCTTGTTCAAAAAAACAACCTTGTATTTCAATGCGATATGAATCCACAGCAAAAAATCTTCTCCTAACTTGATACCTTGGGGGAAGCCTTTCATTTCATCAAAAACAATTCGGGGAATCGCCACAGATATGGAGGTCAGCGGCATCGCCAAGGTTTTGGCATATACTTGGCTATAGTTGATGTAACCTTTTTCAAAACCAGAGTCCACACCTATGGGTGCCACACGGGTTTTGTGTTTTGTTTCATTCACGATGGTATAGCTCGTTCCATAGATACCAGCATCAGGAAACTCCTCAATCAGTTTTGACATCTCTTCCAAAAAAGTCGGTTCCCACCAATCATCCGCATCCAGGAAACAGAGATAATCACCATGAGACGCTGCCACACCATTGTTACGTGCCATGCTCACCCCAGCGTTTTCTTGACGAATCAAGCGGCAGTTTGAATGGTTTTCTATGTTTTTTTCCGCAATTACCGCAGAATCGTCCTTGCTACCATCATCAACAATTACCAACTCATAATCCATGAAAGTTTGAGTTAGTACACTTTGAATAGCTTTCATCACGTAAGGCGCTTTGTTATAGAGTGGCATGATCACGGAAAACTTCATAGCATCAGGGCATTCAATAATAAACGACTATTTCTTTGGTTTTAATCTATCACAAACCACCTTTTTTCAGTTTCAACATTTCATCTAAATCCCGAGCAAGTTTCACAGAAAACAATTCCGCACCTTTTTTGTTTAAATGGGTAGCATTATAAAAGAAATTGGTGTCATAACAAAGGCTATCATACGTATAATTCAGAATTGGCATTTCATATCTATCTGCAAATGATTGGTAAAAGTCAAACATTTCTTGAACGCCAAGCCCTATCTTCTGTGTGACTCCTATATAAATAGGCGCATAAACCAGCACAACACGGACTCCTTCTTCTTGACATCGCATCAGGTAGCTGTCAAAAATCTCTACGGCTTCTGGATCGTATGTAAACTGCAAAGTATCTATTTGTCGAAACACGCTACCATCCCAAATTTCATCGCGCGGAACGAATCCTTTATACATCACAGGACGATTCAGTTTGTTTTTTAAGCCAAGTCCTTCCTTAATTACTTCATGGTACCCCGCATAGCGTATCAATGGCAACCATCGGTCAGCCCAAGTAAAGCCTTCGGTTTTATAAGTTTGTTCATACATATCATCCGTATTCAGATAAGGCAAGTATTGTTCCCGTTCATAACCATTCGACATCAGAGCAGTCCCCCACTCGATATTCTGAATGACATACTTCGGCTTAAGGGCATGGTGGCAATAAAATCCATACATGGTCACCTGAGCGTCAATACAACGCCCGTCAACACTGATATTATAGCAATTCAATCCGACAATGCTATCCAATATTGCCGGATCATACTGCACCTGTCCACGTGATGAACCCATAATCACCACATCGCACTTCAAACTATCATTATAAATCACATTGTATGTATTGAACATACGAGCATTGGAATGCCGCAAATTATCAGTTATCACTTTATCAAGACACCATGCAGCAGCAAATAAAACTGCAAAGAAAAAGCCAAAATTGATAAGAAAACGCTTCATAATTAGAATTGGAAATATATGAATGTTTCATTGAAAACACCATACATAAATACAAGCGATAGGATCCCAAAATAGCAAACATAGCGCACAAAGACAGATTTGACTCCTTTCAGCACAAGGCCATATTCTTGGTTGCGTTGCACCCATTCAATAACTAACATTATTGCGACGAACAAGCATGTTCTTCTTGGAATTCCAGCCCCTGCAATTCCAACTGAAAAAAAACCGACACTAAAAATACGTGAAAAAAACTCCAAGACCTGTCCTATGTTCTCTGCCCTAAAGATAATCACGCCAAAAGACACGAGAGTAAATGTCAACAACATACCACCTAAATCTTTCAAAGCAGGCAAACCGATCCTGTTAGTCCTCAACTGGTCTTTTTTCATAAACGCCCCCGACAAAACAAGTGGAACAAAAAGCAATCCATGATACAATCCAAACACCACAAAAGTCCAATTTGCTCCATGCCACAAACCCACGACTACCATATTTATGAGGATGGCCATTATCATTCCAACCTTACCCCAACGACGGAACTGGAAATTTAAGGGTGTGAACACATAATCAGTAATCCACGATGTTAAAGACATGTGCCAGCGACGCCAGAAGTCAGCTACGTTCAGAGCAAAGAACGGATTGTTGAAATTACGAGTGATGCTGAAGCCGAGCAATTTGCCCACACCTATGGCCATATCGCTATATCCCGAAAAATCCGCATACACTTGAAACGAACAAAGTATGGCTGCAAAAAACAATGTGCTCCCTGACTGATCTGTGTAAGATGAAAACACTTGATCAACATATACAGCACAATTGTCAGCAACCACTAACTTCTTGAAAAGACCCCAAAGAATTTGCCGCAACCCATCAACTGCCTGTTCGTAATTGAATTCGCGTTTTTGATGTATTTGGCTAATGAACTTTGGTTTGTCAATGGGTCCAGACAGAATACAGGGAAAAAAGGCAATGTATGTGGCAAACTCAACAACATCATGGGTGGGCTCTACCTCACCATTGTAAACATCTAACACATAACTTATCAACCTAAATGTAAAGAAACTGACCCCCAAAGGCATAATAATGTTGAAAGAATGCCAGTTGGTATGCAGTCCTATCCTCTCGAAAAGGTTCGCGAAAGACTCTATGAAAAAGTTAAGGTATTTGAAATAGAGCAGCAAGCCAACCCCCAGCACCACACCCAAAGTCCTCAACCACGAAGCTTTTTTTTCTGATTCCGATCTGCCAATCCCTATTCCCAAAAAATAGAAAACCGCTGTGGCAACCATCAACAGAGGCAACATCTTCCAATCGGCATAACCATAAAAGAAATAACTGGCAACCAACAGGAATACATTTTGCGCTTTCGTGGTCCTCTTTAATGGAAACCAATAAACGAAGAAGACAACAACGAAAAACAACACAAAGGGAGTGGAATTAAACACCATAATTGCAGTTCCCCATAATAGTTTATGACATATTCTTTATTATGGAAACCATTATCTTCCACATCAACTTAACTTATCCATGATAATTTGACACAAATCCCCAACATTTTTTAACTTGTTGAGTTCTCTAAGTTTAAATCTGATGCCAAACACTTCCTCTACCTTAGTAATCATCATCATGTGGGTGAGTGAATCCCAGCTTTCAACATCTGCTGCCGTCATATCGTCGTTTAGCACAAGTGCGTTGTCACTAAAAATTTCGTGAAAAATAGCAGTCAGCCTTTCGATAATTTCTCTTTTTTCCATTGTTGTATTTTTTTGTGTTATTTTAATTTATATTTCGTTCCAATAAAACCATCGTATTGTCAGGATAATAATCCTTCACTTGTGGATGATTTGAAGTGTAATATCGAACAATGTGAAAACCACTTCGTTCACATGCTTTAAGGCTTTTTACGTTATCTTTACTCACATGGGCTTGTATCTTTTTTACACCTTTGGCTATAGCAATGTCAATATGGTAAGCATCAAGTATTGCCATTATATGATGTCCTCTAAATTCATCTTTTGTATATGAGTTTTCCAACTGATACGTACCCATCTCCCTTTCAATCATGATATCTTTCACGATTTCATATTTGTTTTGTCCTTTCATAAGATTCTCTTTGGGCAATACAAATGCAAACAGATTAGACTTTAACAGCGAAGAGGAAGCATGGTCTTCATTTTCACCTTCCAACCACCCTCCTCGAGCGGCTACAACTTCTCCATTATATTCTGCCACTACAAAACTGCTAATCGAAATTTCACAGCCATCGATTTCCTCTTCCAGCATTTGGATAAGATACTTTCGATAGTCATCTTCTGAGATTTCAAAATAATTCGCAGGACCTATTTTGTCAGTCGAGCTTTTCTCTGCCTCAATGATAGTAGTTGCTATGAAGTCAACATCATCAAACGTTGCTGGTCTTATTATCAATTTGTTCGGATCAAACATAATCAAATCTTATTTGTGCTAACTAATTCTATCAAACCCACATGAAGATGATATAAATAGCAGATTTTATGACCTTCCATTGCAACGGATTCAACTGGCTCAAAAAGAGGCTTGAATCCCTCGTCAAACAAATCTTCCACGGCTTGCTCAATGTCGTCAACATCATAACAAACATGGTAGGTGCTGCAACCTATCTTTTGCAAATAGGTATCAACGGGAGATGGAGATCCTGCGTTCAATGGGGCCACAAGTTCTATCTTGGGGAAACTTTCCCTAGTTAGAAAAGCAATTTTGGATTGTTGTACCTCTTCTTCGAAAATACTGGAGAGCTGCCAACCAGCGTCAATATAATACTGAGCCGTCTTTTGAATATCTCGGACAGCGTATCCAATGTGGTTTATTGATTTCAAATGTTTCATAACTCCATTATTGTATCATCGCTTTAAGTTTCACCTTGTCTGTCTTTTCGTTGGCATTTAGCGGGAAGACAGGGACATAGAACAACCGATTCGGTATCATGTAAGGCGGCATCTTGGTGCGCATGTAAACAAGCATTTCATCGGAGTCGAATTCCTCCGATTCGATGAACATGGCGATTTCAGTCAAGCCATCCTTGTTATCAAAAGGCATGCAGACCACATTCTTGTTGCCAAGGAACTCGCGGGCATGCCACTCTATCTCCCCCATCTCCACGCGAAACCCTTGTATCTTGGCTTGGTGATCAAGACGGCCCAAATACATGATGTCACCCTCGGCATCTTTGAAACAGAGGTCGCCCGTATGGTAAAAACGCATATTCACGCCGTCAATTTCTTTATAGAAGAAGGAACTGGCGTTTTTTTCTTCGTTCTTCCAATATCCTTTGGTCACTTGGTCTCCAGCAATGCATAATTCACCTTTTTCACCAGGCTTGCATTCATTGCTATGCTCATTCAAAATGATGGCGGTGCAATTGGCCATTGGCTTTCCAATAGACACAACTCCATTTATCGTTTTGTTTTCGCCCCACTTATTCAACTTGTAATATGTGCAATACACTGTACATTCGGTCGGGCCATAAAAATCATATATTTCCGTGTTGATGGCACAATGATACCAATCCTTCAGCAGATTCAAAGGACAAGCCTCGGCAGTAAGGATACAAGTTTTAAGGCTGGTGGCATCAATCTCATCAAAATAAGGTTTAAGATAACGAAGCATAGATGGAGCCATTGCACCATAGGTTAGTTGATGGTCTTCAATCAAGCCACTGGCGTAGATATATTTGATTTGCCCATAGGGGACAGTATAACAGCAAGCACCCTTAGAAAGTGGAACAAGATAGCCTTGGACTGAAACGTCAAATGAAAGGTCGAAACACTGTAAGCAACGGTCTTCCTCTGTGATGTTGATACCAGTCTGCCAAAAAGCATCCATGAATGCAGCCACATTTCGCCTCATTATCATAACTCCCTTGGGATTGCCCGTGCTACCCGAAGTGAAGAGGATGTATGCCAATTCTTCATCCGAAACATCTTCTATCGGTTCAAGACAGTCATTTGAGTATTCAAGTTGTAAAGTATTTAGCACGCGGATGTTCTCATATCGACTCATCTCCGACGAATCAAGAATCAAATCCAGTTCCACTTGTTTGCAGATATCTAGGCAACGCTCCAAGGGCCAGTTGGGGTGGAGTGGCACATAGCAGCAACCTTCCAGCCACAAGGCGATGATGGAAGCGTATGTTTCCAAATCATCGTTGATGACAAGGCCGACCTTCATGTTGCAATAATTAGTCTTTTTCAGTTCAGTCCTAATTTTTGAAATGCACTGCCCAAATTGCGAGTAAGAAAAAAACTCCTCGTCAATGCAGAAAGCTGGACGATTCGGAAAGCTGTTAACTGCATTGACAATACTTTCCAATATGATTTTGCTAAAAGTTGTTTTCATTAGGGTATGCTCCACGATAATTCAGATGTATTCAAATCAACTTTGTCATAGACTCATAAAAACGGAACAACTTAGGGCTTATCTGGATGAGCCCATACAAACGCTTGTGACGTGAAGTCAAACAGACTTCTTTGAAATAATCCCATTTTATTCTTTCTCGAAGCTCTTTGTCATGATCACCGTATAAAGCCTGTGTCTTTGAGGAGAATTGATTGATATAACTCGAGGCCAGTACTTGATATATCGCCGACTTATCCACGCCCTTCAGAGGAACAAAAAAATCAGCCATTATTTCCTGTACTTTCAAGCTGTCGTACCAACGATTGATGTCGACTGTAGTAGTAATACTATTGTCTCGAATACGATAGACATACAAATAATCGCTGATGACCTTCAATGTTTGGGCATGATACATCACCATCGTGCTGAAAAGATCGTCCTCAGCGCGCCGTATTCCCTCAACAAAACACAGATTGTTTTCCTTCAAGAAGGCCCGTCGATAGACCCGTTGCCAAATACACACAAAATGGATTTCTGAGGGAATCAGACGAACTTTGTTGAAATAATCCCAACCTTTTATCACACCATCCACATAAGGTATATTATTATCCTTATACTCATTTGTCTTTTCAAAGTACTTCTTCGCATTGAAGCAAATCACATCCTCACCGTTCAAAGTGGCCAACAGTTTCGCTAGTGAATCTTCAAAAAGCCAGTCGTCACTATCCACAAACAACACATACTCTCCTTTCGCCTCTTTCAGTCCCAAATTGCGAGCGGTGCTCATTCCCTGATTGGGCTGGGTGAGAACACGCAGATTATGATGTTCGGCAGCAAAGTCTTGCAACAGCTGAGATGTTCCGTCGGTACTGCCATCATCAATGCACAAAACCTCCACATCAGCATCATTCTGCGAAAAAATGCTGTCAAGACATTGTGGAAGAAAGGCCTCCACATTATAAGCTGGTATAATAATGGATAGTTGGGGCATTATCTAAATAAGTCGTTTAGATGTTGTTCCAATGCTTCGAAATAATTAACCACTACTTTCCAAGCATCAACTTTCAAGCGAGGCTGTTCAAAGAACTCTTTGTATAATAGGTTATTACCATGCAATTCTCCAACTTTTCTCAAAATTGATTCATTATCACCTTCAATTTCCCAAAACAGAATCGCTTCATGATTAAGCACCTCGGGCTCTGGATTATTGAGTGAACCCCTATATATTGGTATGCAGCCAGAACCTATAGCGTGGAAAACCTTTTCTGTCACATAGCCTGCCACGGAAATATTCTCGGGACAGATAAAAAACCTGTAAAATTTCAAAAATTCCGCCTTGTCGTCATGAAACCTTTCCTGCAATTCTTCGGTATTCCTCAACAATTTGCCAGCACAATCCACTCGGTCGATGAGGTTTAATTTCTCCACCATTCTTTTTCGCATCTCCAAGCTCTCCGTTCCAAGCATCGTACTGGTTCCAGCTACCAAAGCGCAAAAGCGGTTACGACAGTCTTCAAGTTTCTGGAAGCTCAGTTGATTGCAGATCCTCTTAATATCATTGATATTTGAATTAGGAGGAAACATTTCAAGAATCCAGATCGGAAAACGCAGATATTGAGCATCATCTACATAATCAAATCCAAGTGAAAGATCGATGGATACGTGATCCAATAGATTTTTCTCATAATCTTTAAAAACGGGGTAATGGACGTTCTCTCCAGTGAAAAAAACACGTTTTCTATTCCTTCCAAACGGATGCAAGAGCTCGTCAACACGCAATAGCTGAACACTACCTAATGTGGAAAAGAAGGCAAAGTTCGCATGGGGAAACCGGTCAAAAAAACCACGGCTTTTCAAAAAACCAGTAAACCAGATTTCATCAGCG
>JAEEGL012593960.1_pt1 | contig 10298 bp, 6 predicted proteins | sample 9134231 | NCBI WGS metagenome assembly JAEEGL01 (sample SAMN16246548, study PRJNA631951) | gut metagenome | biome: gut microbiome; feature: rumen; material: fiber-attached | host: Bos | place: Iran: Karaj | collected 2018-10
GAAGCTGGAATCATGATGTTGAATATGAAGTACGGTGCGCCTAGGAAGCGTTAAGCTTGTCGTTGTGGTCCTTGGCGTAAGCGTTGTCCCAGTTGCTGTCGTCAGTAAGGTTGGTGTTATCCAGACCAACTTCGATTGTCGGCAGTAGTTGAGTCAAGTCCATGTTCTCTGAATCGAACATAGAAAGTTTCGGGTCTTTCTGGCTGATTTCCAAGTGGATGCACGGGTCAACTTCTTTCGGTCCAAATCCCTGCGGAGCGTAATAATCCATCAACAGAGTCTGATAGGAATTATCCTGTTTTCCGTTAGGCGTGTTCTTGTACGGTTCGGAAGACATGTAGCAGATGGAAGAGAACTTCTTCATCTGGGCTTCCGTAACTTTCGGGAACTTTGCATAGCAGACGCTGGTTGCAATATCGACACATTGAGAAACTTCTGGGTCCTTCGTATGGTTAGATACTGGCGTATCATAACCGAATGACTTGCACTTCGCTATCATTGCGTTCAATGCCGCCTTAGCACCTGCTGAATTAGGTGGGAACGGCTCCTTGGCATATTTCTGTACATAGACAGGCTTACCGAATCTGTCGGTAACGATAGAACCGTCCTTTGAAATCTTGGGTTTGAGACCGTCATCACCTTTTCCGTAGAACTTGTACCAAATTCGTGCGTACTCGTCGTTGACAGCACGCCCCCTTGAACCGTAGGCAACAGTGGGCTGGCCAGTTTTCTGCATGCTGTTGAACATGATTGTCGCCTGCTTCTCTGGGCTTCTGTAAAGCGATGTCACCATGACATATTTCACACCAGCCAAACGAGCAAGGTAAGTAATCACGTTCTTTGTTCGTGTGGACATTTCTCCTTCTGTCGCCTTGTTGTCAATCGTTACGTCGGTTGCTGGCGGCAAAGTGGATGCGACATTCTCATGTACAAGAATCCTTGCATTGAAGAGTCCTTTCAGGTTTCTGGAAATCATGTTGACACGCTTGCAGCGGGTGTCGATACGGGAAAGGTCTGTGCCGTATTCAGGGGCACGGAACCCGACGTATTTATAGATTAGGTTTGCCTCGTCGCAACGACGCTTTCTCATATCCATGTCAAGGGACTCTGGGTTCGTACCGTAAGTCAGTCGGGAAAGAATGTCTGCGATGTAGGTGAAATACTGGTTGGCAAGCCTTTCGTCACGAGGGACGCCCTCCACCGTAATCGACTTTGTAGAGTTCTTCTGTACAGTGGTGACTTGTCCGTTAAGTATATACCTGTCGCCTTTGAGAGGGACCATTGAAATCGGTTTTGCGTAGCCGAGATGATAATACATTCCAGTACGCAGGCAATAGCTGAGGAATGCCGATGTTGCAAAGTTGCCGCTGACATCGCAAGCGAAGCCAGATGTCTTCAAGTAGCTGACCAATGCGGTCTTAACTGCTTCTGGACATGAGTTGTGGCTAAGCATACCCCAATGGTAGTAAGGCCAGTTCTGCGGATAAGTAATAGGGCCCCATACAGCCATCTGCACATATCGGTAGAACGAGAACCTAATCTGGGTTTCGGTCAGGGTGAGGTTCTTCACATCGTCGGGAAGGTCGTTATAACCCTTTCCGAGTACGACTGCGTTGGAGGCCTTCATGATAAGTTCGAACTGGTCTTCCTGAATACCGCCCTTTACGTCGCCTTGCGGCTCACCGTTTTCATCTACGGTGACAACGGCAAATATCTTTTTGAGTACCATTTCCCTCGTACTTCCACCGATGTCTAGCGGAATGCCTGCACCGATGTATATGCTTCCTTCCGAATCGTAAATCTTTGGACTCTTCTTAATCTCGTGGTCATATAGGAACGACCAGTCTGGCATGAAGTGGCCTCTACGGAAGCACGAGCCCATGCTGATTGGAAGCCCTCCCAAGCCAATCAGGAGAGGTGGGAGAATGTCGATGTCATAAGGGTTGATGCCCATTGCCGCAGCATTTGCGGTGTACATGCTTTCTGCAGATGCACCTACTGGGGCGAAGATACCGCTGGCAGAGATACCAGCCTGCAAAGTATCTGTCTTCGACTTCGTACAGGTAAGGAAGCCATCCAGCTTGTTGATGATTTCTTCTAGCTTGGTGGTCATCACTCCGTAAGTTTCGTTGCCGAGAAAATCCTGAATCATTTCCGAGATAGCGGAAGCGAGTGCGCTCATGCGGCGCTTGTTGTAGTCGGGTACGGAGTCTCTCTGCCACGGGGTAAGACCGTTGCTTTCGTCGTCGATGTCATAGAATCCGTGCTTGTTCAGAATCGAGTAGAACGAGCCTTCCCTGTCGGTGGTTTGGGCCGCAGCATCGTCGATTGCTGTCTTTAGCTCCCCAGTGTAGTGACCTGAAATCATTTCTTTTTACCTCTAAGGTGGACGATTACGCTACCGTTTTCGCCATTGTTCTTTCCGCTATGGCCTTTTCCAACGAAAGTGTAATCCATTTGCTTACCGTCGTGTCTGAATGCCAGCGTGACATTCTTTTCGATAAACCCTGTACCGTTGCAAGCCGTGCATGTTTCCTGCGGTTCCAGACCACGCCCGTTGCAGAATTTGCATGCAAGGACTACATCATGGAGGCCGTCCTCCCTGCGTTCGACCGTGCGTACCTTGCCAATTCCGTTGCAGTGCGTACATTTCTTGAAACGGCTTGCTCCCGTTCCAGAACAGTTGTAGCATAGACACTTTCGCACATATTTGATTGTGATATCACCTGGCTGGAACAGCTTTTCTTCCGTCATCCTGATTGTGCGGGTGACATTCCTTCCTCGTTTCTGGAATTTCCTGTCCACAGGTTTCTTGTGGAAGTTCTTGCAAATGTTGCATTCGCCGAACAGTTTTGACCATAGGGTGAAATCGGCGTTGTTCTGATGCTCACGGTCATATTTCTTGCGGAGTTCTTCCGTCTTTATCAAGTTGTATGCTTCCGTGATTTCAGACATCTTGTCGGAAGTGTCCTTTCCAGAACGGTCTGGATGGTACATTTTCGCCAACTTATGGTATGCTGCTTTCACCTGTTCGTCGGTGCAATCTGGCTCTATTTGTAGTACGGTATACGGGTTCATTTTATGCCTCTTTTTCAATCAATAGTTTATATTGCGTGCAGGAATCCCTGTCGCCATATTATAAACTATGTTAGAATAATGCTGGATTGACTATGAATACAAGAATGATTGCAGAAGCTGGTGGAAAACACCGTAAAACCAAGCGTAAAACTGGCGGAACGGCTAAGTTTGTGCCGACCGTTGGGTTTGGCTCCCGTAGATTCCTTGGTTCGTACACAACTGGAAGGGCATACGGCCCTGTATTTCCTATGGGTTGCGGATGGGGAGAAATGTCGAGCGTCCCTGGTGGTGCATGTGGCGACGGAACCCTTGCCGCAGACGCATCTGGTGCAATGGAAGCAGTCGAAGGCGTCAAGAACGAAGATGAAGACTTGATGATTAGCGATAAGGACAAGCTCATCTATGCCCTCCGTGGAATCATAGAGAACGCCAAGGTTGCTTACGAGGCGGTTACTGGGGTTTCTTACGACGAAGCTGATGAGGCTCCTGAAGACAACGATGAGGAAACGAAAGAAAACGAGGATGAGCAGGCTGCCGATGATGACGAAGGTCCTGACGAAGATGGTAGCGACGACAACTAAACGGTAAGACTATGTACGATACTGAGGTCTTGAACAACGAAGTTTCCGATGTTTACGAGAAAACGCTACTAAGTGTACCGTCGTCTGTTGATGATTTGGAGCTTGACGATAAGTTTATAAATGACTTCATCCTGAACTTTCTTGGAAGTACAGTGAATGGGGTTCGCCTTACAGATGATTCCGATAGCCGTTGCCGCAGTGCAGTGATAGACCTGTTTAGTGAAATTGAACAGGACCTCAACTATGTTCGTGTTAACCACGTAGATGTACGGAATGTGTCCAGTGACCTGAATATGCTCCGTATGTTTGTAAATGGTACGAAGGGCCTTGACCCTACCATACAAAAAGCATACTACAAGGTTCGTAACGCCGTTGATGAAGGCAGTAAAGATTATGAAGTTTTAAAGCAGGCAGAAGACAAAATAAATTCCATCAAGGCTTCGATAAAAACTGAGGATGATGGATACGACTATACAAAGGAAGGTATAGAAGATTATTTCTCCGCAAAGGGTCTTTTGAAGGGTGGTAAACTCGACCCGAATGAAATGGTGAGCAACCCAGTGGAAGTGGAAGAACTCATGAACGCATTGTCGCATATTGTTGACAATGTGAATGGCGTTGCCGAAGCAATGGATTGCCGATGGGCTCAGGAACTTGCTAAGACTGGATATCTAGCTGGTATACCTTATGTCGCAGAGAAGACGAGAAAGAGTCCTGATGAAGTGAAGGCTCTGTTTAAAGAATGGTACGGTAAAGGAACTGAGTTTATTGGAGAGGATGCTCACAATGACCCTATGGTTCGAGCCACTGAGGCGTGCTATAAGGTGTTTAAAGATTGCCAAGGTAAGATAGGACTGATTAGGGAAAACTCAGCTGAAATCGAGGGCATGTCATTGTCCGTTACGGTTGACCCGTACAAGAAGTTTATTTTCAACATGATAAAAGAGGGGAAAGTTGCCAAGAAAGACAACGAACCCATAACTATCGTCGATATAAATAAAATAACGCCAAAGGACATTATAACCCTGTTTACAAATATAAAGTATTCAATGTTCCAACTTGGCCCTAAGGATAGGTTTCAGACTGACGTTATAGAGTTTGATGCCGACTTTGCCACGAAGATGGAAAAGTTGAAACCGTATATCGAGTTTTTGAACAGTAAAGAACTGAATCCAGTTATAGCATCAGGAACACCTGAGGAACAGGCGCAGATAAAGCCGAAGCGTTCCCCGCTTATTGGTGCATATATATTGACAAAGGCTGTGTATGATACGTTCAACGGATGCCGCATGAGGTATTCTCCTACGGACACCACGTTTGATGGTAAAAAGGTTCCTTCGGAAAGTTCGTTCTATGCGGCAATCAATAAATATTGTGCCGAGTTTCCGAATTCTGAGATTAGTTTGAACTACGTGTTTGACTACAAGACTATGTTCACGGCGGATATGGCTTATTTCCCGATTGAGCAAATCGTAAAGCAGAACCAAGCTTTGTGGTATTGGATGCTTTATTACCGTCAGACTCGTATAGAGGCGTATGCAACAGAGTTAATGGACAAGTATCAAGCTAAGAATCGGCCTGTAAAACATATTTCGGATGAGGTTTCCCAAAAATTCAATACTCTGATGAATGGAAAGGCTAAGCTTTCACAGTATTGTGATTATTTGGAGGTTTCTCCTGCTATCGAACCGCAACAGTATGTCGATGCGTTCAATACGATATCGAATGGAATAGCGTATGCTTTCAATGGTAAAGTCAATGACAAGGAAACCGAGTACAATCTGTGGTCTATGTTGAAAAAGCTTGCGAAAAAGGCACCGACTTCCTTTGATAAAGAGGTTAGAAATGAATTTATCAACGTTGCTTATACACAAGAAGACATGTTTTTCAGGATTAACCTTGCTGTCAAGGCTGGGGTCCTAAATGAAAGGTATCAGTTTACTGGCAATTTTGGCAAGTTGGAAAATGGCCGTAACAGACAGGCTGCAATCATAGAAAATATTATGACAATATTGTATAAATATGCCGTTGGGGTAATGTTCAGGAAGACGAATCTTGTTGTGCAGAAATATGAAAAAGCGATGAGTATGCGAATGGTTAGACCTTATTTGACTAAGGTGTATGGCATTGCAAAGGAATATAATGACGCTTTTGAGCAGAACCATGCAGAAGAATTGGGATGTACACGTAAGGCTTCTGACGCAATCGTTAAAATACTCACAAAGTATGTAGGAGGTTAAAATGGCCGCTAGGTTGGAAATTTATAAGTTCACAGGCAAAGATGGTGATTTTGGTACACATGTAGAAAGCCTTGGTCTCAAACGCATAGACACCTGTGTTCCTTCGGTATACTCCGATGAACACTTGAATGGCGAAACAAAGCCGTCGGATGATGCGAGCGACTGTGCAACATACTGCATTTACAGGCCTGATGACCCTGAATGTAAGGCATATTCTTTCGAGTGTGTCTTCAAGTTCATGTTGAAGGACCCGCCAGATGTTCAGTTGAGCAATGTTCGCCTGTACCCAGTCGGACCTCGCCCAGAGGAACCAGATACTGCTAGGCTGTATATCGGAAATTCGGTGGAGTATCACCAGCCGACAAACACAAAGTCTATCATTGCAGTAAACGATATTTGGAATTACAGCAAAGACCACCCGTTCTACTTGACCGTCGCTGGAAACAGCGGTCAGATGCTCGACTATCGTCTTACGAACACTTCGTACAATGTCGAGTGGAAGGATTATGGTTACGGAAACGTGATGGTAATGAACGGTGTGCGTCAGCCGATGATACCTGTTCCTAACAAGCAGGACGGCACCCCCGTCAAGGTGACATTCTTCAACCATACGTTCATGCCGACGGAAGCTGATTTCATCAGGTTCCTTGACCCAGCTACTGGAATCGACATGACCAATGACAGAGAATTTGTTATAGACCGTGGCGTGACGGAGAACAATGTTCAGTATCTGACCATTTCCGTTGATATGAAGTTTATGCTTGCACATCCGAAGGGCATTATCTACCATATTCCTCAGTTCCCGCCTGCAACGGGTTACTTTATCTCTTGGGCGTTGCTGCCTTCTCAGGCCGAACCAGGTGGCAAGGTCACGGATAAGTTGGTTGAAACGGTTGATGTACAGGTGAAGTGCGGCCCTCACGGTCATCCTGAATATTACTTGAATGGTGCTAGGAAGCCTATGCTGACACTGGCCCCAGGTGTAATCTACCATTTCATCAACCATGACGGGTCTCGTTTCCCGATGAGGTTCATCAAGGATTGCCGCATCCCGAACGCAGCTGATGTGAATAACATAGTGGTTGACGGTGTGACTGTCCTAAATGGCGGAACCGACCAAGAGGAAATCTTTGTTGACCCAGAAATCACCTTGAAGCATGGCGCCTGCATAAATGCCTACGAGGCTGTATGTGAGATGAATGTCGGTAATTCTGCTTTCGTACACCCTATTTGCATGGTCGGTAACTACAATATATGCCGTCCGATGGGTTCTATTTACAACCCGATGCTGGCTGGCGAGACTGATTACGTCTATTTGCAGCTTGAAATTGATGGAAAGACAAAGCCAGGTTATTGCGTCCCTGATATTAAGATAGAATATGATGAAAACTAATTTTTAACAGTTGATTAAATACTATAAACTATGTGTATAATGAATCGTTTTACGAGGAAGAAAATGTCTAACGAGAAAGAACAAAAACCAACGGTGCTTGAAGCAAATTTCGCTTTCGATGCTTCGCCCGCTCTTTTTGAGTCAATTATGGAAGAAGGTCCAATCAAGTATGGACCAGACGATGACGGACTTGACATGATTACTACCCCAGAAGGTGATGAGGTTGTAGACCCTCGTTCCATCATGGATGTTAATGTTGATGCTCCTGTCCAGTCTGGTGCGGTCTTCAACCAAGACTTTGACTCGATTTCACAGGAAGAAGGCGACCGCTACATGGAGCAGTTCCAAGACTATGTCGAAAACGTCCATAAGAAGGATGTGAATATTGACGAACTGATAGACGTAGGCGGTACGATGATTCAGGGACTGAATGATACTACTCAGGACGTATCTGGTTACCTGCGTCAGCAGATTAACGATGCTGCCAATCGTCTAAGTCAACAGAATGTCAACCCTGCACAGCCTGATGGTGTTGCAGCTGATATGACTGGTGAAGACCGTATTCCTGCTGATGGCGAAGGCGGTATTGATGCTGGTCCTGATGCTGGCATTGGTGGCGAAGGAGCACCTGACCTTGGCGACGAAGGCCTTGCCGAAATCGACTCCACAACTCATCTAACTCCAGAGGAAGACAATGGTGGTGACGCAGGTCTTGGCGACATCGACATGGGTCTGGGAGAACTGGATGGTCTTGGTGGAGAACCTGCTCCAGAAGCTGGTGCAGAAGCTGGTGCTGATGACGGCCTTGGTGCCGAACCAGCAGCTCCTGTCGAAGGTGGTGAAGGAGCTGACCTTGGCGGTGACGTACCTCCTGAGGGTGGAGAGGCTCCTGCCGAAGGTGGTGAAGCTCCTGCCGAAGGTGGTGAAGCTCCTGCTGAACCGTCCGAAGGTGGAGACGATTACGACCCTTTTAGCGACCTAGACCTTGGTGGCGACACTGGCGATGGTGATGAGGAACCGTCTGGTGACGATGCACCCGCTCCCGTAAGTGGCGACGAGGAACCGTCTGGCGATGAACCGTCTGGTGATGGTGATGAACCGAAGGAAGACGACAAGGATAAGGACGCCGCACCGTTGACTGAATCCGAGGATATGAAAAATTTTCGTATTCGTCTCGAATCGGTGATGGGCACTTATGATGCATTGTGCAAGCGCCGTGAGGCAAAGGCAAAGTGCGAAGCTATCGTGAATGCGGCAAACAAGAAGATGATTGCTGAGTCTGTAAACCAGAAGAAACTCAAAGCACAGTGTGAGGCAATCGTTGGTGCATACCGTCAGGCAACTGGTGCTAACCAGCTAAAGACAAAGTTGGAATCCATTGTAGGAAAGTATCGTGAGCAGAAGATGCTTGCTGAATCTGTTGCCGCAAGTGCTCCTGCCGTGAATCAGAAGCCAATCATGGACAACAACGCTCGTTTTGCAAAGATGAAGGCCCAGTGCGAATCTATCGTTAGTGACTTCCGTAAGGCAGAATCCACTGCCAATACGGCAAAGGCTATTATCGATAGCTACAAGCAGAGCCTCGTTTAATACACGAAACTTGCAATAAATTTAAAGACGACGGAATGATTTCCGCCGTCTTTTTTATGACCTAAAATTCGTACCAGATTATAAACTATTTTTGAAATAAAGGCAGTTTATTATGGCAACTAACATATCACGAAAATACACTAATATCTCGTATGACGATATCAGGGATAACTTGTTGACCATCTTTAAGGCTAAGGGTGGCAAGCTTGCGGATTTCAGCACGTCGTCTTACGGAAGGATGATGATTGAACTTTTCTCTGGCGTAGCAGACCTTATGGCTTACTACGGAGAAAGCTCGTTCAACAACGCATTTCTTGAAACTGCCTACAACACGCCAGCTATCTATGCTGGTGCAAGAATGCTTGGTTACAGCATCCGTAGACCTGTTCCAGCAAAGGCGGCGTTCGCTATACAAACCAAGAAGACTGGTGTGTATGGCAAGATTAAGATTTTCATCCCGATGGGAACGCAGTTCAGTATTGGAAGCAGTATTCTTACTGCTGTCAGCGATTCTGAATGGGAATACGACAGAAACAACGACCCTGACGAAACTGGCCTTTTGAAACTGATATCAGGAAACTGCGTTTGTGCCGAGGGTTACTTCAAGGAAACTGTCTTTGTGTCCAACGGAACCCAGAACCAGACTTTCTATCTAGTCGATGGTGGATTTAGTGACTATTTCGGGGAAAATGACCCGAACTATGCCGAAGACCATAAGTTTGAGAGCAGGAAGAATACCTTTACTAGCGTCACGACTGATGCTTCCCTTGTAGATAACTTTGATAGCACGGATGCAATCAATGGAAACATCTACTGGAGAATTTCCCGTAGAGGTTTCATCGACCCTGCGTTGGAGAACAAGGTAAACGACATTGAAGCTTTTGTTGAAGGCGAAAACTCGACGACGAACTATACGGTTTTGCTTGAAACTGCAAACGACGGTAGCGTACAGGTAAGGTTTGGAGACGGTCTGAAATCTGCTATTCCTTACGGCGAAGTGAAGGTGCATTACTTCTATACCAATGGCGAACGGGGAAACCTCATAAACGTCGTTGGAACGAAGATTAACCCGTACAAGTCCAACATCCATATTCGTAATGAATATGAGAACGAGTCCGATATCAAGCTGGATGACCTGAGCTTTGCCTTGACTAGCGATGTCAGGGGAGGCCTTGATATTGAAAGTATTGATTCTATCAAGAATAACGCCCCGTCAATCTATGCCACTTTGGATAGGTTGGTGAACAAGCTGAGTTACCAGATATTCCTCAGCAGATATGCGGACATCAAGTATGCAACGGCATTTGGTGAGGACATTCTGAATACGAAGCTTCCTGACGGAACTCTTGACATCAAGTATATGAACCAAGTCAGGTTTACAGCCATCAAGGACCTTTACAGGTTGAAGGACGACAA
>JAEEGL012890239.1_pt1 | contig 10298 bp, 7 predicted proteins | sample 9134231 | NCBI WGS metagenome assembly JAEEGL01 (sample SAMN16246548, study PRJNA631951) | gut metagenome | biome: gut microbiome; feature: rumen; material: fiber-attached | host: Bos | place: Iran: Karaj | collected 2018-10
ACGGCTTCTAAGTTTGAACTTTACGGTTTGGCGATTGTAAAGTTACTCATTTCCAATGAGTTGAGCAAACTTCGAAGCTTTTTTTATTCCTTTTTTATGTTAAATTATGCAGGTGTCAAAACACTTGCGAAACTTTAGTAAGGCTGTAATTCAACATAGTATTGAGAAACCGTCTCAATCGTACCAATGTTTATGTGTCATCAGAAAGAGACGTGTTTTTATTGTGGTTCGCGAATACTTAATACGTCCCAGCTGCCTCCAAAAGCCTTTGCATATAGCAAATACCATAAAAAAGCATAAAAGCATACCGTTTAATAAAGATAATTTCATGTTTTCAACAAGAAATTGAAAACAAATCACTATCTTTGCAGAAACAATTTGCAAGATATGGAAGATATTAATCGTATAAAGATAGTACTGTTCGAGAAAAAGAAAACAGCTCGCTGGCTTGCTGGGGAGTTGGGAGTCACCCCATCGACTGTAAGCAAGTGGTGTACTAACACCTCTCAGCCAGATGTGGCAAGTCTGCTTAAGATAGCAGATTTGTTGGAGGTAGATATAAAAGAGTTGTTAGTGAGAGAATACAAACAATACCTCTTGTCTCAAAATAACAAATAAGTTGTATAGATTTTGACTATTGTGTTTTATTAATGCATCATATATATGGGATATATCTTAAGTTTAGTCGCTAAAAAGGGAGAAGGTAATATTGTTCCATACAGTACTGCAAAACGTGTAATAGAAGATTCTGAAGCAGATACAGTTGCAGATTTTGAAGACCACCAGCCCATGACCATTGTATGTGGCAGGAAGTTTGCTGAGAACAATCCCAAAACTAAAGAACCCTTCTATCACGAAATTCCTCAAGACGAAATACAAAAAAGGAAAGACAAGAGTTTCGTTCGGTATTTTCTTGACGGAACGCGTCATATTTACAAAACTGGTGACCTAAGTATCGATGGCGTTATATATCCAGTTTCTGTAGGTCAAATCGTAATATGCTGTTGTAAACGTGAGAATCGTCATATGATGCATTTTGATGTGAGGAAAGAAATTGTAATGTCTGTTCCTGACACATATTGTAAGGGCGTATCAACTAAGCAACGGGAGAATTTCTTCAAGAAAAAGTGTGAAGAGATAAACAATGAGATACGCACAGCTCATCAATCTGCGGGAAATTTCTTGTTACAGTTTTCAAGAATAATCCCTTATGACACTTCACGTGACATTGAGTCTGGGAGAAACAAATATCTTCGTCGTTCCATTGCTGTTATACAAAACCAAATGACAGATAATGAGAGACAGTATGTAGCAGACATGTGCAAAGACGGTCTGTTAGACGAAGATTCTTCATGGCTCATCAAAGACGGTTCTCTTGAATATAAACGTGACATGTCGAATAGAGACGATGATGACTTAGAGAAGGCTATGTTCGATTTGAATATGAAATGTGTTTTAGGGGTGTCAAAGTCTTTTGATTCGGAACTTTTATCCAAGATTGAGCCTAATATTGGAAACATAATAGCCGGACTTCCTGCGTGCTCAAGAACGAACGCGTACAGGTATTCTCATGAGGGGCATAATTATTGCGTGTGGTATCTACGTCTTAGAAATCAACCAGTAAAAAGGTCTTCTTGTTTTTCTGATGTAGTAAAAGTAGAGTTCCTCATAAATGGAGAATCTACACCAAGTACGGTTCTCATCAACACTATCTCTGCACACATACTGAATGAATCTTATCCAGTGTGTTTTGGCAAGGATAGCAGATGGGCAAATCATCTTTATCCTGTACATGTTACAGAAGTGCATGCTAAATCACAATTCACCAACGACTTTGCAATAATAAATCAAATATAGATATGGAAGATATAATTGGTAAAATCTCTGCAACAGAAAAGAACCCATCAACTTTGCAGTATTTCTACTTTTGGACAAAAGCGGGATATGACATCAACCCTTTTGACATAGTAAAAGTAGAACATATTAATGGTTCGTTTACTTTTGGACGAATTGAGGAAATCAGTCACGTCACCGATTCTGCCAGTCATTTTTCAAGTTACGTTTCATCCAATTTTGGGGAAACGAGTGAAGACCCTACAGAAGGTAATACAGACAGAATTGCTTTTAATTATATCAAAGCAAAGGTCATCGGTAATAGCGAAAACATATACACACCAGTCCTTCATGGTCATAATGTGAGACTATGCACTGTAGAGGATATACAAAAGGCACTCGGACTTGATGAAGCAAAGAAGAAGAGTAATGTAGTTTGTGGCTATCTTAAAATGTATGGTCAAGAGGTACCCGTTCCAATAAACGCTAACTTTTTGGTTGGTCCAGACGGAGCTCATCTGAACATCTCTGGAATATCAGGATTAGCATGTAAAACATCATACACGATGTTTCTAATGAATGCCTTACAGCAAAAATACAATAAGGAGAACAAGGAAAAAGTTGGGTACATTGTGTTTAATGTAAAAGGACGTGATTTGTTGAGCATAGATGAGCCATCGGAAAAGCTTTCCGAGACGGATGCAAATCTATACAAGCTTTTGGAGTTAGAGGTTAAACCTTTCTCAAATGTTCACTATTATTTCCCTTACTCTGATAAGGAGGAACAACATAATGTTCAGTCTTTTGGTGATTGGGAAAAAATGCTTAAACCCAAATTCAACAAGAATAAGGCTTCTATCTTCAAATACCCTTATAATTCCTGTGTTAACAAGTTTAGATACCTTTTCGCAAACGAACCCGATCCAACCAATACAATGGAATCCATTATAAGTTGGATTGAAGATGACAATGATCCTTTCGTTGGCCTTAGATCATGGAATCAATTTAGAGAAAGATTAGAGAGGGTAATCAACGGCACCAACGACATTCCTGCAAGGAGAACAATAGCGTTAGGATCCTGGAAAAAGTTTACTAGGATTATAACGAAAATTTTATCCGGCTGTGTCTTCAGAGATGGTGTGGATAAAGGAAGTAATGAAGTCGTTTTAGAGGAAGACCTCAGAAATATTAAAGCCGGAGAGGTCAAAGTCATTGATATAGCTCGCCTTGATACATATACCCAAGCTTTTGTGTTCGGTGATGTTATGGGGACAATTATTGATATGATGAATACAAAATTAGGCTCGGATGCTCTTGACAAAATAGTTATATTTGTTGATGAGCTTAACAAATATGCTTCCAAGGATTGCCCATCAAACTCTTTAATTCTTCAGCATTTACTCGATGTAACAGAAAGAGGCCGCTCACTTGGAATAATTCTCTTTGGAGTCGAGCAATTCAGGAGCAACATTCACGACAGAGTAAAAGGCAATTGCTCTACAAATGCCATAGGCAGAACAAGCTATACAGAAATAAGCGCACCTGACTATCGACATCTTGGTGACACTTATAAAGACATCGCTACAAGATTGAAACCTGGTGAATATATAATTCAAAACCCAGCCCTTCGATCTGTGATTAAAATAGAATTCCCTTACCCAACTTATAAACAAAATAGCTAATGCAAGGATATAAAAGTAGATTCGGGGTAAAAATGCTAGATTTAGCTTTAGGAAAAATCTACACCAACCCCCTCGTGATTTATCGTGAGTATATTCAAAATGCATGCGATGGATTAGAACTAGCAATAAATAAAGGTTTAATGAAACCTCAAGAGGCTGTAATATCTATTCAGATAGATAAAAACGAGATCACCATAAAAGATCGAGGTGTCGGTGTAGGTGTTACAGAAATAGGGCCACGTCTTGTTGATCTTGGTAACTCGGAAAAATATAAAGACAATCTCATAGGCCAATATGGCATAGGACGGTTAATTGCTGCTCAGTATTGTGAGAAAATTATATTTGAAACCTCCTGTTGTGGTGAAAACCAAAAAAGCATACTCACGTGGAATACAGAAAATGCATTTAAGTTAATTGAATCACATGAGTTTGAGGATGGAACTGATGTTGTTAACAAAGTAACCAGTTGCATATTTGAACCTGAAGAAGTGAATGAGCACTATTTTAGAGTAAAGCTATGTGGCTTAAAACATAGAATTGATAAACTTGTTGATATTCAGGCAGTCAAAGAATACGTATCATTAATCGCTCCTGTTGACTATACATTGGAGTTCAAGGAAGGATATCTCCATCCTGCTTTTGAAGAAAGTCTGGAAATAAACGAACTTTATAAGAAAGAAAGGATTTATAAAGTAATGATTAATGGTGAAGATGTCCGGAAACCATATAGTATAGATATTCCGAATAAAGACACTGAGCTAATTAAACCACTTTTCGTTAAATTTGAGGATCCAGATGATGGATTGTTGGGATGGGGTTGGTATGCACTTAATGACAAGATTATCCAGATGAACAATATTGCATTTAAGGGCATCAGATTTAGAAAACTTAATACAGCTGTTGGTGACTATAATGTAATGGCAAATTATATGAAGAATGTTTCTGTCAACTATTTTGTTGGTGAAATATTCCTTATACATGAAAACATTCAGCCTACTGGTTCACGTGATGGTTTTGTAGATTCGCTACAAAAATCAGAATTTGACACTCTCATGGCTGAAAAAGCAGAAAAAATGTACTCATTATATGATACTGCTAGTCATTTAGGTAGCCAAGCTCTTGATAAAATTACCAATGCGTACGTTAAAAAGACTGAATTGCGTGCCAAATTATCTAATGAAGATGATACTGGAGAAAAGAAAAATATTAGAGAACAGATAAAGCTCCAAGAGGAAATTTTGGCCACAAAAGCCGTAGAGTTTCAAGAACGATTGAATAAATTGGAATCTACTCCAGAAGGTATAATTGTGGCTGAAACTCTTATAAAAACAAGACAGTTAAAATTTGATCAAACAATAAAAGAAAATAATTCTAAAAAATCCAAACCTCATATAAAGCCTGTGGAAATATCCAAACTGGTTGAAAAAGGAAACCAAAAGAAAGATATAGAAGAAGGGCAGGAACACAAAGAAGAACCAAAAGATCCTAGGGAGATACTCTTTTCTAAACTATCCAAAGTGGATAAAAAAACATATACCATAGTATGTGAAGTCATCGATAATGAGCCAACGTTAACTCCATCGTACATAGAGTCATTAAAGATGAAGATTCTCAAGAAACTTGCAAAGTAATATGTCAAGAAATATTCTCTTAGTAGAGCCAAATTATAAGAACAAATTTCCACCTGTTGCTTTGATGAAATTCTCCACTTATCACAAGCGGAGAGGAGATAATGTCGTTTTCTTTAAGGGCGATATAAAGTCTTTTATAATAGAACGCATTGCAGATAAGTGCATCGATAAGATGTCATTAGTTGATTCAGAAATTAATTGGAATTCTAAACGCGATGTAATAATAGGCTTCATTAGAACCAAAAAGCGGGAGTATTTTGATAAAATTGAAATATCAGGACTGTCAAATGAACTTCTTCTAGAGAATTGGGTTACATATTATAAAGATTATTATTGGAAAAAGTGGTATACCAAACCTGAGGAGAGAGAATGGGATAGAATAATGGTCACCACGATGTTTACATTTTATTTTGACATCACAGTAAAGACCATTAATGAGCTAAAAGATTTGTTGAAACCCGGTGGGGATTTTCAAGTTGGAGGCGTATTAGCAACTCTCCAACCCAACGAAATCGAGAAAGCTACGGGTATTAAACCTCATATTGGTTTATCTAATAAGCCTGGTGATTTGGATGATGGAGATGAACAAATTATTGACGCCTTGCCTTTAGATTATAGCATTTTAGACGAAGTTTCGTACAAATATGAAATGTCTAATGCATATTATGCTTATACCACTAGAGGGTGTATCCGCAAATGTCCTTTCTGTGCAGTTAAGATTATGGAGCCTGATTATCAAGATTACATTTCATTAAAAGAAAGAGTTGAGGAGGTGGACAGATTATATGGTCCTCAGCGCGATTTGCTTTTGATGGATAATAATGTTATGGCATCAAAATCATTTGATAAGATAATAGATGAAATTGTTGAATGCGGATTTGGGGCAGGTGCGACATATATCGAGCCAGACAAATTAGCTTTGTCAATTAAGAATCTTATTGACGGAGTAAATGACCGTGCGTATATTCGCAAAGCTCAAGAGTTATTGATAGAATACCTTGACTCTATAAAGGAGAAAGAGAAATCATATAGTATATATAAGACTTTTGATGACCTACATGTCCTCAAATATGAAACTGCAACTAAGCCAGCATTGATAGATGCATATAATATAATAAAAGCGGACTACGAAAAGACTCTAAAAAATAGAAGACCAAGACAACGTAAGGTGGATTTCAATCAGGGGGTAGATGCCAGACTATTTACCCCTCATATGGCTAAGCAATTTGCTAGGATTGCAATATCTCCTTTGCGCATTGCATTTGATGATTTAAAAATTAAGGAAGTTTACATAGCAGCACTTAGAATGAGTGTGGATGCAGGTATTAAGAATTTCTCCAATTACCTTTTGTATAACTTCAATGACAAGCCATCAGAATTATACACCAGAATGGAGATTAATGTGCTTCTTTGTGATGAATTAAATGTTAACATATATTCTTTTCCGATGAAATATCACCCTCTTTATGGTGAACATAGTCATGACAGAAATTACATTGGAAAGCATTGGAATAAAAAATACATCAGAGCGATACAGGCTGTGTTAAATAGCACAAAGGGAATGATCGGAAGAGGAACAACATTTTTCTATAAAGCTTTTGGGAATAACGAATCTGAATATCTGACACTACTTGAAATGCCTGATGCCATGATTGTATACAGGTTCTTTTTCGAATGGTTGGAAAGTAAGGGGCATCCTCTATCAACGGCAAATTGGTGTAAGGCTTTGGATAAATTAGATGAGTATGAACAACAAATATTCTATGATATTATCCACAATGATGATTTCGTTAATACGAAAGAACGTCCTCATTATAGTGAGCATATAGATTGCGCTCTTAAGTTTTACATCAATCTCAGAAATGAAGTTGCAGAGCCTACAGGTTCTTTATACTCACTAAAAAAAGAATTCGACAACACTCCTAAAGACAATTTGCAATATATAAAGAAAAGTGGGGCTGTCCCAGTATTGAAGAAATATAAAGCCAGATAATATATTAGACCAAATTATTACATCATATGGAAAGAACTTTCACAACAAATTCTCGGTTGGTAAACGATTTGTTTGCTAATTATATAAGCACATTTGCAGCCTTGTGCGAATTGATTAATAATTCCATACAAGCAGATGCTAAGAATATCTGGCTGGATATAGACTATACACCAGAAGAAGAGTTATGCCCTTTGGCTATTAGGAAGATTGTAATCAAAGATGATGGCCATGGTGTTCATATAGATGATCTCGGCAACAAAATCTTGGATATCGGAACCAGCAATAAAGATGGTGGTAAAGGTATAGGGCGCTTTGCGGCTTTTCAATTAGGTAAATCCGTCGAAATTGAGACTGTTGGTTTTTCTCAAGGGAGAAACAATTTCTCAAAAGCGATCATACCTTTGAAGTTTGATTCTTTTGGGAAAAACATCAATGTTTCTGAGGTAAAGATAGAGACTCAAGAGGACATATTGGAGGGAATGAATCACTCCACATATTATAAAGTGACCATTGATGATTTATATGACAGTGATGTTACGGAAAGAGAGACAAAAAAGAAGATCATCGACAAAATGCTCCAATGCAATATCGCAGACGCAATTTTTGAACGATATCCATTGAAGATCTTTAATCGTGACCTGTTTTTCTACATAAACAAAAAGAGGATAGAGCCGAAGAATTATGTTATTAACTTACCGATAATTAAAACAATCCCATATAGTGACAAGAAGGGGAATCAGCACAAGATACAATTCCAATTCTTTAATATTAAGGGAATTGAGAAGAGAAAAGTGTTTTTGACAACAAATAATGCGGGAATTCAAACTATTGCATCTGGATTTGAGTACGATGCAGAGTGGCTTAGTCCTAAAATAGGAGGATGGTTTATTTATGTATCTTCTGAAACACTATCCACAGATATTTACAGAAATATCGCACTGGATGAAATGGATGAGGAAGTGAAGTCCTTCAAATCATTTATAAAAGAACAATTAACAGCGTTCTTTCGCGAAAAAAACATTGAATTTGATAATTTTATTGATAAACTGAAGAAGGATGATTATTACCCATATAAAGAGAAGTCCTCTTCTAAGTCCAAGACCGTATTATTCGACAAATTAGCATTCCTCGTAGAAGACAAGTATAATCTGCTGAACGAACAGAATAGATTACGTGAAATTGTATATCCATTGATTGACAGGACTATATCTAATGGAGAACTTGACAAGATATTAAATAGTATATTAAAGCTTAACAAAAAGACCATTGAGCAGTTTAATGATTTGTTGGATAGGACTGAATTGGAGGATGTCATCGCTTTTTCCGATAAAGTTGCTTTGAAGATGGAAGAACTTGAATTTATCGAGAAGCTAACCTATTCAGAAATCTCCAAACATTTGAAAGAAAGAAAAGAACTTCATAAATTCTTGGAAAAGATGCTGTGGATTTTCGGGGAAGAGTTTAATGATGCAACAAAATTGTTGTCAGATAAAGGCTTGGAAAAGAATCTCACAGAGTTGCGGGATGACATTATGAGATATAAACCATCCAAGAAGGATGACAATATTAATGAGAATGCAGAAAAATCTACGAAATCAATAACCGACTTGTTCATGTATAGTGAGAAGATTATTGATTGTAATAAAAGGGAAGTTTTGGTTGTTGAATTAAAGGCTCCCAAAGTTAAAGTGAGTCCGGTTGAGTTAGCACAGGCCATGCGATATGCACGAGAGATTGAGCAGAGTGGTCAGACTCCACAACATGTAAACTTCAAAATAATACTTGTTAGTTCTGATATAAGTGAGTCTGGAAAGTATGAGATAAAAGGTGAGGAAAATAATCCATTCTTGTATTTCCGTAGTAAGAGTGGTCGGGTTGAAGTATGGGTTATGAAATGGTCAGATCTTATTGAAAGGCAGAAACGGAAGCTAAAATATCTTTCTAATTCACTTGAGATAAAAGATGTAGATATTCAACAAAAAGCAGCTAAGGATTTCGAAGAAATTAATTTCCAAAGAACTACATCCACACTAAGACAGGTTAGTATTTAAAGTTCCTCATAATAGTATTGCAACAGCAAGAACTGAAACATAGAAATATGGATGTAAACTTATATCAAGAGACGCTCTGAATGAAGGAAAGAAACGCCCTGACACGCTTGCAGAAAAAGAAATTACGGATACAATTTTATACTTGTTCATCCGCTATAGTGAGAAAAACATGTTATTAAAATTGGACGTGAATATAAACTGCTTTTTATGATTTAATAACGAAACGTGGCTCAGAATGAAAAATTGTTGAAACATAATAGAACCAAAGAATTATACATTATAAATATATGGCACTTACAATAGAAGAACTGAAGAAACTGATTCAGAGTGATGAGCACCGTCAGCTGGAGTTGAAGAAGACCACTGGTGAGCTGAAGGATGGTATGCATGCAGCCTGTGCCTTCTTAAATACCGAAGGTGGCTGGCTTATCTTTGGCGTTGCTCCCAAATCATTGAAGATCCAGGGACAGCAGGTTACTGACAGTACCCAAAGGGAGATTGCACAGGCTCTGAGTTATATGGAGCCGCAGGTTGATGTGCGAGTAGAGTATATAGACGTTCCTGATCGGCCTGACCATAAGGTGATTGCCATGCATTTTGACGGATGGGCGTGGGGGATGGTGCCTTATACTTATCATGGTTGTCCTTACTACAAGGTGGAGAGTACGACGAAGGAGATGCCGCGCGACATGTATGAAGAACGGTTGCGCAGAAGTAAGCCAGACATGTTTGCATGGGAACGGCAACCTTCAGAGTTCACAGTTATTAGTTCCCTGGACGAGAAACTGATACGTGGTGTGGTACGTCTTGGTGTTGAGAGGGGCAGATTGTCAGAACTGGCTCTTACTGAACCTATCGAAGATGTGTTGGGTAAATGGAAGTTGACCACAGGTGAAAGACCTCTGAATGCTGCCACAGTACTCTTCACGAAAGATACAGGCATGTATACGCAGTTCACAATGCGTCTGGCTCGTTTTCAAGGAACTGACAAAAATGAGTTTATAGATAACCAGCGTGTGGAGGGAAACATCTTTGTGCTACTCAACGAGGCAATGAACTTCTTTCGCAAGCACCTGAATATGCACGGGAAGATTGTCGGACTGGTTCG
>JAEEGL013421015.1_pt1 | contig 10298 bp, 6 predicted proteins | sample 9134231 | NCBI WGS metagenome assembly JAEEGL01 (sample SAMN16246548, study PRJNA631951) | gut metagenome | biome: gut microbiome; feature: rumen; material: fiber-attached | host: Bos | place: Iran: Karaj | collected 2018-10
TGGTAGCCGCAGCAGAAGAGCGCCGCAGTCAGGAGTGCCGCCGGAGCGAAGAGTCTGTGAAAGTTTTTCATGGCGTGACGTGTCCGTGATGGGGGGTGAAACGAAATTATGCGTAACCTATAAGATAAACTCCAAACGCGAAAATGCAACCTCATATTTAGAAAAAAGGTTGAAAAAACGGGTATTTTCGTTTCACAGGTTGAAAAATCGCCCGGACGGGATACTTTAAGGGTATCTCTGAAAAATCGATCGGATGGATTTTCAGCGAATGGGCAAAAAGACCAATGCAGGAAGATTTGAGCGTGGCTGCCTGAAGGTAACCACCGAAAATCTTACCAGTTGGACTTTGTCCAGACGCGAAAAGCCGCCGAATACCAATTTTCAGAGGTGCCCTGAATTCTGTCGCAATAACCGGCCGGAACGCTTTTCTCTTCCGGCTTTTACCATCTCACGGAGGTGCAAGTTGAAAGAACCCGCCCGCACGTCCTCCCACCTGGAGACGATTGAACAGATACGCTCCCGCCTGAAACAGGTCATCCGGGGCAAGGACCAAGTCATCGAACTGCTCCTGAACGCGGTCCTGGCGAACGGGCACGTGCTGCTGGACGACGTCCCGGGCGTGGGAAAGACCTCCCTCGCCAAGGCGCTCGCCCTCACGGTCCGGGCCGACTTCAAGCGCATCCAGTTCACCTCGGACATGATGCCTTCCGACATCCTCGGCTCCTCCGTCTTCAACCAGCAGTCCGGCGAATTCAAATTCTATCCCGGCCCGGTCTTCGCGAACATCCTCCTCGGCGACGAGATCAACCGCGCGTCCCCGCGTACGCAATCCGCTCTGCTCGAGGCCATGAGCGAACGCCAGGTCTCCATCGAGGGCGTGCGCTACCATCTGCCGGAACCCTTCATCGTGATCGCGACCGAGAACCCGGTGGAGTATTTCGGCACGTTCCCGCTCCCGGAAGCCCAGCTCGACCGCTTCGCCATGAAATTCTCCCTCGGCTACCCCGACTCCGAGGAGGAACTCGCCATGCTGAACGACCGCTGGCAGGGCGACCCGCTCGACCACCTGGAACCCGTGGTCGACTGCGGCGGATTGCAGAAGATGCAGGAGGCCGTGCGGTCGGTCGTGATGGAACGCACCGTGCAGGAATACGCCCGCGCCATCGTGGCAGCCACACGCGACCCGGAGAACGGTTTTTCGCTCGGCGCGAGTCCCCGCGCCCTGCTCGACCTCGCGCGCTGCGCCCAGGCCCGGGCGATGCTGAAGGGACGCGAATTCGTCACGCCCGACGACGTCTCCACCCTCGCAGTGGCCGTGCTCGCGCACCGTCTGATCCCGGACCGGAAGAGCCGTCACGCCGGAGCCTCCGCCGAGGAGCTCGTCGCGGCGGTCGTGAAGAAGATCCGGGTCCCGGTCTAACCGTCCATCGCGCCGGCTGACGATGACGCTCAGAGACATCCCGTACACCATAAGAGACCTGTGGCTCCGTTTCCTCGACGGACCCCAGTGGCTCCGGGAGTCCCACGGCCTCGACCGGGTGTTCCGCTACTATCGTTCGCCCTCGCTGAAACTCCTCTTCTGGGCGATGGCGTGGTACGAACGCCTCTTCAGCCGCCCCATGCGCCTGCTCTTCATCGTGATCCCGATCTTCGCGTTCTTCGCCTCGCTCACGTTGAACAGCCCGGCGATCCCCTTCTTCCTCTTCCTAGCCGCGCTCGTCGCGGTCGACCTGGTCATCGGGTTCGTCTTCCGTCCGCGACTCCGCATCGAACGCTCCTTCCCGCCCCGGGTGAAATGCGGCGTGCCGTTCGCCGTCTCCTACCGCATCCGCAACCGTCGCCGGATACCCGCCGCGGATTTGCTGCTGGACCCGAACATCGAATTGCCGGAGCTGAGGCGGATCGACGGGTTCGAGTACCAGGACGTCCCGGGCGGGGCCGAGGTCGACTGCACCATGGAGCTGAAACCGCTCCGGCGCGGCGTCTACAGCATCGTCCAGGGGATCGCGGAGTCGAGCTTCCCGTTCAACCTCTTCAAACACTCCGTCGCGTTCGGCCGCAAGGAACCGCTGATCGTGCATCCCACCTCGCGCAGGCTCCGCAACCTTTTCCCGCGCGAAGGCGGCGTCCTGCCGCGCCTGAGCGCGCGCTCCGTGCCGAGACCGGGCGAGAGCATGGATTTCTACGGCTGCCGCACCTACCGGCCGGGCGATTCCCCGCGGAAGATCCACTGGCGCGCCACCGCGCGCTGCCGGATCCCGATCATCAAGGAGTACCAGCAGGAACACGTCTCGCACGCCGCGCTCGTGCTGGACGCGTACGTCCCGCCGACGCGGTCGGCCGCGGACGCCCTGCGGGTGATGTTCAGCCTGTCGATCTCGCTGCTGAGGGCGCGCACCAATGCGCAGTTCGAGGCAGCCGTGTCCCTCGCCGCTTCGGTCGCCGACACGCTCACCTCGATGGCGTATCACGTGGACATGCTCGCCGTGGGGGACCGCGTGAGCCGTTTCCCCTCGGGCGGCGAACCGGACCATGACTGCGACCCGGTGCTGGACGAACTCGCCACGGCGTCGACCACGGCCCGCGACGCGCTGAACGGAGACGGCATGGAACGCCTCGCCGTCGAAGCGCTGGAATCCGGCACGGTCTTCGCGATCCTGCTGCGGTGGGACCGCTCCGCCAGGGCGTTTCTCGAACGTCTTCGCGGCTGCGGCTCCGCGATCGTCCCGGTGCTGGTCTCGGATAAGGTCCCGGCCGGGGAACTGCCCGACGACCTGCGCGTCGTGACCCCGGAGTCGATCCTCGCCGGAGGAGACCTGCCGTTATGAGAAAGATCCCCGCGCAGTTCGATTTCGATCCTCCGGCCTCCAGACAGATCGGGCTCGTCACGCGCTGTCTCCTGATCCTGCCGCCGGCGTTCCTCCTGTCGCTCAAATACGACCTGCCGCACATCGCGATCATCGCTTCGCTGCTGGTGGTGGTGCCGCTCTTCCAGTCGGCCAGCTTCCGCCTGCGCGACCGCCCGATCATTTATTCTCTGCTGGGGGCGGGCGTCCTGGCCATTCTGCCCGGTCTGCTGGTGAAGATACCCGACACCCGTCTCACGTTCTCCGACTACCTGATGCGCTCGCACCTCTTCCTGCCGTTTCTGCTGTACTCTGCGGCGATTTCCTTCTGGTTCCGGCGGACGCGCGAGGTGACCTCTCTGTGCCTGCTGGTGGCGCTGCTCTCCTGCCTCGCCTGCGGCGACGTGTACAATACCTCCACGCTCGTGAACGTGACGTTCGCGGGCACGACGCCTCTGCTGCGGCATTACCGCTCGACCTACCTGACCTGCGCCGTGCTCCAATGCCTCGGCACGCTCCTGCTCCTGACCGCCGATGCGCGGTACGATTCCACCCGGTCGCTCGCGTCCGTCCGCTCCGCACGGCTTCTGGCCGTTCTGCTGCTGATCCCGGTCCTGTGGGGCGCCCGGGCGTGGTTCTTCTCGCTCGAGGGAGCCTTCCGCGAATGGCGTTCCCACCTGCAGCAGGTCTTCCAGACCCAGCAGCAGGGGTACGCGAACGCCTTCCCGCAGGAGACCGGCATCGGCGATCCGTCGTTCCTGCTGGACAGCCCGGTCGAAGTCCTGATGCGCGTGGTGGCGGACCGTCCCCCCGGGTACCTGAGGGGCAACGTCTACCGGGCGTTCTCCGGGATGCGCGGCGGCATGTGGTTCGCCGACGAGAAGGACACGACCGACCTCGTGGAAAGCACCCCGGAGGGCGAACGCAACCTCACGGTGCTGACGTTCCTGATCGACGTTTCCGGCGAGACCGACACCGACCGGATGGAGTTCCGCTACGAAGGGGCGTTCCGCAGCCGGATCCCCCCGCTCCCGGGCAACGCAACTTCTGTCACGCTCGACGCGAAGAGCGCGGCGGTCACGCGCGACGGCTGCGTGGTGGCGGAGAACTGGAATCCCTCGACCGGCGTGATCGCCACGGTCCATACCCCGGACCCGTTCTCGGCCGGGCAGGACCCGGACGCCGCGCGCATGGCCGAGGAGGACGGCGCGATGCGGAGCGAATACCTGGCGCTCCCGCCCGGTCTGGCCGACCGGCTGGCGCTGCTGACGTACGAGATCTTCGGCGACGCCGACCCCGCGGAGATGACGCCGAAGGAGAAGATCGAGGCCGTGAAGGACTTCTTCGCCGAAAACTTCACCTATTCGCTCGGGCAGGAGGACTACTCGCCGATCCGGGGCCGGATGTACGGTCCCCTGCTCAAATTCCTCTTCGATACCCGCACGGGCCACTGCGAGCTTTTCGCCACGACGACCGCGCTGCTGCTGCGGCTGTACGGCGTGCCCGCGCGCTACGTGGCGGGCGTGGTGTGCAATCAACGCCATCCGGCGGGCTATTATTTCGCCACCAATTTCGACCTGCACGCGTGGACGGAGGCGTGGCTCGACGACGAGGAGCGCTGGGTGCTCGTGGAAGCCACGCCGCCCGGCGAGGGCATCCTGCCCGACCGCGCCGTCCCGGATTCCTTCCTCGGACTCCTGCGCGACCGGATCGCGTTCCAGCTGGAGAACCTGCTGTACTGGTTCCGGCGCGGCCATCCCGTGCAGATCATCATCACCGCCTGGGACGAAGCCTACGGCTGGACGGTCGACCATGTGCGCGAACATCCCGTCCGCTCGGTCTTCGAACTCCTCCTGCCGCTCGCGCTGATCGCCGCGGCCGTGCTGTGGTGGCGCGGTTCGTGGCGGAGTTCGCGGTCGCTTTCGCGCCAGATGCGCCACCTCGCGCGCATCATGCGCGCCCTGCAGCTGAACGTCTGGCGCAGGACCGGCGTGCAGCGGAAGCCATGGCAGACCTATTGCGCCTGGGCGGAAGAGCTCGGCGAACCGCTGGTGTCGGAATGTACGGCGCGCTACGAGGCGATCCGTTACGCCGGACGGCCCCCGCTGCCGGAGGAGATCAGGGCGTTCGAGGACGCAGTGCGCGCGGTCAAACGCCACATGCCGAAACGCCGTCCGATGACGTTCTGATCCTCCCTCGTTTCTGCCCCGATTCATCCCCGTTGTTTGGTTCCGGCCTCTTCCCGCTTCCTCTCTCCTCGTCCCCCCCCCGCTTGCGGCGCGAAAAAAAGACGCCCGGGAAATGTCCCGGACGTCCTGAACTTGCGTCGAGTATGAAACGCGTTCGGAGGATCAGTCCTCCTTCTTCTCTTCCTTCGCGGGGGCGAAGTCGTTGAATTTCACGCGCTTCCCGATGGCTTCGTCGAGCGCCTTTTCGAGCTCGGCCTGGGCCTTCTCCTCGGCGAGGTGCTTCGAGATGGACTCTTTCACCTTGTCGAGCGGGGTGACCTCTTCCGGCGTGCGTTCGAGGAGCTTGATGATGTGGTAGCCGTACTGGGTCTTCACGGGCTTCGTGATCTGGCCTTCCTTCTCGATCCCGAACGCCGCGGTCGCGAACGTCTTGTCCATGGTGCCGCCGCCCTCGAGCACCATGCCGTCCTTGTCGAAGGCCGGGAGCTTGCCTTCATCCGCCTTGGAGGGGCAGTCGCTCTTTTCGGATGCGATCTTGCCGAACTGGGACGGATCCTTCACGAGTTCGTCGTAGATGGCGTCGATTTTCACCTTTGCCTCGGCATACTGCTCGTCGCTGGGGGGATCGTCGACCTGGGCCAGGATGTGCGCCACGATGACGCCTTCGGGCTTCGTGAGGGCTTCCAGGTGGTCGTCGTAGAACTTCTTCACGTCGTCGTCGGTGACTTCCTTCTTCGCCTTGTCGAGGAAGGTGGTGTGGACGAACTTGGAGAGCGTGGCGGCCTTCTGGATTTCCTCGTCCTGGGAGACTTTCTCCATGTGCTCGGCGAGCGTGAGGCCGTGCTCCTTCAGGGAGTCCTCGATCTCTTTCTGTTCTTCCTCGGGGAGCTCGTCGAACTCGGTCTTCATTTCCTGCTTGATGAACTCGGCGGAGGGCTTGAATCCGGCGTCGGCGGCCATCTTCAGCATGAGGCGGTCCTTCACCATGGCTTCGATCTGACGGTTCATGGCTTCGCGGAGACGGGCTTCGCCGATGCTCTGGAAGATTTCGATGGGGACCTGCTGGGAGACGAGGTCGTCGATGATCTCCTTGCGCGGGATCGCTTCGCCGTCGACGGTCGCGACCGGGTCGGGCAGGAAGGCCACCACCTCGAGGATCTGTGCCTCGGTGGCGGGCTGCATATCGAGTTCGCCCGTCTGGGCGGCCGGATTGTCCGAGGGCTGTTCCGGTTCCGATTTCTTGTCTTTGCAAGCGGAGAACGCCGCCGCCGTGAGCGCTGCCGCGAAGCAGACCGCAAAGAACTTGCCGGTGAATTTCTTGACGTTCATGTTCACTCCTGTGTTGTGTTTATTGTTTGTTATTATATGATGTTTGTGGTCGGGGGTGTCCCGCGGATTCCCGGACGCGTCCGGGCGGTTCCGCAAAAACAAACCATATACCATTAGCACCGGTTGCCCGCGATTTCAAACCGAAAACCCGACTTTTTTCGGGAAAGTTTGCATTGCGGGGGCGTACGCGGGGCTGTTTTCCGATCATTTCTTTTCCGGTTTCCAGTATTTCACGTCCTTGCGGATCGCTTCGATCTCCTTGTCGAGTTCCGATGTCTTCTGCGGGGCGCGCGCCTTCACGAGCATGTCGAGCGCCTTGTCCTTCGATTCCTCGAACGTGCCGGGGAACTGCGCGCGGTTGGAGTTGTAGAACTCCTTCACGTCGTCCTCTGTGATGTCCTTCTTCGCGGCCTTTTCGGCGTGCTCGTTCACGAAGAGCTGCATGGCGGTCTTCTTCTGGATTTCCTCGAAGTCGGCGAGCATGGCGATCTGGTCCTCGAGCGACTGGCCCTGGGCCTTCAGCGCCTCCTCCAGGTCCTTGCGTTCCTCTGCGGGCATCTCGTCGAATTCCTTCATCACGGAGTCCTTGACGAGCTGGGGCGAGGGCTTGTAGCCGGCCTTCTGCGCGAGGTAGAGCAGGATCGCCTGATCGAGGTTCTCCCGGATCATCGCGCCGACGGATTCCGGCGTGATGCGGGCGCAGTCGCTGGCGGACGGCTTCTCCTCGAAGATTTCCTTCAGGAGTTCGTCCTTCGTGAGCTTCAGGTCCTCGTATTCGACCAGCATGTCGGGGAGGTAATCGAACTGCTTCCTGAGCTCGTCCATCGTGACGGGCTTGCCTTTGCCGTCCAGGATGTCCTGCACCTTGGCGATGTACTCCTTGGAGTAGCCGGAGATGCGGCCGAGTTCGGTCTTTCCGTCGGAGGCCAGCACGACCGTGCAGGGATAGCCGTCGACGTCGAATTCGGCGGCGAGCTTGTCGTTCTGCTTCTTGAGTTCGGCCGGGAGCTGTTTTTCCTGCGGGAAGTCGAGCTCGAGCAGCACGAGCTTCTCGTCCGAGAACTTCTTGAATTCCGGAAGATCGAGCACGTCAGCGTGGAGCCGCTTGCACCAGATGCACCAGTCGGAGCCGGTGAAATACATCAGGATCGGCTTCTTCTCCGCGGCGGCGCGTTTCTTCGCGGCCTCGAAATCGGTGCCCCAGGCGGGCAGGCCGTCGCCTGTCGCGCCCGCGGATGCCGCGGCGGCGTCTTTCTTCTTCGCGGAAGTGTTCTTCTTGATGGCGGTCTTCAGGCTGTCCACGAGGTCGGAGTCGTAGCCGACCGTGCGGTCGAGTTCGGTCAGGCCGTCGGATGCGAGCACGACGATGGTCGGATAACCGTCGACCTTGAACTTCTTGCCGAGTTCGTCGTTCTGCTTCTTCACGGCGTCGGGGAGCTTCTTCGAACGGGGGAAGTCGAGCTCGAGCAGCACGAGCTTGTCGCCCGCGAGCTTCCGGAATTCGTCCTTGTCCAGCACGTCCTCATGAAGTTTCTGGCACCAGCCGCACCAGTCGGAGCCGGTGAAGAACATCATGATGGGCTTCTTCTCCGCGGCGGCCTGCTTCTTTGCGGCCTCGAAATCGGTGAGCCACACCACGGAGGACTTCTGCTCCGTCCCGGATTTTGCGTCGGCGGCGTTCAGGGCCGCGGCATAAAAAGATCCGCAGAGCGCTGCGGCGAGAATCAGTTCGAGATGTTTCATAATGGGCAAGCCTCCTTGGTGGTTGAGCCTCTGAAAAAACGAAAACAAGATCTTAATATTATAGCATTAGACCTCTGAAATTGCAAATGTGTTCCGAAACGTTCCCTCAAAAAAACGAGGGCGGGAAAGGCGCGGAAAGGACGGAGCGGTCCGGTCGCGGAGGCGGATCGTCCGATGGGTGCGGGGCAGGGGGGCGCGGTCACTTCCCGGGGTAGGGATACCGGGCGAGGAGTTCCTTCGCGGCGGAGAGCACGTCGTGGACGTCGACCGCCTGCGGGATCGCCTCGATGTTCTGATGCACGCCGTGGCCGGTCCTGACGAGCGCCACGCCCCTGCATCCGGCGTTGATCCCGGCCTCCAGGTCGGATTCCTTGTCGCCGATCATGAACGATTCGGCGAGGTCGATGCCGAGTTCCTTCGCGGCCTGCAGAAAGAGTCCCGGCTTAGGCTTCCGGCAGTCGCAGTCGCAAGTGTACTCCGGCACGACGCCCTTCTTGTGGTGGAGGCAGTAATACGCGCCGTCGACGGACGCTCCCTCGTTCGCGAGCAGTTCCTTCATCCGCGCGTCGACCTTGTGCAGGTCGTCGACCGTGAAATATCCCCGGGCGATCCCCGACTGGTTGGAGACGATCACGACCAGCCGTCCTGCGTCGTGCATGGCGCGGATGGCGTCCGCTGCGAACGGGCAGAGCTTGACCAGACTCGGGTCGTGGATGTAGTCGGCCTCCTCGATGATGACGCCATCGCGGTCGAAAAAGCATGCCGGTCGCATGGTCGCGGATCCTCCTCTCGGGTGTTGTGCGGGACGTTCCCGCCGGTAAAAATCGCGTGGGTTAATGTAGCATCTTCCGGCGAAAAAGCAAGCGCGGAACCCGGAAAAACACCGGAATCCGCCCGACGCGATTTCTTCCGGGCCCGGGGCAGGGGGCGCTTTCCGGCCTGGTTCCCGGCACGGTTTCCCGCCGTTTCCCATCGACGACGGAAAAAACGCGAAAAAAACGAAATAATCCCATGGCGTTATTTGTATTGCCGTGAACCCTATGGTATATTATATACTTCCGGTTTTTTTACTGTTGCCGGATGAACCCGATCATAACGCAGCATCCCCGCTATCAAATAAGGAGCCCGAACGCATGAATCCGCTCGAAAAAGACTATCTCTTCACCTCGGAATCCGTTTCCGAGGGCCATCCCGACAAGGTCGCCGACCAGATTTCGGACGCCATCCTGGACGCCTGCCTGGATCAGGATCCCGACAGCCACGTCGCGCTGGAAACGCTCTGCACCACGGATTTCATCGTTCTTGCCGGCGAGGTCAGGACAAACGCCGTCGTCGACTGGGAAGCCATCGCGCGCGGCGTGGTGCGGGACATCGGCTACACCGATCCGAATCTCGGATTCGACGCCGATTCCGCCGAGGTCCTGCTGAAGATCCACGCGCAGTCTCCTGAAATCGCGCAGGGCGTGGATGCTGGCGAAAACAAGGCGCAGGGTGCCGGCGACCAGGGCATGATGTTCGGTTACGCATGCACCGAGACCGACGCGCTGATGCCCGCCCCGATCTACTACGCGCACCGCATCGTCGCGGAACTGGCGCGCCTCCGCAAGTGCGAGCCGCAGAAATACGCGTTCCTCCGTCCCGATGCGAAAAGCCAGGTGTCCGTCCGCTACATAAACGGCAGGCCCGCGGCCATCGAGACCGTCGTGGTCTCCACGCAGCACACCCCGGACGCCACGCGCGCCCAGCTCGAATCTCTCGTGCGGAAGGTCGTGGCGGACGTGATCCCCGCCGAATTCCTGAGCGACAAGACCATCTACCACGTGAACCCGACCGGCAACTTCGTGATCGGCGGCCCCGCCGGCGACACCGGCCTCACCGGCCGCAAGATCATCGTGGACACCTACGGCGGACGCGGCCTCCACGGCGGCGGCGCCTTCTCCGGCAAAGATCCCTCGAAAGTGGACCGTTCCGCGGCCTACATGTGCCGTTATGTGGCGAAGAACATCGTGAAGGCCGGACTCGCCGACCGCTGCCAGATCCAGGTGGCGTACGCGATCGGCGTGACGGAGCCCGTCTCCATCTTCGTCGACACGTTCGGCACCGGAAAGATCAGCGATTCCAAGCTCGAGAAGATCGTCCGCGAAGTTTTCGACATGACCCCGGCGGGCATCACCGAGACGCTCGGCCTGAA
>JAEEGL014366602.1_pt1 | contig 10298 bp, 6 predicted proteins | sample 9134231 | NCBI WGS metagenome assembly JAEEGL01 (sample SAMN16246548, study PRJNA631951) | gut metagenome | biome: gut microbiome; feature: rumen; material: fiber-attached | host: Bos | place: Iran: Karaj | collected 2018-10
ATTCCCGGGGCGGTCTCCTTGAGAATAGGATCCTTTCCTTTCTGGATTACAGTCACTGACTGGGAAATGGCATCCCCGTACTTGAAGACTATCTTTCCTTCACGCTCCTCGAAAGTATCATTGGCTGAGATATCGAAGGTCTCTTCGAACTCGCGGAGAGCTTTGGTACGCACAGCGGATTTCCATGATATCCAGGATTTGCTTGCCTCGTCGATCTCGACGGTATATTCCACATTGGTTCTGGTTCCTACGGTGATCCCGGTTTTGAAGGCATCGACATCGATTTTTCCCGCATTGGAGACATAGATCACATCCTTCTTAGGCTGTACGACATGCATATTGTAATACTTGCCATTGAAAGTAATCTTCAAATTCCCGGAGCGGTTCAATGTATCCTCATGCTCGGACAAGGCGCTGACCTTGACGGTCGCAGGGCCGATTCCGGTACTCGGAGTGACACTCAGCCATTCCGGCCTTTCAATCGTCCAGGCATTCTTCGAGGTGACATTGAAACTGGTTTCATTAGTTCCGTTAAGAATGATCTCATTGGTGCTGAGAAGCGATAATACAGACTGTTGCATTACAGGTACGGCATGGGTTACATCCTTTGCCGTAATGAAGAGGGAGTCTGTCCTGTCTGCCAGGCCGACGTTCGGATCCATTTTGATTATAATAGACTCTTCGCCTTTGTATGTTATCTTAACCCAGTTGCCATATTTGAATTTTGCAGTCCAGGAAGGTGCATTGGTTTCGACATTGAGGGTTATATCCTGTTCGTCTGCCGTTAACACGGGAGCAGCAGGAGTTACGTTAACGAAAGTTTCCTTCTCTTTGTTGCAGGAGGAAATGACGACCGTAAGAGCCAGTGCTGCCGCAGCCAGAAGTAATTTTCTATTCATGATGCAATTAATTGACATTGATTTCTAATTCGACGACTTCGCTTGTGGTGGAAGAAATCGTCAGTTCAGCTTTGATAGTATGCTGCCCGGAAACAAGAGAAATAGATTCTCCCGTCACCCTTTTACCGTCCAGATACCATTTGGTGGAACTAGGCAAATACCTGCGGGAGGCATTTAACTTAAGTTCGAATTTGTCCCCGGCGGAATAATTGCCCTTTCCAGGATCGGCGATAGAGTTATAGCCGAGCTTTGCAAGGCCTTCATCCTGATTTTCATGGACAAGGTCGACTACAGTCATGCTGACATTGTCGCTATTGATGGCGATATCATAGAAAGTGTAACGGGAATCGTCGCCGCTCCATGATTTCGGCACGTAAGTCTTTTCTATATTTCCGAAGAGCCAGTCGTATCCGTAATAATCAAGATCTGACTGTGATTCGGCCGGAATTACATAGCACATAGGATGGCTTCCATTAGCATTCAGGTCATTGCTGTATTGCCAATAATCCCAATGGTATTTGCAGGCCATCCCACCGACAGAATGCTCCGTCGATTTGTCGACATGGTAGACAAGAAGGCCATGCTCGGAAAGCGCCTTGTCCCAGCCATTATTCAACCTGGCCTCATAGACGAAATACTCACCCTCAACGTCAGTAGTAGTATAATATGCCACATTATTGTCTATGGATTCGATGGTAAGCGAACCGCTTCCATATATCTCGATCTGTTCATCCATCCAACCGAGGATTTTCCTTTCCTCTGACGTGAAATAAGGAGGGGTACGTCCATCATTGTTATATGATCCGCTGCTCATGATCGAAAATTCATCCATGGCATGAGCGGAGCCATTTCTGCCATAGTTAGTGTCATAGAAATCCGGAAGTCCGAGCGAATGGCCGAACTCATGTGATGAAGTACCTATTCCGCACATTCTAGTGCCGGCAGCTCCCTTATATTCTGAAGTACAGAAGTATGTACCGAAATATACTCCGTCAAACTGCTCATCAGTCGAAACTCCGGACTGGTGCGGCCATATTGTATAATCAGGAGCGTGTTCAGCCTGATTGTGGCCGGCAAAATATACCATAAGCATATCGACATATCCGTCACCGTCGGAATCATACTGGCTGAAATCCGCAAGGGGATCGGAAAGCTGGATTGCCTCTACTATCGCTTCGCCGACATGGATATCGGTATCGTATCCGTCCTGGCCATAGTATTTATAGCTTTTGGACAGGGTGACGACCGGAAGCACATCAAACACAGGTATGAATGCCCCATGCGAATTATCTCTATAGTAATCCTGAACGGAACCTGTTCCTCCGTTGGCCGAATATCCTTTCTTGTTGAGAAGATCGGTAAATTGCTGGACAGGATTATCCAGAGTGAATTCGAGGTCGGAGAACTGCATCAGAATCACAGGAATTTTCCTTTCTCCATGAGTAAGGTCTCTATGGGCATTGTAGCTGCGGAACTCGGCCGCACGACTTCTGAGACTGTTCACCCGGGCAGGGGCAAGCCTTGCACTTCTGTATACTCCGGAGACCGGTCTGTAATAACCGTCTCCGTCAAGAACAACTTCATTACCGGTATTCTCATCCACAGTCCAGTGGTCGAATTCGTCACCCATCAGGCGCAACGTTATTACAGTGCCGTCAGGCTGGGTGTACTTGAATGGCCTCGGGTCGGCAGGAATAGCCGATGCTATCTGCCCGAAAAGGGCCAAACTTAAAAACAAAAATGAAAACTTTTTCATATTCTACTAAAACGCATATCGTACAAAAATAGCAAAAAAAGCCCGTAAACCATAAGAAATATAGTATATTTGTATTTCTCAGTCTGTAAATACAAGATGCTCAACAACATATATAGATAGTTTCCCAGCCGTCAGGAATTCGCTTTTTCATGTCACCTGGCAGTAGGAAAAGATTGAGGAGTTTGCAGGTTTAAGAGATTATCTGTAGGGATTTCTTGCTTTTTTGAAAGGAAGTCTCTAAATTTGCAGGCTCAAAAGAGAAACTATATAGTAAAACTTAAATATTTAAGAAAATGAAAAAAGGAATTCATCCCGAAACCTACCGCCTTGTAGCTTTCAAGGATATGTCCAACGACACAGTATTCATCACCCGCTCCTGCGCTACCACAAAGGAGACTCTCGAAGTTGACGGCGTTGAGTACCCAGTAGTAAAGGTCGAGATCTCTAGCACCTCTCACCCATTCTACACCGGTAAAGTCAAACTCGTCGACACAGCCGGCCGCGTGGACAAATTCTACCAGAGATACAAGAGCCGTCAGAAGTAATCATACTTCCGCAGCAATACAAACCCGAAGGTTCTCCCTTCGGGTTTTTTCGTAATAACTGACATCGGAGCGTAAGACGATTTTCGAGACGGCCGGTGCCCGAGCCGGCCGGCAAGGGGCTTTCCGGAGAAAAAGCGCTCAGAAGGAGAGCGGGAGGATCGGGGTGATTTCGAAGTCGAGGGTCCAAGTGCAACCACGAGCGATTTCGTACTCAGGAAGAGGCCCCTGACCGCAGCTGGCATTGCCCAGTCCGCGCATGGCAGCATCCAGACACAATACAGTCTCCTCCTTCCGGATCGCCGGAAGCTCATGGCCATAAACAACATTCCAGAGATCCTGGTCAGTATAATGCTGAGCGCTAAAATGGAAAAGATTCCCCTTAGTCGAAATACGCACACCAAAATCATCGTTATCCGTCATCGACAGCCAACGCACATCACACCTCTCCCCCATCGACTGCGCCCTGACATATTTCTCGGCCATCTCATCGACAGAAAGACTATAAACCCCGACAAACGCGCAATCCTTACGGTCAGGATAATTCTCCATAGGTCCGCGACCATACCAGGTCACATTCTCGAAACGCGAACTGATCAATGCCTTCAGCCCCACACGCGGGAGATTATAATCCTTACCTACCGAAAAATCAGCCTTCACACGCACCGCGCCAGACTCTGCATCGGCAAGATAAGTCACAGTATAAGGCATGGAAATCTTGCCGACAGAATCGACGTAAGACGCCGTGACCTCATAAAGTCCGGACTCGAGCTGCCGGTGAGAAAAGCTGACAAGGCGTGATACAGGCTCCACATACTCTCTGCGGTCATTATCAATCGACCGGTAATAATTGAAACCGAAACCATCCCGGCCCGAGAATACATTCACGCCCTCATACTGCAGCTGGGCAAGCCTGCCGGTACCCTTGTCAAACACAAGCACAGCCTTAGGAGAACGCAGATAAAGCAGATTACGGTTATCCTCAATCACATTGAAATGCAAGGAAACAGCATTGTCAGAAGCAGCCGGAGCCACATACGGCCCGAAAGCAAACTGTTCCGCCGCAACCACATGCCCCTTCTCAGCCCAGATGGAAGAATCCTTCAGCCGGGCATCCAGGTCAAGGAAATACTCACCATCAGAACCAATCTCAGCAGCAAAAGGAACGGCGACCCTTACGCTATTTCCCGGCTTGCAGGAAGGCAAGGCAACGCTGCCGGACCTGACGGCACGTCCATCCTTGAGAACAGAATAATCCAGGACGAAGTTGTTAAGATCGAGGAATGCATACTTATTGGTAACCGTAACATAATTGTCAGAAGCATCCGAGAAAGAAATGAACTGATACACCTTCCTGACCTGGGCAAGCTTAGGAGTCTCCCCCCTGTCCGGAGTCACTATGCCATTGCAGCAGAAATTGAAATCATTCGGATGGTCCCCGAAAGAACCGCCGAAATAATAACTATCCTCAGGCTCCCCGGGCATATTAAGCCCCTGGTCTACCCAGTCCCATACACATGACCCGATCATCCTTCCGGAACTCTCGATAAGATTCCAATACTCCTTGAGATTGCCGATCGCATTACCCATAGCATGGGTATTCTCGCAGATAAAGAAAGGACGCGGATCGCTGTTCTTGTCAAGAGACTCGCAATCCTGGATGGACGGATACATACGGGAATAGACATCTGCAGGATCGCTGGAGCCCTCATAATGTACAAGACGGTCATCCAAAGCCTTGATAGCCTTATAGCAAGCCCTGAAATTGGTCGCATCCTTACGGCCGCACTCATTACCCATAGACCAGAAAATGACGCCCGGATGGTTCTTGTCTCTCTCGACCATACGAATCTGACGCATCACATAAGCAGGCTCCCAGAGAGGATTACCGGAGATAGACCACAATCCATGACACTCCAGATTAGCCTCATCCATCACATAGATTCCATAGTAATCGAAAAGGGCATATATCTTAGGATCGTTCGGATAATGGCTGGTACGGACCGTATTGATATTATTCTTCTTGAAAAGCAGGATATCCTCTATCATCGACTCTACCGGAACAGCCTTTCCGAACTCAGGATGAGTCTCGTGACGATTGACACCTTTGAAATAGACCAGACTATTGTTTATATACACCTTACGGTCCCGGACCTCTATCTTCCTGAAACCATAACGCTGGGTAGTAGCCTCGAGAGTCTTCCCCTCCGCATCAACCAGCTCGAAATCGACACTGTACAGCTCCGGGATCTCCGCCGACCACAGCCTCGGGTCAGCGACGGCAATACTCCCCTCGATGACGGCCTCTCCGCCCGCGGCGACAGCCCCGACCGGCAGCTCGACTTTAGAGACGACGCCATCATGATCATCGGTCAGCGTAACCATGAGCCTGGAACCATCAGTCCGGCCTCCATAGTTATGGACCTTGGCCCGGACATTCATAGTCGCCTCCGAGAGGTCGCCGGAAATCGCGCTTGTCAGGTAGATATCCCTCAGGCGGACCTTAGGAGTCGCGAAAAGATAGACATCGCGGTGGATTCCGCTGAGACGGAACATATCCTGATCCTCGAGATAAGAGCCGTCGCACCAGCGATAGACCTCGACCGCAAGAGTATTTTTCCCTTTCCTGACATACTTTGTTATATCGAACTCGGCATCGGTGCAGGAATCCTGGCTGTAACCGACCTTACTTCCGTTGATCCAGAGATAGAATGCGCTGTAGGCACCGTCGAAATGGATAAAAATCTGCTTTCCGTTCCAGTCCTCAGGGATAGTGAAATCCCTGCGGTATGAACCTACCGCGTTCGGCTCCTGTTCCAGAGTAAATCCAGGCTTCGACCGGATGAACGGAGGTTCCGGAGCGAAAGGATAAGGTACGTTTGAATATATCGGAGTGCCATATCCTTGCATCTCCCAGTTGGAAGGAACCTCCATATCGTCCCAAAGGGAGACATCATATCCGGGTTTATAGAAATCTACCGGACGCTCCGACGGCTGGCGCACCCAGTTGAACTTCCATGTTCCGTTCAAAAGCCGGACTCTGGAACTCTCAGTCCTGATCCAGGCCTTCTTATAAGCCGGATCGGCCTTCATTTCCCCAACGGAAGCATAAGGGACATAAGTAGAGTGCCCCGGTTCCTTATTGATTTCGAATACTTGAGGGTTCTCCCAGTCGTTCACGGCGGGAGACTGGGCATCCAGCGCCCACGCCATAGAAAGCGCGAGTACAGACGCAATAGTCCTGGTGATTAGCATAAAGTGTTATGATGTAATGAATTATTTCATTCTGACGGGCTGATCGTCATAAAGCGAGAAGCGCTTGGCTTTCCTGATCCACTTCTGCTCCTCCAGCTTGACATGCTCCTTGGCATCCTGAAACGAAATCTCGCCCTTGAGATAATCCTCCAGCACAGGATCCGCGAGCTTTCTGCTGAAGCCTTCCTCCAATTCAAACTGGGAATAACGGCCGAGGAAGAACCGCATAAGCTGCAGAGTATGCAGCAGACTATGGTATTCCGCTCCCGGGAGAAGCATTATCTGGTAACCGTAGCACCTCTGGCCCTCATACTTTCCGGTCGAAGGAGTAAAGGTACAGGTCCTCATCAGCGCTCCCTCGGGAACCGGCAGAGTATCCATCTGCGGCTTGATGAACGGAGCTCCAATATACTCATACGGACGCGCGGTTCCGATTGCCGGAGTTATGGAAGTATTGTTCCACAGACCGCCTCCGCTATACATATAGCATGTAAACATGCCAGGAATATCCGATGCCGGCGCGATAGTCCACGGCAACAACTGGATATTCGACTCGGTCGCCAGGGCCGAGATGATATGGAGCGGGAACTTAGCCCCGATCTCCGAATAATACAGGTTACATAATTCTCCGAGAGTGAGCCCATGACGATGGGCCACCTTCGGAACGAACTCCTCCCCCGGGCCCGAAGGTATGGTACCTTCGACGACCCGGCCGGCAGGGTTCATATGATCGACGACATACAGGGCCGGTGACTCCTCTCCGAGGCTGTCCATCATGGACATGAGCCTGAAGACATCCTTCGTATAGTTGAAGTACCTCGAACCGACGTCCTGGATCTCGACGACCACGGCGCTGAGCGGCCTTATGGACTCGAGATCGAACGCTATATGGTTGGTACCCGGAGTCAGCTCGGCATCCCTCGGATTGAAGACTATCTCCAGATTGCCGCGCTCCTGGAACAGCTGGTACATATAACGGTCATGGGCCGTGTCCCAGCAGTTCTGGGTGCAGAAGCAGCCGACCTTGCCGTCAAGCAAGGCCTTGTCGAGCTGGTCTTCCAGAGGGGTCGTCCTGAAGCTGAACATTATCCGATTATCTTATTGGCGACAGCTATGACCTCGTTACCGAGAGCCTCGGCCTCGGCCATTGTCTGGGCCTCTGAATATATACGGATGATAGGTTCCGTATTTGACTTGCGGAGGTGCACCCACTGCTTCTTGCTCTCGAAGCTGATCTTTACGCCATCGATGTCGTTGACATTCTCGTTGGCATAGATCTTCTTGAGTTCGCCGAGAATCTTGTCGATAAGTCCCTTGTCGGAGAGCTCAATCTTGTTCTTGGCAATGAAATACTCAGGATAGGTCTTCTTGAGAGCAGAGACGCTGATCTTCTTGTTGGCGAGATTGCTCAAGAAAAGAGCTACGCCGACCATGGCGTCACGGCCGGAATGGATGGCAGGATAGATAACTCCTCCGTTGCCCTCGCCACCGATCAGGGCTTTCTTAGCATGCATGAGGGTTGTCACGTTAACCTCGCCGACTGCCGAAGCGAAATAGGTTCCGCCCCATTTCTCCGTCACGTCACGAAGCGCGCGGGAAGAAGAGAGGTTTGAACATGAAACCGGCGCATAAGGGGCTGTAGCCTCTTCGAGGGTGCAGCCAGTAGTCTCGGCAATCTTCGCAGCCCTTGAGAAAAGGTAATCGGCAACGCTCACGAGTGTATATTCCTCAACGAAAGGCTCTCCGTTCTCGCAGATGAAAGCAAGCCTGTCGACATCCGGGTCGACAGAAACGCCGAGATCCGCTTTCTCGCGGACGACGGTATCGCAAAGTTCTACGAGGTTCTTAGGAAGCGGCTCCGGGTTATGGGCGAAGTTTCCGGTAGGCTCGCCGTTGATGCAGATACACTCTACGCCCATCCTCTCGAGAAGACGAGGCATTATAATTCCGCCGACAGAGTTGACCGCATCCACAACTACCTTGAAATGGGCATTGCGGACAGCCTCCTCATCCACGGCCTTAAGGTCGAGGACGGCCTGTATATGTTCATCTGTGAAATCATGCTCTGTGATATGGCCCAGTTCGTCTACCGGAGCGAAATCGAATTCTCCGCTCTCTGCGCAGTCAAGTATGGCCTGGCCTTCTGCAGCATTGAGGAACTCGCCCTTCTCGTTGAGAAGCTTGAGGGCATTCCACTGCTTAGGGTTATGGGAAGCGGTAAGGATGATGCCGCCGTCCGCATTGGCGAATACTACAGCCATCTCTGTGGTAGGAGTCGAAGCGAAACCGGCTTTGACAACATCCACGCCGCAAGCGACGAGAGTTCCGCAGACGAGCTGCTCAACCATTTCTCCGGACATTCTGGCGTCCTTTCCTACAACGACCTTATACTTCGACCCGTTATTAGGCTTCGGTTTTCGCTCGCGCAGTTTTGAGCAATATGCATAGGTAAATTTAACAATGTCGATTGGTGTCAGTGCTTCACCTGGATTACCGCCTATAGTGCCGCGGATTCCGGAAATGGATTTGATCAGTGTCATATTTTGAATAAATTTCGACAAATTTAAGCAAAAAAATTTGCAGCGAAAAGAATTTTACCTATCTTTGCAATCCCATTCGGGAAACATGCTGGGTTCGTATAACGGTTAGTACTCGAGATTCTCAATCTCGCAATAGGAGTTCGATTCTCCTACCCAGTACAAGGGTTGCCGCAAGGCGCCCAGCGAAGACAAGGAACTGCATCGGCAGTTCCTTTTTTTTGTGCTCCTAAAATATTAAATTTGCGGCTAGTATTTCTAACAATACATATATCATGAGTACTAAAAGCAAAGTGATTTCTTTCCTGAGTATAATTCTCGTCATTGTACTGGGCATCTTCTTCTACATCAGATTCTTCTATGTATTCGGAGACGGCGTGAAAGCCGGAGAACTCAACCAGTTCATGTTGAAAGGCTATATCTTCAAGACCTATGAAGGCAGGCTGATCCAGGCCGGATTCAAAGGCGCCGCCAACGCCGGAGCGACAGACCAGGCGCTGGGCTCCTATGTATTCGAATTCTCCTGCGAGAACCCGGCAGTTGCCGACTCCCTTATGAGATGTAGCGGAAAACACATCGAAGTCCACTACAAGGAATATCTCGGCGCCCTTCCGTGGAGAGGCATGGAAAAGACGATAGTCGACAGAATAATATCAGTTTCCGAACCTTCCAGATAAAATATGAACAAATACTACACACTAGCACTGCTGCCTATACTGGCCGCTACAATGTCCTACGCCCAGCCGGGTCTTATCAAGAAGCATCCGGCATCCAACCCAGGAGGCAAGCTTCTTACGATGGAAGAAGCCGTCCTTGAAAGAAGTCTCTACCCGTCAATATCCTCGGACACTGTCAGCAATCTGCTGCTGCAGCTGAAGGAAGAAGGCATCGACTTCTCCGGGCAACGCGAAGAACCCTGCGAATTCACCGAAGGCCGGAGCCTGTACTATCTTGACAGCGAAGGCAACAGACATATAGTCGCCGAATCCGATAGTCCGGAGATCACCTACGGTCAGATAGTATCCCGAAACGAATTCGGCATCAATGCCGGGACCTTCTGGTCTCCCGACAAGACCAGACTCGCCTACTACCGCAACGACGAAAGCCTCGTCACGACTTTCCCGCTTCTGGACATAACGACGCGCACCGGCACCCTCAAGCCCATCAAATACCCGATGAACGGAATGGACTCCGAAAGAGTCACCCTTCGCATATTCAATACAGCCGACGAATCTACCGTGGAAGTGAAGGTCACCGACTTCGGAGAAGACCGCTATCTGACCAACGTCAGCTGGTCCCCGGACAGCAG
>JAEEGL015384918.1_pt1 | contig 10298 bp, 10 predicted proteins | sample 9134231 | NCBI WGS metagenome assembly JAEEGL01 (sample SAMN16246548, study PRJNA631951) | gut metagenome | biome: gut microbiome; feature: rumen; material: fiber-attached | host: Bos | place: Iran: Karaj | collected 2018-10
AAGCGTTTCCGGCGGTACCGTGCGAAACCTTTGATAAAAGGAACCCAGCGGAGTTGCGCCGATGTGGTTCCCTCCGACGTCGAATATCACGGTGTCCAGATCGGAATCGAATGCGGCGTAAATATCGGGAGGAAGCACGGGTACGTCCACATTGGAAATAGAAAATGTCGGACATAAAAAGCGCACTCCTGCCGCAAGCAGCATTTCATGCCGTTCAGCAGAACGGAAGCACGGATTGATCGTGTCAAGATCTACCAGCATGGTTTTGCCGGATTTGACAGCATTCAGCGCGAGGTTTAGCGCAATCTCCGTTTTCCCGCTGCCAAAATTGCCAATCAAAACATAGTACTGCTTCAAATCACGAACCTCCATGCATATGTATACAACGACCCAAAGATGATTATAATACACATTTTCAGGATATACTATATTTTTTCATAAAAAACTTAAAAAACGGGAAGCCAACGGACGGCATATGCGATGAATGAACGTGCGTGAAAGGCATTGCTCCCAAGACGGCAACGCCGCGCTTTTTATTTACGCAAGAGAAAGTGATTCTTTTGTGGAATAGGCAGTTGACAAACGCATCCGGAATAGATAAAATGACTGATAGTTGACTTGAAGGAGCACACCATGAAGATTAACGTTGAAAAAGCGTTAAAGCAGCCGGGTCAAACGTTTTCTGTCAGCATGGAAGAATGGTTCGGCAAACAGGATTTTGGTGGTCGGGTCATCGACTTTGCACAGCCGGTACATCTGGAGATGCAGTATACTTGCGACGATGCGGGCTGTTCGGTCAGCGGAACCATCGTGACCGCATTGCGCTCCATTTGTGCAAGATGCCTTACGGAGTTTGATGAAACAATGCGAATTCCGTTTGAGGAGCGTTTCGTGCGGGTACGTCCGGCTGACGACGAAGAGAGTTATCTGTTCGAAGGCGATGTGTTGGAATTAGACGCACTGGTTCTGGATAATCTCTTCCTGCACTTGCCCATACAGAGTTTATGCAAGGAAGACTGTCTGGGCCTGTGTCCGATCTGCGGAGCGAACCTGAACACGACAGTGTGTGACTGTGCAAATAATCAAGTACAAACCGGCACTCTATACAGTGCATTGGAAAAGTTGTTGAACGAGAATAAGGAGGTGTAACCATGGCGGTCCCCAAGAGAAAAACATCGAAAGCTCGGCGCGATTCCCGCAGGGCAAACTGGAAGCTGACCCTGCCTGGCATCGTTGAATGTCCGCAGTGCCACCAGCTCAAGCTCGCACATCGTGTCTGCAAGAAATGCGGCTACTACGATGGCAGGCAAGTCCTAAAGACGGATGAGGCGGCAAAGAATTGACCATCTCAATTGCAGCATGAAGGTTCCCGTGGAAATGGGAATCTTTTTGTTTAGTTGCAATCACTTGAAAAAAAGGGTAATATAATAAGAAAAGATTGATGGTAAGGGGTAATTGCCTGTGAAAATAGCAATCGACGTATATGGCGGCGATCATGCGCCGCAGGCCGTGGTAGACGGGATCGCCGCGGCGCTGGAAACATACGACGATATCGATTTGGTTCTTTGCGGGGACGAAGCGAAAATCAAGACGATGCTTTCGGAAAGAAACGTGAACACTGCGCGCGTGACGATAAAGCATGCGCCGGACGTCATCGGTACAAATGAACATCCGGTTGAAGCGATCCGCCAAAAGAAACAGTCGTCTTTGGTTGCAGCGCTGGATCTTGTGGCTTCCGGTGAGGCGGATTGTCTGGTTTCAGCAGGCAACACCGGCGCGCTGTTGGCCGGTGCGACGCTTTATGTGCGCCGCCTGCCTGGCGTGATGCGGCCTGCGCTTGCACCGTTGCTGCCTACTCGAAACGGGTTCACGCTTCTCTTAGATGCGGGCGCCAATGTCGATTGCAAGCCGTCTTGGCTGCAACAGTACGCAGTGATGGGCTCCGTGTACATGCAGAAGGTGATGGGACTGGAAAAGCCGCGCGTGGCGCTGCTCAACAACGGCGTGGAAGAACAGAAGGGCAATGAACTGACAAAACAGACCTATCCGCTGCTTCAAAAGTCCCCGATACATTTCATGGGAAACTGCGAAGCGAGGGACCTGCTTTCGGGGGAATACGATGTAATCGTATGCGACGGATTCGTTGGAAACATGGTGCTTAAATGTACGGAAGGCGTAGCAATGGAGATGATGTTCCAACTCAAAACGGAACTGATGTCCGGCTTGCGCACGAAGATCGGCGGAATGCTCTCTAAGAGCGCATTTAAACGCGTGAAGAAGAAGCTGGATTATACGGAACATGGCGGCGCACCGTTTTTGGGCGTTCGCGGGGGAATCATTAAGGCGCACGGCAGCTCCAACGCAAAAGCGTTTGCGGCGGCGATCAGACAGGCCCGCACGTACGTTGCAAACAACGTGACGGAAGAAATCGGCCGCACGATCGCGCAAATGGGCAACTCTGAGGATTGACATGCGCGGGTGTATATACTAGACTGAAAAAATAAAAGCAATTATCATTACAATTATATTGTAAAAGCGTAGGAGGCGTGGAAGTAGTGGAATTTGAGCAGGTTCGCGATGTAATTGCAAAACAATTACAAATACAACCGGAAAAGGTAACCATGGAATCGCGTTTGATTGAAGATTTGCATGCGGATTCTCTGGATATTGTCGAACTCATTATGGATTTGGAACAGGAATATGACATCCAGATTTCCGACGATGATCTGCCCGGACTGCACACAGTTGGGGATGTGTGGGAAAACATAAAGAATAGATAACCACCGTTCGTTTCCGACCCGCACCGTAACGGCTGCGGGTTTTCTTTCGACAGGCAATTTATCAGAGAAAGCGAGTTGTGAAAGTGCCTTGCAGAATCGACTGATACCCGATATGGGCGAGCTGGAAACGCGTGTCGGCTATGTGTTCCACGATAAAGAGCTGCTAATCGCGGCTTTGACGCATACGTCTTTTGTCAAAGGCGACGGGAAACATGCAGTGCACAATGAACGACTGGAATTTTTGGGCGACGCAGTTTTGGAATTATGCGTGAGTACGTATTTATATGAGCGTTATGCGGCGATGTCGGAAGGGAAAATGACGCGCCTGCGTGCGTCGCTGGTCTGCGAACCTGCCTTGTATCAGGTGGCGAACACATTGGGTGTGGCGCAATACCTGCGCCTTGGACGAGGCGAAGAGAGCACGGGCGGAAGGGAAAAGCCTTCCATCGTTTCGGACGCCCTGGAAGCGCTGATCGGCGCGATCTATTTAGACGGCGGTCTGGAACCGGCGCAGAAATTTATCGGCAGGTTTGTGATCGGCACTTTGGAAGGCTCCGAGGAAACGGACATTAAAGACTACAAAACGATGCTTCAGGAATATGCGCAGAAGAAGCGTTTGGGGACTGTGCACTATCAGCTGGTTTCGGAGACGGGGCCGGATCACCGAAAAGTATTTGTGATGCAGGTGCTGCTCAATACTTCCGTGATAGGTGAGGGCGAAGGAGCGACGAAACAGAAGGCAGGGCAGCGCGCGGCGAAGCAGGGACTGATTTCTCTGGGTGCGTTGGGGTAAAACGCGCGTTTACGTTTGACGGAAACATGGAAGGACGAATGACAGGAGGATGACTTGCGGCTAACGAAACTGGAATTAAACGGCTTCAAGTCGTTTGCGCGCAAAACGGAATTGCGTTTTGAAGAAGGCATCACAGCGGTCATCGGGCCGAACGGAAGCGGAAAGAGCAATATTGCCGACGCGGTGCGCTGGGTGCTGGGCGAACAAAGCGCAAAGGCTTTGCGCGGTATGCGGATGGAAGATGTGATCTTCAACGGGACGCAGGAACGGAAGCCGCAGGCCTATTGCGAGGTTACGCTCACTTTCGACAACAGCGATCATTCGCTGCCGACGGAATATGCGGAAGTCGCGATTACGCGGCGAGTCTACCGTTCCGGAGAAAGCGAGTATTCCATCAACCGCAATAATTGCCGCCTGCGTGATATTCAGGAATTATTTCGGGATACCGGAATAGGTAAAGAGGGCTATTCGATCATCGGCCAAGGGAAAGTGGACGAGATCATATCCAATAAATCAAACGACCGCCGCGCCACGCTGGAAGAAGCGGCTGGCGTGATGCGCTATCGTACCAGAAAAGAAGAAGCGGAACGCAAGCTGGAAAATACACAGAAAAATCTGGTGCGCATACACGATATCCTTTCAGAACTCGAATTACAATTGGAACCACTGGAAAAGCAAAGCGAGGACGCCAAGCGCTTTTTATTGCTGCGCGACGAATTGAAGGAATTGGACGTCAACGTGTTTTTGCATCAATGGGATCGCTATCATGAGCGGGAACGCAATCTGACGGATGCGATCGAGCAGCTGACACGCGAAATCGATGAAAAAGCGACGGATGAAGCGCGTCTTCAGGAAGAATGCGCGCAGATCGAAACGCGTTTGGCGGCATTGGATCAGACGATCAGCCAGTCGCAAAACGACCTGCTTGCTTCCATGTCGGACGCGCAGGCGCAGATCGGAGAGCTGAAGGTTTTGGAGGAGCGCATGGAGAACCAGATGCAGGAGCATGCGCGGGTTCTTCGCGAGCAGGAGGAAAACCGGCAGCGCGCGCTGATACTGGCGGATACTGCGGGAAACCAGCAGGACCGGCAGACGGAGTATCGGGACGTATTGGAAGAGATCAATGCGCGCGTAGCGCAGATTCAGAAGGAAGCGGACGACTGCGGCGCACAGATCGCGCGCACGGAAGCATTGCTGGAAACGCAGAAGAACAGCCTGATGGAATCTCTTAACCGCATTGCGGACGCGAAGAGCGCCTTGTCGCGCTATGAAGCTATGCGGACGTCTTTTAAACAGCGCCTTGAATCGATTGCACAGGAAGAAACCGCACTTTCTAAGGCACACATGGATTTGCAGGAAGAATACAGGCAAGCGCAAGCGCAGCTGACGGAAGCGTCGGCAGTGCACGATGCGGCGATGAGCGCGTACAATGATGCGCTTACCGAACAGAAGGAACAGCAGACAGCGCAGGAGAAATTGTCGGAGCAGATACGTATCTGTGAAAATGAAATACATGCGCTGCAATCGAGGCATAAGGTGCTTCTGGAAATGGCGCAGGCGCACGAAGGGTATTATGCGAGCGTGCGCAATGTGCTGCGCGACAGCAGGCACGAACCCGCGCTGAAGGCGTGCATACTCGGCACCGTAGCCGAAATCATGCGCGTGCCAAAAGAGTATGAAACGGCGCTGGAAAGCGCGCTCGGCACATCGCTGCAGAATATCGTTACGCCTACGCCCGAGGACGCGAAGTACATTATCGAATACCTGCGTAAAAAACAGTACGGCAGGGCGACTTTACTGCCTGTTTCGTCGATGCGTCCACGCGCGCTTACATCGGCGGAACGCGCGTTTTTGCAGTTGCCGGGCTGTATCGGAGTTGCGTCGGAACTGGTGGAATTTGCGCCGCAATACCGCAATACGATAGAGAATCTTTTGGGACGTACTGTGCTGGTAGAGGACTTGGAGGCCGCAATCGCGGTCAACAAAAAGGCGCGGTCCGCTTTCCGAATCGCTACTTTGCAGGGAGATATCATCAACCCCGGCGGCTCAATGACCGGCGGCAGCTTACAGAAAAAGGAATTCAGCCTGATTGGCCGCGAAAGAGAGATCGGCGAGCTGCTGCAGAAAATCGAAGCGCGAAAGCAGGAGCGGAGCGATCGCCAGCAAGAGTGTGCACAGGCGAAGGAGCGTGCCGATGCGTACCAAGAGCAGCTTGCGTCGTTGGACGCAAAAAGACACGAGCAGGAGATCACGATCGCTACTCTGAAGGAAAAAGCAGATATTATAGCGCGTGAAACGGAGCAGAACGTGGAAGCGATGGAGCGCTTTATGCGTGAGCGTGCGCAGATCGACGACAGCATGGCGCAGATGGAAGAAAACCGCGCACAGGCTGAGGGCGTGCAGAGCGATTTGGAAGAAGGAAACGCGGCGACAAGGGAAGACGTATTGCATACGCAGGCGGAACTGAATAAACTGCGTGCGCAGGCGGAGAAGATCGGCGCCATGCTTACGGAACAGAAAGTTCAGCAAATGGCAGCGCAAAAGGAGCAGGCAGCCGCGGCGGCAGAGAGAGGCCGGTTGCAAACGGAAATACAAAAACTGGAAACGGCAGTTATACAGGCTGACGAAACGATCAATACAATCGAGCAGCAAATAGAAAATCTGCGGAAAGAAAAAGAACATGCCGAGGCGGCGCTTGCAGGAAAGCGCAAATTGGCCGATGAGCAGCGCGAAACGCAGAGCGCGCTGGAAGACGAGCGCATGCGGACGATGGTGGGCCTAAACGAAAAGCGCGACCGAAAAGACGCTTTTGCGGCAGATGTGCGCGAAATGACGGAACGGCGCTACAAACAGGAATTGAATTTGACAAAGAACCAGATGGAGCTGGACACGCTGAAACAGCGCATTTGGGATGAGTACGAATTGACGTACGAGGATGTGCTGCCCATGAGAAAAACGTTGAGTATGGCGTCGGCACATGTACGAATGGATGAGATACGCGAATCCATTCGCGCGTTGGGCGATGTGAATGTCAATGCGATCCGTGATTTTCAGATTCTGAAAGAGCGCCGCGACATGCTGAACGCCCAATATGCGGATCTCGAACAGGCGCGCGGGGATTTGGAAACGCTCATATTTGAATTGACCGCGTCTATTAAAAGAGAGTTTTTGGATAAATTTCAGACGATTCAGACGAATTTTTCAAAAATTTTCAGCCAGCTGTTCGGCGGCGGTCACGCCGAGTTGCGGTTAGCGGACAAAGAGGATGTGCTCAATTGTGAGATTGAGATTATCGCGCAGCCTCCAGGCAAGAAGCTGCAGCTGCTGTCGCTTCTTTCGGGCGGCGAGCGCGCGCTGACAGCGATCGCGCTGCTGTTTGCGATGCTGTCCCTGAAGCCTACGGCGTTTTGCATACTGGACGAAATTGAATCGTCGCTGGATGAAGTAAACGTTACGCGTTTTGCGGAATACCTGAAGGATTATTCCGCCGATACGCAGTTTATTATCATCACGCACCGCAAGGGCAGCATGGAAGTAAGCAACTGCCTGTACGGCATAGCGATGGAGGAACAGGGCGTGTCAAAAATCGTGTCGGCGAAATTTGCCGATGCAGTCTAAAGGATAAGAGGAATTATGGAGCAGAAGAAAAGCTGGTTTGCAAAGTTAAAACAGGGATTGTCCAAGACGAGGGAAACCTGGCTGTCGGGCATTTTCTCCGGCGATGAGCGCATCAACGCCGATTTCTACGAGGAGCTGGAAGAAGCGCTCATTATGGGCGACGTTGGGATGGAGGTTACGGAGAATCTTTTGGATGCGCTGCGTGAGCGTGTGAAAGCGGAAAAGCTGACGAAGCGCACGGAAGCTAGAATTGTCCTTCAGGAACTGATTACCGAAACGATGCGGCCGCAGACTGCGTTTGCAGCCGATCAGGGGACGGCGGTACTGTTGATTGTCGGTGTGAACGGCGTGGGAAAGACGACGTCGATCGGGAAACTGGCGCATATTTTTAAGGAGGCGGGCAGGCGGCCGATGCTTGCGGCAGCCGATACGTTCCGCGCCGCTGCCGCCGATCAGTTGGCGATATGGGCGGAACGCAGCGATGTGCCGATGGTTCGGCACGCGGAAGGCGCGGACCCCGCGGCGGTCGTATTTGACGCGGTCGCTTCCTTTAAAGCGAAAAAATGCGATGTATTGATCTGCGACACGGCAGGGCGTCTACATAACAAGAAAAATCTTATGAATGAGCTTGCGAAAATCCAGCGCGTTCTGCAGCGCGAGCTGCCGGATACGCCCTGCGAAACGCTCTTGGTGATTGATGCGACGACCGGCCAAAACGCCATCATGCAGGCGAAGGCCTTTGCGGAATCGACAGGGCTGACGGGAATCATCCTCACAAAGCTCGACGGCACCGCGAAGGGCGGCGTAGCCGTAGCGGTACAGAGCATGCTCCATATACCGGTTCGCTTTGTGGGCGTGGGCGAGGGCATCGAAGACATGATGCCATTTGATCCGACAGCGTTCGCACAGGCGCTTTTGGGAACGGAGAAAGCCGCTGAGTAAGCGGCTTTTTTTGATTGACGCTTGACTCTTTTGATAAAGTATGTATAATAGAACGGGTGTAAAGGAAAAATACTTTACAGACCGAAATGAGGCTTGTAAATGGAAGACCGTTTCCAACTTGGATATTTGCTGGATATGTACGGCGCATTGCTGACACCGCATCAGAGGAGCTTGATGGAACAGTCAATTGAGGAAGACCTTTCTCTGGCGGAGATTGCGCAGAGAGAAGGGGTTACGCGTCAGGCGGTAAGCGACACGCTAAAGCGCGCGCAGCAGCAGCTCATACAGTGGGAAACACAGTTGGGATTTGCCCGGAAAGAATCGTCCATACGCAGGGAAATCAGCCGCATGCAGCGCTCGGCGGAAAACATGTGCGGGGCGGAAAAAACGGTTTTGTTAAAACATTTGCAGGCATTGAACGATATTTTGGAGGATGAACATGGCGTTTGAAGGACTGTCTTCAAAACTGCAGACCGTATTTAAGAAGCTGACCGGCCGCGGAAAGCTGAGCGAAAAAGACGTGCAGGAGATCATGCGCGAGATCAAGCTTGCGCTTTTAGAGGCGGACGTCAACTTCGTTGTGGTCAAGAAGTTCATCAAGAGCATTACGGAGCGCGCCGTCGGCCAGGAAGTGATGGAGAGCCTTACGCCCGGGCAGCAGGTCGTGAAGATCGTCAACGAAGAGCTGACGCAGCTGATGGGCGGGACGCAGGCCAAAATAGAATTCGGATCGCAAAATCCGTCCGTGCTGCTTCTGGCAGGCCTGCAGGGCGCAGGCAAAACGACCATGTGCGCAAAGCTCGGCTCGTACCTGAAAAAACAGTACGGGAAAGCGCCTTTGTTGGTTGCATGCGATATCTATCGTCCGGCGGCTATTGAGCAGCTGAAGATCGTCGGCGAGAAGGTCGGCATCCCCGTATTTGAGCGCGGACAGGCGGATCCCGTGCAGACGGCAAAGGAAGCGATTGCTTACGCACAGAAGAACTTCCTCAATCTTGTGATTATCGATACGGCGGGACGTCTGCACATCGACGACGACATGATGCAGGAATTGGTGAACGTAAAGGAAGCAGTGCATCCTTCGGAAATATTGCTCGTTGTAGACGCCATGACCGGTCAGGACGCCGTAAACGTCGCAAAATCCTTTAATGAACGGTTGGAGCTCACGGGCGTCATCCTCACGAAGCTCGACGGCGACACGCGCGGCGGCGCGGCGTTGAGCGTGCGGGAAGTGACCGGAAAGCCCATCAAATTTTCGGGTACGGGTGAAAAGCTCGGTGACATCGAGGTTTTCCATCCCGACCGCATGGCCTCCCGTATATTGGGAATGGGCGACGTCCTTTCGCTGATCGAAAAAGCGCAGGCGACGATCGACGAGAAGAAAGCCGCTGAATTAGAACAGAAACTGCGTACCGCCACCTTTACGCTGGACGACTTTCTCGACCAGTTTCAGCAGATGCGCAGCATGGGCTCCATGCAGGATATTTTAGGCATGATTCCCGGCCTTAACCGTCAGAAACTCGGCGATCTCTCGATCGACGAGAAACAGCTTGGGCACATGGAAGCGATCATCCAATCCATGACCAAGGAGGAGCGCAATCGGCCGGATATACTCAACGCCAGCCGCCGGCGGCGTATTGCCAAGGGAAGCGGAACTTCCGTGCAGGAAGTGAACCGCCTTCTCAACCAGTATGAAACGACGCGCAAGATGATGAAGCAGTTCAGCGGCGGCAAAAAGAAGGGACGCATGCGCATGCCGTTCCCGTTTTGACAGACGATTGATGGATTTACCATAGTCGATAGATGATTTTACAACAAACAACAGGAGGAAAGAGTATCATGGTTAAGATCAGGCTTCGCAGGATGGGTGCAAAGAAGGCGCCGTTCTATCGTATCGTAGTTGCGGATTCGCGCGCACCGCGTGATGGCGCATTCATCGAGGAAATCGGCTACTACAACCCCATTTCCGATCCTGTCGAACTCAAAGTGGACGCGGAGAAGGCCGTTAAGTGGATTAAGAACGGCGCGCAGCCCACGGATACAGTGCGTGCATTGCTCAAAAAGAGCGGCGCTCTGGAGTAAATTTATAAGAGAAGGAGACTGCCATGGGAGAGCTGGTCAGGTTTATCGCGCAGAATCTCGTGGATAAGCCCGAGGAAGTCAAA
>JAEEGL015770758.1_pt1 | contig 10298 bp, 6 predicted proteins | sample 9134231 | NCBI WGS metagenome assembly JAEEGL01 (sample SAMN16246548, study PRJNA631951) | gut metagenome | biome: gut microbiome; feature: rumen; material: fiber-attached | host: Bos | place: Iran: Karaj | collected 2018-10
CCTGCGAACCGGGAGAGTAAGGAGGCGAAAACCAGATGAATAAAGTCTTTACAGACGGCCTTTCCTTTGCGCTTCCTCTTCTGATTATGGCAATCGGCGCGCTGTATTCCGAAAAAAGCGGCGTGACCAATCTGGCGATCGAAGGCTTTCAGGGAGTCGGCGCGTTCTTCGGCGCGCTGGTCGCGACGCTTCTCGCACCGGTGATAGGCCGCGGAAACCAGATGATCATTTACATCGCCATCCTCAGTGCGGCCGTCGGGGGAGCCCTCTTCTCCTGCATCCACGGACTGCTCTGCATCCGTTTCCGGGCCAATCAGGTAATCAGCGGCGTGGTGATCAATATCCTGGCGGTGGCGCTGACAGCCTTCTTTACCAGCGCCGCGAACACCGCGATCAGCGGCAGCGCGTCCAACAAATTTATACTGGACGTTTCCGCCAGGTTTTCGATTCCGCTGCTGTCCCAGATCCCCTGGATCGGCGGACTGTTTACAAACATGTATCCCTTCGAAATCGTGATCATCGTGCTGGTGATTATTTTGTGGTACCTGCTGAACCGAACCCGGTTCGGAATGCGGCTGCGCGCCTGCGGCGAGAATCCCCAGGCAGTGGACGCGGCCGGGGCCGACGTCATCCGGATCCGCTGGGTTGGCGTGATTATTTCCGGCGCACTGTCCGGGATCGGAGGTATCTGCTTTGCCTACTCCGTGATCGGGAACTTCTCTCCCAGCATCTATCAAGGGTTCGGCTATCTCGCCATTGCGGCCATGATCTTCGGCAACTGGAAGATCGGGCCGACCACGCTGGCGTGCCTGGTGTTCGGCCTGGCGAAGTCCGGCGGGCTGCAGTTGTGTATCGCGGCGGGGCTGCCCAGTAATTATACCGATCTTTTCCTGACGCTGCCTTACGTGCTGACGCTGCTGCTGCTGGTGTTTTTCTCCAAGAAGAATCACCCGCCCAAAGCGGCCGGTGAACCCTGGGATAAGAGCAAAAGATAGCAAAAATGGTTCGGAGGGAAGGATAAGAAGCTTTCCTCCGTTTTATTTTCGGGAATCAACACTGAAATCGCCGCCATCACCCGGCAGGTATGCGTATATAATAGTGACGGCCGGCAGCCGGACAGGGGTCCGGTGAAAACAAATGAAGCCAAATATCACGAAAGGGAAAATGAAAAATGAAGAAACTGACCGGTATCCTGCTGGTGATCATGATGCTGGTGGCAATGATCTGCACGGCATCGGGGGACGAAGTTCCACAGACCGAGGGCGGGAAGAAGTTCGAAAACGACTGGGCAATTCCGGGCGGCAAGGCCGAGATCTACCATGAAGAGGAAGGCTACCGGGTCACGCTGGATATCGCCAGGGATGACGGAACCGGCGCCCGCTGGGAATATTCCTGCTACTATCATGAGGATACGGATTCCCTGAGTTCCGTTTCTTCCTCCAGACTGGATTATACCATCAATCCGGATAACGGCGAGCGGGTCCTCGGTGAATACGCGTATGAAGGCCTGGATGATGAGAACAGCGGTGCCGAATTCACCATCGACAGGGACGGCTTTCTGATCTGGAAAGACGGCCGTGAAGATGCGGGGGCCGGCCTGAAGTTCATCAACATCGGACGGTTTGACGGACTGTGGAAGAACGAAAAGGAAGAGACCGAAGTCCAGTTCATGTGGAACGGTCTGACGGAGGACGAGATGTTCTACACCGTGTATATCACGCGGGGAAAAACCGACGGGGATGTTTATGCACAGTTCCTGATGAACGGCAACTATGACCCGTCGACCGGCAAGCTGACCGCGGACGGCACCTGCACGCTGTACACGAAGAACGCCGCCGGGGAGTATGAGTCCAGCGATGACGGCGAGACATACGACGCGATCTTCTCCAAGACGGAAGACGGCAAGGTGTATTACGAAACGGACAACGGTATCGAACTGGAATACGACCTGCTCGGGGTTCAGGGCTGAGAAAACCAGATATGATGAACAACACAGAGGTGATATCAAAGATGAAAAAGATTGCACTATTCATGGCTGCCGCGATCCTGCTGATCACCGTGGCTTGCGCAGGCGCCGAAGAAACCGGCATTTTTGATCAGCTTAATGGACAGACGTTCACCTTCTCCAGCGGCGTCGGCGGTTGGAGCAATGAGCTTACAATCGGAAAGGACGGTTCCTTCACGGGGAACTATCACGACAGCGAGATGGGGGAGACCGGCGAAGGCTATCCGGACGGTTCCCTTTACGGGTGCGCTTACCACGGACAGCTGACGGATCCGGAACAGGTGGATGAATACACCTGGACCGCCGGGATCACTGTCGAGCCGGACGAAGGTCAGGCGCCGGAAGTCATCGAGGACGGCGTCCGATATGTGACTTCCGAACCCTACGGTGTATCAAAGGCGAAGACCGTGACGATTTACCTGCCCGGGAAACCCGTCGAACAGCTGCCTGAAGGCTTCCTGCCCTGGTCCCACCTGCTGGATATCGATCCGGACGCGAAAACACTCCCGTTCTGCGCCATCTGGAGTGAGGCAGACGAAGCGGGATTCATCGCGGATGGGATAGCTCCTGCGGAGACCTGACCGGCTGCGGCAGACACACAGATCAACTGACAGATCGTTGAAGGCAGCTAGGTGATCCGGATCGATGTTACGAAGGGCGATACGCATGATACGGTTACGGTAATCTTCGAACCCGCTGCAGCTTCAGACTGATAGAAAGAGAAATGCACCCTCCAAACAACAATCGACTGCCTTCGGAGAGAGCTCTGCAGGCAGTTGTTTTGGGGGATTAATCATTACGTTTCAATGGTTCCGGAGCCTTTGGGCCTTGACGAAAGCGGTCAAATCAGACGATAATTTGATATCATCTGAAAAAGCGGGAAATCCAGATGTCACAGCCGCCTGGCTGTTTACGCTCACCTTACTCAGGCAGCAGATGATGTCAGACCGGGAAAAATGCAGCCCGCTCATGAATCTTTGGTGAAACAGTGAGTGAACTGAGAAGCGCCGTTCCGGTGCGGTTTTTTGTCATGAACCCTGATGAAAAACTGTTCCTGTACACGCCGTATTTAATCAGAAAACGGATCATATCAGATACATGAGAAAACGGATTTGACTTGAAATCTATACGCCGGTTTTGCAGAATACGAAGTGATACAATGAATCGCAGATCATATCAGGGAGATGGTCTGAGGAGGTTTCCATGATCGAATATATCAGGAATAATCAGCTGGATATCATGCTTTTCTTCAGCGGGGCCTGCGCGGTTCTTATTCCGCTGACATGGGTTACCACAACCCTGAGCTGTAAACGGAAATGGATTCTGACACTGATCGAACTGTCTTCTGCCCTGCTGCTGATATTTGACCGCTTCGCCTATATATACCGCGGTGATCCGAGCAACCTTGGATACTGGATGGTCCGTATCAGCAATTTCTTTGTTTTCAGCATGCAGGTCTTCGAGCTTGAAGCTCTGAATATATACCTGAGCGATCTTTTCCGCTGTGAAGGAAAACTAAAAAGAACTCCGAAGCTGCTGTCGGTTAACAATTATTTCTTCATTGCGGCAATGCTGCTGCTGATTATCTCCCAGTTCACAGGACTGTATTATACATTCACACCTGATAACGTTTACCAGCGGTCCGCACTCATGCCGCTGTGCTATGTTTTTCCGTTTATGATGATGATCCATCTGATGATTACGATCATCCAGTTCAGGCCTCATCTGAGACGCCGCATGTTTATTCCTTTGCTGCTGAATACGCTGCTGCCGTTTATTGCCACAATCGCGCAGTTCTTCCTCTATGGCCTGTCCCTGACAAATCTGACTTTCGTGTGGATGGTCATCCTGTTGTATCATTTCGCGCTGTTCGATATGGATGAGGCAATCAAGGAAGCCAAAGAACGTGAGCTAATGACCGTACAGGATGAGGAGAAAAGGATCTACCGACTGTTCGGACAGACTGCCGAGGCACTGGCTACTGCCATTGACGCGAAAGACAAGTATACTCACGGCCACTCCACGCGGGTCGCGGATTATTCCGTGAAAATTGCCCGCGCGCTTGGCAAGAGTGAAGAGGACGTACAGAAGGTTTATTATGCCGCCCTGCTTCATGATGTGGGTAAGATCGGCGTGCCGGATTCAATTATCAACAAGGATGGTAAACTGACAGACGAGGAATTTGCCCAGATCAAGCTTCATCCGGTGCACGGCAATAAGATCCTGTCACGAATCAGTGAATCCCCCTATCTGAGTATTGGAGCGCACTATCACCATGAACGTTATGACGGCCGCGGATATCCTACAGGGCTCAAAGGAGAGGATATTCCTGAAATAGCCCGGATTATCGCCGTCGCAGATTCCTATGACGCCATGACATCCAAACGAAGTTACCGCGATCCGCTGCCGCAGCAGAAGGTGAGGGAGGAACTGTTCAAAGGAATCGGAACGCAGTTTGATCCGGAGTTCGCCAGGCTGATGATTTCCTTTATCGATACAGATACATCCTATATCATGCAGGAAGGTGAACAGTTTACGAACCAGGCTGTCACTACACGGCTGAGGTGCAGTGATCTCTACACGGAACGCACAGAGGGCTCGGAACTGAACGACAGGATCACGCGTTTACGGCTGTACAGCAAACCGGAAAAAGGATATGACGCGGAGAAATCCCTGCCTTCCCTGGTGCTTTTTGATTCACTGGACGGTCGGATTCATCTGGACGATTTCAAGAAAAAAGACCTGCTGTATTTTGAATATGCCAGGATCAGCCTGGACGGAGAAGTGATCTCTGAGGGAACCCGTCGGGTTGCCCAGACCCGGCAGAACGGATCAGATATTACACTGGAGCCTGATGCGTCCACGGAGGAACGCGGCCTGAGGTATGATATTCAGGCGGTCCGGCAAAAGGATCATGTGCAGATCCGCATTGAAAACATGTATCAGACACTGGAAATTACTATTGCTCTGCCGGACAATACACGCTTTGCCTACCTGGCTGTAACAGGCAGCCACTGCGAAATCACCAATATCCATATAGAACAGGATGTTCAACCGGTGCCTGCCCGGTATATTACGCGGATCGCGCCGCCGGTCAGCTATATTGAAGGAGCTCCGACAGGCGACCTGCCAAATCTGCAGATTGACGGCTGGCGGACGGATTCCTCCGGAGGGATTCCCATGAAAGGGAAAACGGTCATTACATTCCATTCCCGCAGCCTCCCGACGTCGCGGCTGATCTGGCATTGTCCGTTCATCGTGATTTATACCTCTGATAACTCGCTTGTTACAGGTGAGAATTTCCGCGAGTTCGGACTGATCCGGCTGGACGGCGAAACCTGGATGTCTGATATTCATGCCGAGAATATCATAGAAGCTGAGCAGACCGCAGCTTTCAAAGGATGGAATGACTGGAAAGAGAAGAATAAAGAGGGTGTGGATTATACGATTACACTGGTCAGGGAAGGCAATACAATCAGCATGGAAACAGAGAACCTCGGCCTGGCTCTGCATACAAAAACAGTGATAAACGACGATGTAAAGGATATCTATGCTGCTATTACCGGTGATCAATGCGCAATCACAGGCATCCACATCTCCGATTCCGATTAAACATCAGTTCGTGCAAAACGGATATACAAAAGAGAACAGCTAACCGGCCGCATCAACAGCCGGTTGTGTTCCGGGAAGAAAACAGTATACATCTGTACCCTGATATGATATACTGATTATGAAAGGCAAAGGAGTCGAGAAGACTCCTTTGCCTTTTTTCCAAAGGTCTGTTATGACGCTGAGATTCATCCGGACAGGCGGGAAGACGCCGTATGTTATGCCGGAGAACTCTGATCTGAACGGGAGGCGGGCTTATGGCTGCTTTTGACAGGGTGCTTTCAGGATTTCCTGCTTTGGATCAGGCAGTGGATTATATCCGGATGGGCGACAATGTTGTCTGGCGCGTTTCAGACCTGGATGAGTTCAGCTGCTTTGCGAACCCTTTCGTGGAGCAGGCAAAGAAGGACGGGCGGAATATCATTTATTTCCGCTTTGCCAGCCATCCGGAACTGGTACCGGATTGTCCGGAAGTCAAACGTATCAATATACCGCTGTCACACCGCTTTGAAACATTTACGGTAGAGATACACCAGACGATTGAGCGGGAAGGCAAAGATGCGTTCTACGTGTTTGACTGCCTGTCAGAGCTGCAGGCTGCCTGGGCAACGGACCTTATGATGGGCAACTTTTTCCGGGTCACCTGTCCATTCCTGTTTGAACTGGATACGGTTGCCTTCTTTCCGGTGATCCGTGGAAGGCATTCCTTCAATGCCATTACCAAGATTATGAATACCACCCAACTGTTCCTGGACGTCTATTCCGACAAGGAACACAACACGTTGTATATCCGACCCCAGAAGGTCTGGAACCGCAACAGCGATACCATGTTCCTTCCGCATCTCTACGACCCGGAAAGGGGAACAATCGATCCGATCCGCGACGGTGTCCGGACCAGCCGGTTTTATCAGGTAATGGACAGTTTCCAGAGAACCCTGGAAGAGCAGTATGCGGATTCCTGGGACCGTTTCTTTAACCAGGCGAAGGTACTGCATGAGAACGGGATCCCAGTGGAAGAACAGTGCGGCCAGATGTGCAATATCATGATGACGCGGGACGAGCACCTTCGGCTGCTGGTCAGGAAGCATTTCAGGCCGGAGGACTATTTTCGGGTGCGGGATCACATGGTGGGCACCGGCATGGTGGGCGGAAAGACCTGCGGCATGCTCCTGGCCCGGGCGATCATCCGGAACCTTGCCCCTGATATCAACAGCGTACTGGAGCCGCATGATTCCTTTTATGTCGGATCTGACGTATTCTACACCTATATCGTGGACAACGGTTTCTGGGACCTGCGGATCCGTCAGCGTACAGAGGAAGGATATTTCACTTTGGCAGATGAACTGGAAAAGCATCTGAAGGCAGGAATCTTTTCACAGGAAAACCAGGAGCAGTTCATGCATATCCTGGAGTACTACGGGCAGGATCCGTATATCGTCCGCTCAAGCAGTATACTGGAGGATGGCTTTGACAATGCCTTCGCCGGGAAATATGAATCCGTATTCTGTGCGAACCGGGGTACACTGGAGGAAAGGCTGGAAGAGTTTGAGAATGCAGTTCGGACCGTCTATGCCAGTTCTGCCGGCCTCTCCGCTTTGGATTACCGGAAACGGCGAGGACTGGACCGCCGGGATGAACAGATGGCGTTGCTGGTCATGCGCGTTTCCGGTTCCGCCTACGGATCTTACTTTATGCCTTGTGCCGCAGGTGTCGGGTACTCTTTCAGTCCTTACAAATTTCTTGGCGATACCGATTCCTCCGCGGGGATGCTGCGTCTGGTCATGGGCCTGGGTACTTCCGCTGTGGACCGGACGGAAGGTTCCTATCCCCGGCTGATCAGTCTGGATAAGCCTGAAGTCACGAATTTTACTACGGACGCGGAGAAACATCAGTATTCCCAGCGGAGAGTTGAGGCTGTAAACATCAGGTTGAGAAACCTGAGCCGTGTTCCGCTGGAAGAACTGGAGCCGATTCTTCCGAACTACCTGAAAAATCAGGTCCTGGAACACGACACGGATGCGGAAGCTTCGCTCCGGGAAAGGGGAGACTGGCGGAATATCTGTTTTATCTCCTGCCTGGGACTGGTCCGGAATCGCGAGATGATGGAACGCATGCGGCGCATGATGCACATAATCCAGCAGGAATACGGTGAACCGGTGGATATCGAGTTCACGATCAATGTCTCCGAGAACCGGGAGTATATGATCAATCTCCTGCAATGCAGACCTTTACAGGTATTCCGGGATACCGAAGGGATAACCGTTCCGGAAAACGTTCCGGAAGAAGAGATCCTTCTGGAAACCAGACATGCTTCCATGGGTTTGTCGCGAAAGATCAGGCTGGATATGATCATCTATGTGGATCCGGTGAAGTATTACCAACTGCCGTATAGCGATAAAACACGGACCGCTTCTCTGATCGGCAGAATCAACTGGAAGTACAGGGATCAAGGGAAGCATATCCTGCTGATGGTTCCCGGACGGATCGGAACGTCTTCCCCTGAGCTCGGTGTACCCACAGCGTTTTCCGACATCAGCAGTTTCGATGCGGTCTGTGAGATGGCTGAAAGCCGGACGGGATATAACCCTGAGCTGTCATACGGAAGCCACATTTTCCAGGATCTGGTGGAAGCGCAGATCCTTTACATGGCCGTTTTTCCAGGGGACAGGACGCTTCACTTTCAGCCGGAACTGCTGAAGTATGTGCCGGACACCCATTTCGAAGCAGCTGAAGGAATCGATCTGCGGGAAGTGGTCCGTGTTGCGGATGTCAGCGGACGGAGATGTGAGATGTATCATGACCTGAAGAATGAGCACATACTGATCCGTATCTGAATTGAGATCATCCGGAATGTCCATCCGCGAGGAATGGAAACACAGGGAGGTTTGTACATGAAGGAAGAATGCGGGGTTTTCGGGATTTGGTCTCCCGAAAAGAAGACCGTGGCGGAAGAGGTCTATCTCGGCCTTTACGCCTTGCAGCACAGGGGACAGGAAAGCTGCGGGATCGCAGTATCCTGTGACGGAGTGTTTCATCATTACAAACAGGCTGGTCTCGTGGGTGAAGTCTTTGACCGTGTGATCCTGAGTCGAATCGGCGAAGGCAATATCGCGGTCGGCCATGTCCGGTACTCAACGACCGGCGGGAATGACCATCACAATATCCAGCCGCTGGTTATCCGCCATATGAAAGGAAATGTGGCGCTTTGCCATAACGGCAATCTGGTCAATGCCCGTACTCTTCGGGAAAAACACGAGCTCAGCGGTGCTATCTTCCATGGCACCGCAGATACGGAGACGATTGTTTACACCATCGTTTCAGAACGGCTGAAAGTATCGACCACGGAAGAAGCCGTATACCGGACCATGCAGCAGCTGAAAGGAGCGTATTCCTGCGTTCTGATGACCGCCACCAAACTGATTGCTTTCCGTGACCCGTTCGGTTTCCGGCCCCTGTGCTATGGCAGAATGCCGGACGGCAGCTATGCTGTTTCTTCTGAATCCTGTGCCCTGGATGCCGTCGGTGCAGAACTGGTCCGCAGCATCGACCCGGGAGAGATTGTCATCTTCGGGAAAGAAGGCGTTCATGAGGACCGTCGACTCTGCGGCAACAGACCGGCGCTTTGTGTCTTTGAATATATCTATTTTGCCCGGCCGGATTCTGTCATTGAAGGAGCTTCGGTGCATGCCGCCCGGCTTCGGGCCGGTCGTTTCCTGGCGCAGGAAAGTCCGGTGGACGCGGACGTCGTCATTGGAGTGCCGGACTCCGGAATCGACGCGGCGCTCGGTTATGCGCAGGAAAGCGGATGCCCTTACGGAGTCGGTTTTCTCAAGAACAAATATATCGGCCGGAGCTTTATTGCCCCGGATCAGTCAATGCGCGAAACCGCTGTGAAGATCAAACTGAATGTAATTGCTGAAACCGTACGCGGAAAACGGGTTGTGCTGATCGACGATTCCATTGTCCGCGGGACGACGAGCGAGCGGATCGTCCGGCTTCTGCGTGAATCGGGCGCAAGGGAAGTTCATATGCGGATTTCCTCTCCTCCTTTCCGGTATCCATGTTTTTTCGGGACGGACGTGGATTCAGGGGAGAATCTGATTGCCTGCCGTCTTCACTCTGAAAAGGAAATCGCAGCCGAAATCGGCGCTGATTCTCTGGCCTATCTGTCGGTAGAAGCAGCCCATCATCTGGCCGGCGGACACGGGGATGCATTCTGTGACGGCTGTTTTACCGGCTGCTATCCGATTGATATTCCTGAAGATCAGGGGAAAAGCCGTTTTGAACAGCCTATTATCCAATACGAATAATCAAGGCAGACGCAGCAGTCGGCGGAGCGATCGCGGGCTGGTTCAGGAGAAGATCACGAAAAAAAGTAGAGGAGGTGTCGGTCACTTACGCGACCGGCACATCCTCTTCTTACATATCTGCCTCTTCTGATCTTACTGACTTGACGAAACGTCCTTCGGGCTGCAGCTTCTGTCTTTACTCAGGCTCTACAGCATGGCGAGGTATGTTCCGTAATCAGCTCCAGAAGTCTTTGACGACGATTTCTGCCTCTGTCGGGAAATAGTTGAATTTACTCTTTACGGTTTCGACCGTTTCCTGAAAGGCCATTCCCTGAGCTCTGCACTGGGAAACACAGGCCTTTATATGATCAAGAGGATTTTCTGTTTTAATACCC
>JAEEGL016018217.1_pt1 | contig 10298 bp, 8 predicted proteins | sample 9134231 | NCBI WGS metagenome assembly JAEEGL01 (sample SAMN16246548, study PRJNA631951) | gut metagenome | biome: gut microbiome; feature: rumen; material: fiber-attached | host: Bos | place: Iran: Karaj | collected 2018-10
TGCTCTACCAACTGAGCTATTTCCGCAACAATATTAACCAATAAATTTTCAACGTTCTTTCGCTCAAAAAGCGGGTGCAAAAGTACAACCTTTTTTGAAACTGACAAAATTTTTTTTATTTTTTTGTCACAATTTTTTTGATTTCGTTCAGTTTCAGCAACGCTTCTATCGGCGTAAGTGTATCTATATCAATATCTAAAATCTTATCCTTGATTTCGAGCAGCGTCGGGTCGTCGAGTTGGATAAAGCTGAGCTGACAGCCCGCAAAATCTGCTTTTTCGGAGCCGTTTTTCGCATTTTTGGCCTTTTTCGTTTCACCACCCGTGGCACCGGAATTTTTCTCTTCGAGCATCTGCAACATGGCGCTGGCACGGTTCAACACCTGAGGCGGCATGCCCGCCAGTCGCGCCACATGGATGCCGAAGCTGTGTTCGCTGCCGCCAGGCACCAGCTTGCGCAGGAAGATGACCCTGCCGTCTATCTCCTTCACGCTGACATGGTAGTTACGGATGCGCTCGTACTGCTCCTCCATCTCTATCAGCTCGTGGTAGTGCGTGGCGAACATCACCTTCGGCCGCGCTTTCTTGTTGTCGTGCAGGTACTCCGTGATGGCCCAGGCAATGGAGATGCCGTCATAGGTCGAGGTGCCGCGCCCGATTTCGTCCAACAGCACCAAACTCCTGTCACTCACGTTGTTCAAGATACTCGCCGTCTCGTTCATCTCCACCATGAAGGTGCTCTCGCCACTCGAGATGTTGTCGCTGGCGCCGACCCTTGTGAAGATTTTGTCCACGATGCCCACGGTGGCCCGCTTCGCGGGACAGTAGCAGCCCATCTGCGCCATCAGCACGATGAGGGCCGTCTGGCGCAGCAGCGCCGACTTACCACTCATATTGGGGCCCGTGATAATCATTATCTGGTGACTGTCGCTGTCGAGCATCACGTCGTTGCTGACATACTGCTCCCCGGGCGGCATCTGGGTCTCGATGACGGGATGGCGTCCCTCCAATATCTGCAACTTGTTGTCGTCCGTAAGTTCCGGACGGCAGTAGCCGTTGGCCAGCGACACCTCGGCGAAGCCCTGCAGGCAGTCCATCTGGGCCACCAACTGCGCGTCGTACTGCACGGGCTGCACATACTCCGTGACGGCGGCCATCAGCTGGCCGAAGAGCTGCATCTCAAGGGCCAGGATACGCTCCTCGGCACCCAGTATCTTGTCTTCGTATTCCTTGAGTTCCGGCGTGATATAGCGTTCGGCATTGGTGAGGGTCTGCCGCCGCGTCCAGCCTTCGGGGACCTTGTCCCTATGGGTGTTGTAGACTTCGAAATAGTAGCCGTAGACGTTGTTGTAGCCTACCTTGAGGGAGGTGATACCCGTGGCTTCGCTCTCCTTGCGCTGGAGCTCCACGAGGTACTCCTTGCCGGAGCCCGCCAGGGAGCGCAGCTCGTCGAGCTCGTCACTCACGCCTGCGGCGATGATGCCGCCTTTCTCTACCTTCGCCGATGGCTCTTCCTTGATCTCCTTGCCGATACGTTCCGCCAGCGAGGAACAGGGATTCAACTGCTCCGCCAACGTCGCCAGGGGTCCCTGGCAGGCGCCGCAGAGGCTCTTCACCTCGCCGACCGCCAGCAGCGCACGGCGCAATTGCAGCATCTCGCGGGGGTTGATGCGGCCCACGGCGGCCTTGGTAATCAGACGCTCCAGGTCGCCAATCTCTTTGACACAGCGCTGCAGCTTCTGCCGCAGGTCGCCGTCGCGCAAGAGGGTGTCCACGACACCCAGACGCTCTTCAATGGCCGCTATCTCCTTCAGCGGCAGCAGCATCCAACGCCGCAAGAGACGCGAGCCCATGGGCGTGAGGGTGTGGTCGAGGACGTCGAGCAGGGTGCGGGCTCCGTCGTTGGAGGATGCCACGAGCTCGAGGTTGCGCACCGTGAAGCGGTCGAGCCACACATAGCGATCCCTCTCCACACGGCTCAGCCGGCAGATGTTCTGCGTGCGGTCGTGCTGCGTGTCCTGCAGGTAGTAGAGCACCGCGCCGGCGGCGATAATGCCCATGTCGAGGTCCTCGACACCGAAACCCTTGAGCGAGGAGGTGCCGAACTGCTTCAGCAGCAGCTCGCGGGCGAAGTCGGGAGCAAAGACCCAGTCGTCGAAGGTGTTGGTATAATATCTCTCGGCCGAATGCTCCTGGAACCACCGCAGCTTCTTGCGCTGCAGCACCACCTCCGAAGGGTGGAACGAGTCCATGAGCTTGTCGATATAGGCCATGTCGCCCTGCGCCACGAAGAACTCGCCAGTGGAGACATCCAGGAAACTCACGCCGTGGACCTTGTCGGCCAGGTGCAGGCCGCAGAGGAAGTTGTTCTCCTTGACCTCCAGCACCATGTCGTTGTAGGCCACGCCGGGCGTGACGAGTTCCGTGATACCGCGCTTGACGAGGCCCTTGGCGGTCTTGGGGTCCTCCAGCTGCTCGCAGATGGCCACACGCATGCCGGCACGCACCAGACGCGGCAGGTACTGCTCCACGGCATGGTAGGGGATGCCCGCCAAGTCGGTGTATTCGCCGCCGCCGGCCATCTTGCGCGTCAGCGTGATGCCCAGGATCTGTGACGCCTTGCGGGCGTCGTCGCCGAAGGTCTCGTAAAAGTCGCCCACACGGAACAGCAGCATGGCGTCGGGGAATTTCTTCTTCAACTCCGCATGCTGCCGCATCAGCGGCGATTCATTCTCAGTCTTCTTGGCCATCGGCAATCTCGTTTTTGAATCGGCAAAGATACGACTTTTTTTTCAAATCGGCGGACTTTTTATTTTTTACGGCGGAAGGATTGCTTTTTTTATCGTCGGCGAATTTCGCGAATTATGCGAATTATTTACGCGGCAGCCCTTATGCCAGCTGGAAGCCGGCGCTCAATGATGCGGCAGCCCCCGTTAAACGTTAACCATTAACCATTAACCTTTACCCCCAATTTATAAATAATCTTAAATCTATTGTACCCGTACAATAAACACCTCCCGCGCGCGTTATTTGAGCCAGAAAATTTAACAATCAAAAATACACAAACCCATGAAAACCATCAAACAGTACGTAAAATTCGCCCTGCCCCTCTTCGCGGCCGTGGCTTTCCTCATGACCTCCTGCTCCGGCCTCAAGGACAAAGAGGCCCAGGTGCCCTCCAACGCCATCCTCGTGGCCCACATGAACGTCAACAGCATCTGGCAGAAAGCCGAGCTCAACAACCCCGACAACCTCCAGACCTACACCCTCCTCCGCGAGGGCCTCGGCGAGGCCATGCCTAAACTCGAGCAGCTCATCACCAACCTCCTGAAAGACCCCTCCACCACCGGTATCGACACCGGCAAGGATGTCGTCTTCTTCGCCGCCACCAAGGGCAACAGCATCATGTCCGTCACCGGCGCCTTCGAGGCTTCCCTCAAGGACAAGGAGTCCTTCACCAACTTCCTCAACAACGTCGCTGACGTCGCCGGCGAGAAACTCGCCATCGAGGAGGGCGACCTCTCCTACCTCTCCCTCGACAAGAACGTCCTCATGGCCTATAACAACAAGAGCGTCGTCATCGTCGCCGGCCTCCAGGCCGACAGCCTCAAGGACTACGCCAAGCACCTCTTCGAGCTCGAAGGCAACGAGGTCATGACCTCCAACGAGCACTACCAGGCTTACCTCAACGACCGTCAGGACGAAGGTTTCTTCCTCCCCTTCTGCAACTGGTTCGGCGAGAAAGGCTTCATGAACGATCCCACCATCAAGGCCCTCATGCAGCAAAGCGGCAGCCAGATCTCCGACGACCAGATCGCCATGCTGACCAAAGCCTCCTGCTATGTCGTCACCTCCTTCGAGAACGGCGCCATCGTCTCCACCGGCAAAAACCTCGGCCTCGACGAGGAGCAGAAAGCCATCCTCGGCAACGGCATCGCCGACAACCTCATGAGCTTCATGCCTTCCAACACCCTCGCCGCCCTCTCCCTCAGCGTCAACATGCCCGCTCTCGTCAAAGTCATTTCGGCCGACAAAGCCTCTATGGAATCCGCCGACAAGCAGCTCGCCGACGCCGGCTTCAGCTTCACCGTCAGCGACCTCTTCAACGCCTTCGGCGGCAACCTCGTGGCCTCTTTCTACGGCATGAGCAAGGACAACATGCCCCTCTTCGCCCTGGCCTGCGACATCGCCAATGCCGAGCCCGTCAACAACTTCCTCGCCCAGTGCGGCATCAAGGGCAAGGACAACGTCTACACCCTCGACAAGGACGTCATCCTCTACTTCGACGGCAAGACCCTCGCCCTCACCTCCGACGCCACGGCTCCCAAGACCTATGCCAAGGGTGGCTACGAGAACCCCTGCGCCATCGTGGCCGACAAGGTCCGCAAGGGCAACTACCTCTACCTCGACCTCAACGTGCAGCGCTACCCCCAGTCCATCCTCGACCTCCTCGGATATAAGGCCGGCAACGACGCCACCCTCGACCAGGTCCTCGCCCTCTTCGACTGCCTCGAGCTCGCCACCGTCGACGAGACCACGGCCGTCTGCACCCTCAAGCTCAACGACCAGCGCAACGCCCTCGCCGTCATCCTCGGCACCGCCGACGCCGTCGCCATGGCCTTCCTCAACACCTCCCTCGACGACGACGAGGCCCTCGCCCTCGAAGACTAATGAATATCGAGCTCAGAAATCTTAAGCCGTCCTATATGTCGGAGTCGGAAGTCGCCGGCTCCGACATCTATCTCCAGCCCTCCGTCACCTTCGAGCAGGGCAAGAAGTACATGATTTGCGCCCGCTCCGGCCACGGCAAGACCTCCCTCCTCAACTTCATCTACGGCTCCAACCTCCACTACGACGGCCAAATAATTTTTCACTCTCCACTTTCCACTTTCCACTTTCCACTTTCCACTTTCACTTTCCGCCTCCGCCACCTCAGCTACCTCTTCCAGGACCTCTGCCTCTTCCCCGAGCTCACAGCCCTCGAGAACGTGCAGATCAAGAACAGCCTCACCGGCCATAAGTCCGACGCCGACATCGAGGCCATGCTCGACGCCCTGCTGCCCGCCGGCAAGAAGCACCAGCCCCTGCGTACCCTCTCCCTGGGCCAGCGCCAGCGTGTCGCCGCCGTACGCGCCCTCTGCCAACCTTTCGAGTTTCTCCTCCTCGACGAGCCCTTCTCCCACCTCGACCGCGACACCGCGGCCCTCGTGGCCGACATGATACTCCACGAGGTCGAAGCCCAGCACGCCGCCCTCCTCCTCACCACCCTCGACCCCACCCCCCTCCTCCCCTTCGACGCCACCCTTCGGCTATAAAGTATGGTTGATTTCGAAACAGCGGAAGCAATGGGCATCTCGCGGCAGGCGTTCGACGAGGTGCTCGACATCATAGGTCGGCAGCCCACCATCGACGAGCTGTCGACCCTTCTGGCTATGTGGGAGAGCAACGGCAAGCAGCAGAGCCTCTACGGCTGGCTCCGCGGCCAGCACCACGTGGTGGAGCGCAACGACTACCTCTACTCCGGCCAGGCCGACCACAAGAGCATCCGCGAACCGCGGGTGAAGGAGTGCGTGGAGCTGGCGAAGGAACTTTCTAGAGATTCTAGATTATCTAGTGCAACTAGATTGTCTAGAGCAACAGGTTTTAGCACGGGTCTCCTCCTCTATATGGTGGGCAATGTCAGTGGCGAGTTCGCGGGGTCGGAGTATGCGCGGCGCTGTCTGCACCTGGTGGAGGCGCCCATGGCCACAGGAGGCCATGAGGAGGACTGTCAGTATATAGAGATGATTCTGGGCGCCCTGCGGGAGGGGGAGCTGGTGCTGGGGAGTGCGCCGGTGGGACAGGGAGGACTGTTCTGCTCGCTGCTGGCGTTTACTGCACCGCTAGGTTTCGATATCCTGGTGCCGCGGGAGGTGCGGCTGGATGCTTTCCTCTTCGGCGAGGAGCGGGGACGCTATCTGGTGGCCCTGGAGGAACGGCAGGACGACGCCTTCCTGCTGAAGATGGACGACGCACGGCTGAACTGCTGCTTCCTCGGCCGCACGACGAAGAACCGCGTCGTCGTCGACGGCTATGACTTCGGCCCCACGGCGGAGTATCTATAAAACAGCAGTTTCGCCGAGGGTCAAGCTTTCGCCGTGGGTTCCACGGTGCGGCGGATGGTGCGGAGGATGAGGAGGGCATAGAGGCCGGCGAGGAGGAGGGCCGTGAGGGCCGCGGTGACGAGGAGCGGCAGGGCGCTGCCATCGATGGTGAAAAGGGTGGCGAGTTTCGCGATGTATATTTTTCTCAGCAAGAGCGCCAGGCCGGCGGCGACGGCAATGTCGGCAACGGTGATGAGAGCCACAATGCGCTGGTAGTAGCGCGCAATCTGGCGTGGCGCATAGCCTATATTATAGAGGTTGCTGAAGAGGTCGCGGTTGCGCTGGACGATGACATTGAGGCTCATGATGATAAAAGCCACGGAGAGGACGATAATGATGAGCGCCACGACGATGACAAAGAGGATGGCGAGGTGGAAGAAGAAGATCATCTTGCTGTTCTCCAGCTCGTCCTGCTTGACGGTGTAGCCGTGGGACTCGATGTAGGCGGGGATGCGGGCATCGGAGGCGTCGCTGAACTCCACCAGGAGGCGCGAGGGACTGCCGGAGGGTTTGTCACCGAAGGTCTCGTTGGCCCAGCGAAGGAAGCTGTCGGGGACGAGGATAGTGTTGATTTTGCCCGAGAAGCCCACGATATGGCCCACGAAGGTCTGTGTACGGCCGCGCCCCGAGAGGCGCAGGGAGAAGACAACGCTCTCGATGGCACCCTGCGAGATGACAGGCAGCGCCTGGCTCTCGGCGAAGCCGAAATTGTAGAGATTCAGGTAGTCTTCGGGGATGATGATGGGGATTGCTTGATTGCTTGATTGCGATAATGCGCTAGTGGTGTCCCAGTGCCACTGGTCGCTGCGGACGTCGATATATTCGTTGGGGATGCTCTCGAAGAAGAGGTCGGTACGGAGGGTTTGGGGGCCGAGGGAGATGGCGGCATAGGCGGAGAAGGAGGAGCTGCGGAAGGGCGCCACATTCTTCACGAAGGGCTGTGCGGCGATGTCGGCGAGCTCATCGTCGGAGAAGTAGATGCCTTGCTTGTCGAGACTGTTGAGGGTGGAGACGGTCTTGTTGAGGGTCACGGCGTGGTTGCGGAAGACGTCGGACTGCTGGGTGAGCACGGGCCGGATGTCGGCATAGAGCTGCACGGAGAGCATAACGATGGTGACGCCGACAAGGAGGGTGGCGGCGTAGCCGACAATCTGCGCAGGAATAAGAGTCTTTCTCTGCAGACGTTTCAGCATTGTTCTTGCTTTGCCCTCCTCACTCCCCATAACTATTATCTTTTATCTATTATCTATTAACTTCATTTCAGGGAATGAATTCCCTGCCTGGGGACCTATGCCCCTCCGGGCAGTGGAATCATTTATTCTTTGCTAATTTTTAACTATTATCTTTTATCTATTATCTATTAACTAATATTCTCTTCCGTCGGAGTGATGTCAGCCGTCACTTTCTCAAAAATGGCCTCGCAGCCGGCGTGGATATCCTCCCATGCCACGTTGAACTTCCTCGTATACCAAGGGTCCACGACATCGCGGCCGTGGTGCTTGGTGTCGCTCTCCGGCGTATGGTCGAGCAGCAGCGACAGCTTGCCGTCGGGATCGCCGCAGTAGACCTGCCGCATATTCTTGAGGTCGGCGGCATCCATGCCGATGATCAGGTCGTAGTGGTTGTAGTCCTCCGGCGTGATGCGGCGGGCCGTCTTGCCGGGGCAGCCGATGCCGTGTTTCGCCAGTTCCTGGCGTGCCATAGGGTAGACGGGGTTACCGAGCTCCTCGTCGCTGGTGCCGGCGGAGGCAATCTCGAACTCCTCTTCGAGTCCCGCAGTGCGCACCATCTTCTTCAGAATGAACTCTGCCATAGGGCTCCGGCAGATATTTCCGTGGCATACAAAAAGAATCTTTCTCATGGTGCAGTATTTCTATGTTTTATTTCTCTTGAATAAGTCTAAGTGGAACCTGAACATAAACCTTATCCGGGTTATCGGTCATTTTCACAATCCGTTTCTCAATCGCTTTGAAATCGAACACATAGCCCAACATACGGATTTCTGGTATCAGCAACTCATCGATATCGCCGAAGTAAATCACTGCCTTGTCGGCCATGATAGGATCATAGGCCGGGTAGCGCTTCAGCAACAGCTGCTTGATTTTGTTATAAGAGTAACGTGTCGAGAGGAATGCCATATCCACAAAGTCCTTGGGACGCTTGCCGGAATTAATGATGGCATGCATCTTCATGGCTGCAATATCTGCCACCGAAGCCAGACGCATCCCATCCTCACAGACGGCCTCCTCCAGCCACGGGAAAGGATGGTAAATGACGTCAACCTTCACATCCTGGATGAAGCCAATTAGCGTATTCTCAACAACAACCGAGGGAACAAAGCCATACTTCTCTATCAGCATAGCCTGCACACGAGGTCCATCCAACGTCTCCACGCTAAACAAATCCAAGTCGTCGCTCTCGCGATGTCCCATCTGTAGCGATAAAGCCGTCCCACCCACCAGACGAGTGGAGGCCAGCAGCGGCTCTGCCTGCAAGTTTTTCAGCAGCCCAAGCGTTCCTTCCTTAACTGTGCTTGTCTGTAACATTTCGTCTTGCTTTTTTCAATATTGAGTGCATGGCACATGAAATCCAAATCCCTCGGGCAGAGGTCGACCACCTCGTCGCGTGCAATCTTGCGGAAGCCGCGGATGCCGCCATAGAGATCAAACGCACCATACCAGTCGAAGAGCCGTCCCATGGAAATCACCCTCTCCGCTACCACACGGCGATACTTTTGCCAGTCGAAATCCTCCAACCGATACTCCCACAGCAGACCACGGTTCACTTGATGCTTACCCTTTTCCGCAGCGTATGTTTGGAAAATCTTCATCTATTTTTTTTGTTATTTATTTTGCAAAAATACGAAAAAATTTTGAATTATGAAAAAAATAATTCAAAAATCATACCACGCAGGCCGTGTCTCCTGCGGGAGCCAGGCAGAAAGGTTAAATGTTAAACTGTTAATCTTCAGTCGTTAAACGTTATTTGTTCAGTATTTGTTCAGTGAATCACTGAACAAATACTGAACAAATACTGAACAACAACTGAACAAAAGACGAATTTACTCCCCTCTAACTATTATCTATTATCTCTTAACTATTATCTAAAACAAAAAAGGATGCCCGGAGGCATCCTTTTTTGTTTGAAGTAGTGTTACCGCTTACCGGACCACCACGACGCGCTTGGCGGGAGCGTTGCCCACCTTCACCAGGTAGACACCGGTAGCCGTCATGCGGAATTCGAGGTTCTCGGTAGCGTTCAGTTCACGATACATCATACGACCGTTGACATCGTACACGTGGACATCCTGGCCTTCGACACCCTTCACGAAGATGGTGCTGTTGGCGCTGTAGATGGTCACATTGTCCATGTCGACATCGTCGATACCGACATTCTCTTCGAAGACAGCGGTGAGGGTGATATCCTCAGTCACCTGGAAGACGTAGGTAGCGGTGGTGGAGACGATCTCGGAACCGTTCTTCCAAGCCACGAACCTGTAGCCGTCGTTCGGGGTGGCCACTGCGGTGAAGTAGCCGTTCTCAACGATGACGCCGCTCTCGCTGACAGTACCCATCGTCGTGTTGTCGGAGACAAGCGTGACGGTGTAGAGAGGATTGACAGTGAGCGTCAGGGTCACGACGCTGTCGCAACCGTTGGCGGCGGTAGTCGTATAGGTGTAGACACCGCTCTCAGTGAGGGTCTCACCATTCCAGTTGTAGCCGCCGTCGGCGGTGACAGTGAGGTTGGTGTAGACCGGCTGGTTGATGGTCAGGACGAGCGTGGTGACGCTGTCGCAGCCATTCAAAGCGGTGGTGGTGTCGATATAAGTACCACTGGTGGTGTAGGTCTCACCGTTCCATTCATAGCTCGAGCAGGCGTTCTCGATGAGAGTCACCTCGACGGGCTGGTTGATGGTCAGGTGGAGAGTATCCACGCTGGCGCAGCCGGCAGCGTTGGTGTAATGGTAGAACTTGTCACCGCTGGTGGTGTAAGTCTCACCATGCCACTCGTAGCTTACGCAAGCCTCGACCTCGGCACTGTTGTGCGAGCTGGCATTGATGGTCAGGTGGAGGGTCACGATGCTGTCGCAGCCGTTGATACCAGTGGTCTGGTAGGTAGCGGTGTTGGTGCTAGCAGTGTAGAGAGTGCCATGCCA
>JAEEGL010117581.1_pt1 | contig 10297 bp, 9 predicted proteins | sample 9134231 | NCBI WGS metagenome assembly JAEEGL01 (sample SAMN16246548, study PRJNA631951) | gut metagenome | biome: gut microbiome; feature: rumen; material: fiber-attached | host: Bos | place: Iran: Karaj | collected 2018-10
ACCGTGCCGCGAAGGACCGTCCGGATCCTTCGCGGCGTTTTTGTTTTGCGCGGAGCAGTGAGCCATGCACTGCTGCGAGAATCCCCGGACGGGGAGCTTGTTCACCGGTACGGCGGATTCAAAGCAGATGTATACGGCGAACACGCCGACAGAAAGGAGAGGGAATGGAACAGCAGATGATACACGGATGCGGCAGGGCATTCGAACGTTTCAGAAATTATGCGGCAATCAACACGACTTCTTCGGAGAATTCCGGGACACACCCCAGTTTTGAAGGCGAATGGGACCTCGCAAGGCTCCTTGCCGGGGAACTGGAAGAACTGGGACTCCTGAATGTCCGGACAGACGAACACTGCTATGTATACGCATACCTTCCGGCGTCGGAAGGATTTGAGGAGGCGCCGGCGCTCGGCCTGATCTCTCATATGGATACTTCGGAAGCCGCTTCGGGGAAAAATGTGAGGATCCAGGTGCATGAGAACTACCCGGGCGGGGACGTTTCCCTGCCTGCCGGAAAGGTACTATCGCCGGATGTTTTTCCTTTCCTGAAGCAGCTGACGGGTGAAACGCTCGTTACTTCCGACGGTTCCACGCTCCTCGGCGCGGACGATAAAGCGGGGATTGCCGAAATCATGACGGCGCTTGAGATCATTCAGCGGGAAAAACTTCCCCACGGCCCTTTATGTGTCGCGTTCACGCCGGACGAGGAGATCGGCGAAGGAACGCTGTTCTTCGACGTGGAAGGGTTCGGCGCGAAATACGCGTATACGGTCGACGGGGGCGATGTCGGCGGCATTGATTATGAAAATTTCAATGCCGCGGCGGCTGAACTGTCCTTTCACGGCCGTTCGGTCCATCCCGGATCTGCTAAGAATATCATGGTCAACGCGTCAAAAATGGCGGTTGAATTCCAGGATATGCTGCCGCCCGGCGAATGCCCGGAGAAAACGGACGGACGGGAAGGTTTTTTCCATCTGACCAATATGCAGGGAACCGTATCCGAAGCAAAACTGCAGTATATTATCCGGGATCATGACAGGGCCAGGTTTGAGGAAAGAAAGGCGCTGGTCCGGGAACTGGCCGCGCGTATGCAGGAAAAGTACGGCGAAAATGCCGTGGAACTCGAACTTCAGGACAGTTACTTCAACATGATAGAAAAAATCCTGCCGCACCGGCATCTTATTGAAAACGCGGAAGCGGCAATCCGGGAAGCCGGCCTGGAGCCGGTGAGCATGCCGGTCAGGGGCGGCACCGACGGCGCGAATCTTTCCTTCCGCGGCCTTCCGTGCCCGAATCTGGGAACCGGCGGATTTAATTTCCACGGTGAATATGAATGTATTACGGTGGAACGGATGGACCGGGCGGTCCGGGTGATCCTGAATCTGGTCAGCCGGTATAAGAATTTCCGCGGATAAAGAAAAATCCCTCCGGGAACGGCGCATCCCGGAGGGGAGAGGAAAACGGGTTTAAACGAACCGGCAGACGTGGTCGATCGCGATATCGGAGAATCCGTAGGCCTCGGCTTTGGTGAGTTTCCCGCTGCAGATATCCCGGAGGATGGGGAGCAGTTCTTCCCCGGCTTCCGGGATTGTTTTTTCACCCCGGATGACACCGCTTAAGTCGACGTCCATATTGTCTTCCATGTTTTTGTAAGTGAACTCATTCGCGGTGACCTTGATGACCGGTACGATGGCGTTTCCGGTCGGGGTGCCGCGCCCGGTCGTGAAGATCATCACGTTGCATCCGCCGGCCGCCATGGAGGTGACGGAAGAAACGTCATACCCGGCCGTATCCATGAGGACGGCTCCGTTTTTTGTTGGCGGCACAGCCTGTTCCAGAACCTCTACGACAGGCCTCGTCCCTCCCTTGTGGATACATCCGAGGCTTTTTTCTTCCAGCGTTGAAAGTCCGCCTTCCTTGTTGCCGGGAGTCGGCTGTCCGGCCCGGCAGTCCTGTCCGGCCAGTTTCAGGTGGGCTTCATAATCCATACAGACACGGATGATCTGGTCGTGGATTTCCGGCGTTGCCGCGCGTGCCGCGAGGACGTGTTCCGCGCCGATCCATTCGATGGATTCGCTCATCATGGTGGAAGCGCCCAGGTCGACAAGCCGGTCGCTCAGTTCGCCGACGGCAGGATTGGAAGCGATCCCGGACGTGGCGTCCGAGCCTCCGCATTCAATTCCCATCAGGATTTCCGATATATCGCACAGTTCTTTCTGCTGGAGCGCGGCTTCCGCGGCCATATCCCGGGCGGCCCGGACGGCTTTTTCAATGGTTTTCAGCGTTCCGCCTTCGTCCTGGATCCCGAAGGAAACGACCGGTTTTGACGTCCGCGCCTTAATTTTTTCTTTCAGTTCGGTATGGGAAACTGTTTCGCAGCCGAGCCCGATAATCACGACGCCGTATACGTTCGGATTACAGGCGAAGCCGGTCAGGATTTTCTGGGACATGAAGGTATTGGCTTCCACGTCAGCGCAGCCGGTATTGAAAATGATATTCACCGCGCCTTTTACCTGCGACGCGACGACTCTGCAGGTTTCGCTGCTGCAGGAGCAGGTCGGGAGCACCAGCACATGATTGCGGATCCCGGCGCGTCCTTCGCTGCGTTTATATCCATAAAACTGCATAGGGCTACCTCTCTGAATCTCAGGCCGGAAGGCCGTTTACTTACTGCTTCTCCGGATGAAGCAGTTCGCTCTCATAATCTCTGGGGATTCCCGCAATGTTTTCATGGGAGACCCGGGAACCTTTCGGAATCGGCCGGATGGCTTTTCCGATGATTTCTCCGTATTTGATGACCGGATCGCCCTCGCTGAAACTGCAAAGGGCGATTTTATGCCATTCGGGAATATCTTCCGACGCGGTCAGCGTGCATATGGCAGAACCGCTTCGGTAAGCGGCCTGCTCTCCTTTCTGTATGCCGGCCACACAGGTGGCGACGTTATCGGCAGGGTTGATCAGCAGTGCGTTGATTTTCATATCACAGTCCTTTTCCGGACCCGGCGGGTCCGGTTCTTCAGGATTCTTCAGGCGTCCGGCGCCGTAATCGTGTTATAGTAAGAATACCATATATGTCGCCAATAGTAATTCGCCGGATTGTTTCGCACTTCGTGCTCCCACAATCCGCCCCTCCATTCGCAATCCATGGGGCCACTGGTCTCCGTTCCGGTCGGCATTGATCGGACGTCTCCAGGACGTCCAGTGCCCCACTGCTTGCTCATGCAGGGGCGCCCCAAGTGCTCTTTCCTCCACCCGTGCAAGCACGGTGTCGGAAATCGTACTTTTGGCGTGTGAATCATATAATGAAGATTGAGGAAAAAGTACAGGTCCGCCGCCGGTCTTCCGGACAGACCTGAAAGAGAAAGGAGAGTGCCGATAATGAAAATAGGCTGCTGTGCCCGAGGAGAGGATATCCGGCTGGTCCCGGAGATCGGATTTGATTTTCTGGAATTGCCCGGCGCGATTGTAGCCAGGATGGAACAGGCGGAGTATAAGGAACTGCTTCATACGGTCAGAGGACTCCCTGTTCCTGCCTCCAATATGAACATGGCGCTTCCCGGCGACGTCAAACTGTGCGGGGAAGAATACGACCCGGCACATTCCGATGAGTACTTCAGGCAGATCTGCTCGCGTGCCGCAGAACTGGGGGTGAAAGGAATCGGCGTGGGTTCGCCGAACTCCCGTGCGGATATTACCCGCTTCCCGGAAGAGACAGCCTGGCGGCAGGCACAGGAAGCAATCGGATCTTTCTGCGATATCGCGAAACCGTACGGAATCAGCGTTTTATGGGAAGCGTTAAGCGGCGGTGAAGCTAATTTCGGCATCTGCATGCGGGAAAGCGTAGAAAAGATGGTGCTGCCCCTGCTGAATAACGGGACTGACAACACCGGGCTTGTCTGCGACCTGTTCCACATGAGCGAGAACGGGGAAACGGCGGCTGACGCCGAAGCGGTGCTGCCTTACATCAAACATGTGCATATCGCCGGGAGCGACAGGACAAAACGGGGATATCCGACACTCTGGACTGTCCGGCGGTTCCGGGACGTTTTCACCCTGACGGACAAAATGGGACTTCCGGTTTCCATTGAAGCTCTCGAAGGGAGCCTTTCGGAAGACGGCGCCGAAGCGCTGGCTGCGCTGCGGACATTGAACGGATAACGGGTATTTATGAACGGGAGGTGAAAGTGACCTGGAATTCCGGCTGCCAGCCAGCCGTTACGGGACTGACAGGTCTTTCCCGTCAAACAGGAAAACGCAGTCTGCCAGACGTTCTTCCGGACTGACTTCAGCCGCGTTGACTTCCCGGACAATCCGGTTCAGTGAGTCCCTGTCGCCTTCTTTCTCCCTGAGCACCAGGAGTTCGTGAACGGAGGAAGGAATGATGAAGAAGGAGCTTCCGAGTATGTGATGAATTTTCCGGAGCTTTGTATGATCCAGTATCACGGAAGCCCCGTATGCCGGGCAGTCCGTCCTGACGCACCAGACGGAAGTCCCTGCGGACGGAAGCGCCGTTTCCGCTCCGATCATCTCTTCCAGGGAATTCATCAGGAACCCGGCTTCCGACGTGTTTTTCTCCGCCATTGCGAAGATGTCGTCTGTGCTGAGGGACAGCCCTTCCAGGATGTCGCGGCTGACCGGGAACGTACAGATGCTTCCTTCCCCGGAACTCCTTTCGACACGGAAACAGCGGGGATAGGCGGCAATCAGGCCGTCAGCGCAGAGCCGGAATGGAATTTTCATCTGTTCCAGCCACGCCTGCCGGCCCGGAAAACCGCATACGGCAAGCCGGACAGCTGCAGCGGCAGATCCGGATGTTATTGTTAAAGCGGAAGACAGATCGGGAATAATCATTAACAGACCTCCATGGAAGTGAGAAAAGAAGCGGCGGGAAGCCCGCCGGAAGACAGATTTCCGGGCTGATTGCCGGAACAGAACGAATTGTAACAGCCCGAAAAAAGAAAAGATAGTTGTAAAAACGCTGAATCGTATCCGGCATTTTTAACTAAAATATAATCTGGACGGACTTGTGCCTTATAAGTCCGGTATCATAAACTGATCATAGAAACAATAACAGCACAAAAGGAGATTTGCATGGTTCACAAAAGCGCCATATGGCATGAGAGGAAAAGAAATAAACTGGGGCTTCCCTGGACGTTTACGATTTATGAAGCAGACGAAGTGAAGCTTTATATCAATACCGGCATTATTAATTCCAGGGAAGATGAGGTCCGCCTGTACCGGATTACGGATATGACGCTCACCAGGAGCCTCTGGCAGCGCCTGATCGGGACCGGCACCATCCACTGTAATTCGTCGGATCCGACGCTGGGTAATTTCGATATCAAGAATATCCGGAAATCAAACGACGTCAAACAGATGCTTTCCGAACTCGTTGAGAAAGCCCGGATGAAAGCCAGAGTATACGCACATGAGAACGTTAACGACAAGGAAGGCTTCATGGGCGCCCTGAACGGCAATCCGGAAGATATGGAAGACCTGGACGGCGACGGGATACCGGACAACTTCGCAAATCCCGGCGACCTGGACGCTTCGGACGAGGCTGAATTCCACTGAGCGGCCGGCGCGCAAACGCATTCAGACACGGGGTTTAAATGATGAAAGCTGAGGTAATAGTCGATAATAACGGCGCACAGGGACTGGACGGCGAATGGGGGCTTTGCATTTACGTCGAATACGAGGGGCTGAAAATCCTGCTTGATACCGGTGCTTCCGGATTATTTGTGAAGAATGCGGAAGAACTGGGCGTTTCCGTCGAAGATATAGATTTTGCAGTGCTTTCCCACGCTCATTTTGATCATGCCAACGGGATGCGGGAATTCTTTGAGGCCAACCGGAAAGCAAAATTCTATGTCCGCCAGGGTTGCGGTGAAAACTGCTATAAAAAAGTATTCCGTTCTGTGAAATACATCGGCGTTCCGAGAGGAATCCTGGAAGAGCAGGGAGACCGGATCGTTTTCGCGGAAGGAGATTTCCGGATTGCGGACGGTGTGCGCCTTATCCCGCATGACAGCCCGATCCCGCGCCGGATCGGCCGTGCAGACCATCTGTATATCCTTCAGGACGGGCATCTCAGGCCGGATGATTTCCGGCATGAACAGAGCCTGATATTTGAAGTTCCGGACGGTATCGTGGTTTTCAACAGCTGCTCGCACGGCGGTGCCGACCGGATTATCCGGGAAGCGCAGGAAGCCTATCCGGGGAAAAAGGTGCTCGCAATGATCGGCGGTTTCCATCTGTTCAACAGGACAGACGGGGAAGTGCGGGAATTCGCCGCAAGGCTGAAAGAAGCCGGGGCGGAATATATCTATACCGGGCACTGTACCGGCGAGAGAGCTTACCAGATCCTGTCGGAAGAACTGGGAGAGATGGTCCGTCCACTGTTTGTCGGCCAGACCATGGAATTCTGATAACGGACCGGCGGCGCCGGCACGGAAAAATGCATAAATACAGACAGCCGGCTGAGGGGATCAGGCCGGCTGTCTGCGTATATGGAGTAAATGAAACATTTCAGCCCATTACAACCCGGACTTCCACTTCGGAACCTTCTTCTGCGGGCGGAAGCACGGCACAGTCCAGTTTAACGCCGTCCGCGTATACGGCCGCGACGCCTTTTTCCACTCCGTCGGGATTCTCGACGGTAATGCTGTATACCGCACCGCGGTATTTGCGGGTTACGGAAAATCCGGTCATTGTGGAAGGAATGCACGGGTCGATTTTCAGCCCGTCCAGTGTCGGACAGATTCCCAGGATGGCCTGGCTGATACTTAAGAAGGTCCATGCCGCGGTACCGGTCAGCCAGCTGTTTTTGGCCTCCCCGAATCCGGGAGCGTCGATGCCGGCGATCATCTGGCTGTAAACGTACGGTTCCGTGCGGTGAATTTCACTGATGTCTTCGATGAATGCCGGAGCGGTGCGGCAGTAGACCTGCCATGCCCGGTCCCCGTGCCCGAGAACCGCTTCCGCACAGACAATCCACGGATTGTTATGGCAGAAAATGCCGGCGTTTTCTTTATATCCGGGCGGATAACTGGAAATTTCACCCAGTTCCAGATGATAGGACGTATAAGCCGGCTGCAGCAGGACGATGCCGTATTTCGTATCGAGATACTTTTCGACGCTCTTAAGTGCTTTCGCCGCACTGCCGGTTTCCTTGCCGATGCCGGCCATCACGCACATTCCCTGCGGTTCAATAAAGATTTTTCCTTCTTCGCATTCTTTTCCGCCGACGACGTTGCCGTAAGCGTCAAATGCCCTGCGGAACCATTCCCCGTCCCAGCCGGCGTCCAGTACGGCGCTTTCCACTTCGGCGACGGATTTTTCCGCCTCCGCCGCTTCATTGTCCAGTTCCAGGTGACGGCAGATATCGGCGTAAGCCCGGCCGTATTTTACATACATACCGGCGATAAACACACTTTCGGCGACCGGTCCTTCGCTGGGGCCGGTGGTCTGGAAGCTTTCTCCGGGTGAGTCCGAGAAACAGTTCAGGTTAAGGCAGTCGTTCCAGTCGGCGCGGCCGATGAGGGGCAGGCCGTGCGGGCCCAGATGCGTGCCGGTATAGGAAAAACTGCGGCGCAGGTGCTCCATTAACGGCTGCGCCAGAGCCTCGTCGTTGTCGAACGGGACAGATTCCTCCAGAATGCTCCAGTCCCCGGTCTCGCGCAGGTACGCGTCGGTGCCGGCGATCAGCCACAGCGGGTCGTCGTTGAAGCCGCTGCCGACGTCGAGGTTGCCCTTTTTGGTGAGCGGCTGGTACTGATGATAAGCGCTGCCGTCCGGGAACTGGGTAGCGGCGATATCCAGGATCCTCTCCCTGGCCCGCTCCGGAATCATGTGGACGAAGCCCAGGAGGTCCTGGCAGGAATCCCTGAATCCCATGCCGCGGCCCATCCCGCTTTCAAAATAACTGGCGGAACGGCTCATGTTAAAAGTGACCATGCACTGGTACTGGTTCTAGATATTGACCATACGGTCCAGTTTCAGGTTGCCGGATTTCACGCGGTACGCGGAAAGCAGGCTGTCCCAGTGGGCGGACAGCTGCTTCAGCGCCTCGTCGAACTGGGCGTCGGACATATAGCGCGCGATCATGGCTTCCGCCCTGGTTTTGTTGACAATTCCGGGCGCAGCCCATTTCTCTTCTTTCGGATTTTCAATATAGCCGAAGCCCAGGATCATGCTTTTCTTTTCGCCGGGCTGCAGCGTCAGTCTGAATTCAAAAGCGCCGACCGGCTGCCATCCGTGCGCCACGCTCCCTTTGCATCCGTCTCCGAAAACCGCTTCCGGGCGCGCGGGACTTCCGTACACGCCGATAAAGGATTCCCGGGCCGTATCGAAACCGTCGGGTTCCGTGTTCGACCAGAAAACGGTGTAATGATTGCGGCGTTCCCGGTATTCGGTCTTGTGATAAATGGCGGATCCGGTCACTTCCACTTCGCCGGTGGAGTAATTGCGCTGGAAATTGGAGGAGTCGTCTAGCGCGTCCCACAGGCAGAATTCAATGTACGGGAAAAGGCTCACCGATTTGGCGGCGGCCGTCGTGTTTTCAGCCGTAACCCGCATCAGCAGGCAGTTATCATGAAACGGCACGAAAAGTTCTTCGCGTACGGCGGTTCCGTTTTTGGAGCCTTCAATCACGGTATATCCGAGCCCGTGGCGGCAGCTGTAACTGTCCGTTTCCGTCTGTACGGGCTGCCATCCCGGATTCCAGACGCAGCCGTCTTCTTTTACATAAATATGGAATCCTTCGGAATCCAGCGGGCAGTTGTTGTAGCGGTAGCGCGTAAGCCGGCGGAGCCTGGCGTCGCGGTAAAAACTGTAGCCGCCGGCGGTATTGGAAAGCAGGGTGAAGAAATCTTCGCTGCCCAGATAATTGATCCAGGGCAGGGGAGTCCGCGGCGTCGTTATGACATATTCCCGGTGTTCGTCGTCAAAATATCCGAATTTCATAAGGCCTCCGATCTGAAACCTATGCTTTGATAATACCATGAAAACGTTTAAGTTGATAAAGTCTTGATTAAGGGTAGAGGATTTTTGAACAAATTGCAAGAATGAAATGGGCGGTTTCTGTGCAATTTATGAATTGTGACTGAAAATGCCGTCTCGTTTTTTGGGATTCTGACGAAAATAATCAAAGGCCTGAGCAGAGAATATAAAAAACAGCGGATTTTGAAGAACGAAATCGATTAAGAAACGATAGAGGGGAGAAGAAGCGGAGCAGGAGACAGGATGCCGGAAAGCCTTGGAAACGGCGATTTTCCGGGCATAAATATGTAAAATGGATTTAGAAAAGAGAAAAATACCGGGGCCAATGATTTGTGCAATATGCCCTATGACTATTATTCAGAACTACCAAAATGAGTGAAAATGCAAAACTGTATTGACATCCAATTTTTGAATTTATAAAATGGGTTTATAAAAGTTGTCCGCAGCTTTTTGTGACCGTTCACTGAAGCAAATTGCTTTAACAAATTGCTTAAAAAGGAGGATATTATGAGGAAAATTCTTGCAACGTTACTGGCTGCGACCATGGCGATTTCTCTGTCGGCATGTGCTGTAGCTCCCGCCGCTCCGGCTGCCGCTCCCGCGGAAGACGGAAAGACCACACTGACCATGTGGTGCATCGCTACTGAGAGCGACGCGAACCGTCCTGCTTATGAACAGGCGATCGCCGAGTTCGAAGCTGCTCACCCGGACATCAAGATTGAATGGGAAGCTTTCGAAAACCAGTCCTATAAGACCAAAATCAAAGCGGCCATGAGCGATCCCGATTCCCTGCCGGATATCTTCTTTACATGGGCAGGCGCGTTCCTGGGCGACTTCGTGGATGCGGGCAATGTTTACTGCCTGGATGACACCTACAAGACCTTTGCGGACCAGCTTCCGGAAGTTATGATGCAGAACGCTTCCTACGGCGGCTCCCACTACGGTGTTCCGCTGACCATGAACATCGTTACACTGTTCGCCAACATGGACCTTCTGGCGGAAGCCGGCTGGGATCATGTTCCGGAAACCTATGAAGACCTGACCGCCTGCTGCGACGCGCTGGTTGAAAAGGGAATCATCCCGTTCGGCTGCGCCGGCAAGGAAACCTGGTGCGTTACTGAGTATCTTGAACCCATCATTGAAAAGACTATCGGCTACGAAGCCCTGAACGAAATCTTCGCGGGCCGCGGCACATGGAATGATCCGGCGATCGCGGATGCGGTTTCCACATTCCAGGATATGATCAACAAGGGTTACTTCGATCCGAACGGCATGGCGCTGGGCAATGACGAAGTCA
>JAEEGL010254565.1_pt1 | contig 10297 bp, 4 predicted proteins | sample 9134231 | NCBI WGS metagenome assembly JAEEGL01 (sample SAMN16246548, study PRJNA631951) | gut metagenome | biome: gut microbiome; feature: rumen; material: fiber-attached | host: Bos | place: Iran: Karaj | collected 2018-10
GATGTGTATGTTCAAGCTAAAGTTCAAGGCGGAAAAATAGGAATTGCTTTTGAATGTAAGGATTACAATGACAAAGTAGATGTTAAAGAAATAGAAGCATTCCATAGCAAAAGTACGGACATACCCGGAATTCATAAAAGAATTTTGGTCTCTTCTAATGGATTTACTTCTGGTGCCAAAACGAAAGCTAAATTTTATGGCATAGAACTATATCAAATTGGAGAGGTCCCTCTGGATGAAATATTAAACCCGTTTGATATCTATTATACCCAATGTTGGGTTGAGATGGATAGGTATTACCGAGTGATTGTAGAAGACAATAATGATCCCGCTCTTTATTCTGATAATGGAGTTTTTTATTGTGCAGATGACAAAGAGGTAGAAATGCCCGACTATATTGTTTGTGTTTTGCAAAAATGCATGCCCTCAATGTTACCATCAATCCATAATTATTTACACTCACAAGGTAAGAAACGAGGGAATATCCCTTTGACTATCACTCCTCCCACTAAAATGTATGTATTAGATATACATGGTGATAGACACATTGTAAAAGAATTGCAGGTTTCCATAAGAGTAACTTTAAACGAGCAACTTCAAGAGATCGCCAAACAATCCATATTAATGGGAAACACAGAAGAAGTTCCTATTGTTCGTATTTCGGAATACACACGGGATGATGGTATAAATTTAGTGCTTGTGCATGGAAATGACAATACATATAATGCTTTCTTGAGAGACTCAAACGGGAACTTAAAAGGGACAAACCTTGTCCACTTGAACAAACCAACAATTTGAAATAGACAACACAAAAAGATAAGATGTTTTACAAACTGATAGAAAAGAAACGTAACGAATGGCTTGCATCCCCTGACTGCACCATCACTGAACTGCTCCGATATATAGAACAGAGCGGTATGATGCGTGATGCACAATTAGAGGCTATCAAGACCTATTTGTTTCTGAAAATAGCGTGCAACAACCAGCCGCTCTGGAAACTCTTTGTGGATGGCGTATTCAATGACACCAATATCGGGCAGGTGGAATTGACCGAGACGGCGCGTCAGATATTCAGCACGAACAAAGCTGCTGTGGCGTTGTACCAATATGCCCGTTTGCATGACAAAAGCGGCAAACAACTCGCTCCTGAATTAGAGAAGTACATCAAACAGCATGCAGACGAAATAGATTACGAAGCTATTTTCAAGAAAATCTTTTATGATGTAACCTATACGGATTATCTTTTCAGTCTCCCGATGGGAGCCGGTAAGACCTATCTGATGGCGGCGTTTATCTATCTTGATTTGTATTTTGCACAGAATGAACCTAACAATTCTGCCTTTGCCCACAACTTTATGGTGATGGCTCCTTCAGGCTTGAAATCCTCTATTGTGCCAAGTTTGAAGCATATTCAGGAATTTGATCCATCATGGATTATTCCGGAGCCAACAGCCTCCCAACTCAAACGGCTGATTAAGTTTGAGATATTGGACGAGCAAAAGACAGCCAACAAAAGCAACCGAATTAAGAACCCGAACGCGCAGAAGATAAATAATCATCAGCCGTTGGAAGATCTCATTGGCTTAGTGGCGATTACGAATGCCGAAAAAGTTATTCTTGACAGGTTGGATAAAGACCAAGACCCGACATTATTTTCTGAGGAAGAACAGAAACGAATGGAATTAGCCAATGAATTACGGAATATTATCGGCTCACTCCCTAATTTGGCTATCTATATCGACGAAGTGCACCATGCCGCAGACGGAGAAATCAAGTTGCGTCAAGTGGTCAATAAATGGACTGAGGGACATACATTTAATTCCGTACTTGGTTTTTCCGGTACACCCTATTTGGAGAGTGCGGAAAGAGTGGAGTTATCTGGTGAGTTTTCAATAAGAAATACTGATTTATCCAATGTGGTTTATTATTATCCGCTCATAGAGGGTATCGGCAACTTCCTAAAAACGCCTGAAGTCAAATACGCGGATAATGACACTCAGGTAATAGTTGAAAATGGTGTAAAGGAATTCTTCAGCAAATATCGTGACACCATTTATGCAGATGGCACTTGCGCCAAGTTGGCTATCTATTGTGGACAGATTGAAACATTGGAAGAGACCGTTTATCCGTTAGTTGCGGAATTGGTAACATCCTACGGCCTCAATCCAACGGAAGTGATTTTGAAATATCATGGAGGCAACAAGCAATATCCTCAGCCGGAAGGAGCGGAAACTGCTTTTGCTTCATTGGATCTCTCTTTTTCCAAAATCAGGGTTATCCTTCTGGTGCAAATTGGCAAAGAGGGATGGGATTGCAAGAGCCTAACCGGCGTTATCCTTCCTCAGAAAGGCGTGTGTCCGACGAATATGGTACTACAGACTACCTGCCGTTGCTTGCGTCAGGTGGTCAAGCACAATCAGGAAACAGCTATTGTCTGGCTCAATAAATATAATGCCGATACGCTGAACAAACAGTTACAACAGCAACAAAATATCACGCTGCAAGAGTTCAGTCAGAAACCGACCACAACAAGAGCCTCTATTGAACGCTATTCGCGAATGGAGCAGATGCAAGTGCCGCCCATTGATTTCTACCAACTGAAAGTATCTTACGAAACACTGGTTGTTGACGAGAATAATGACCCGCATGTACGATTGCAAGATCCGGCTATTTTGGTTGAGGCAGATAGCACGCTTATCCATCAGCAGGATATGACTGGAAAACTCATCGCTTCTTATGAGCAAGAGACAACCGGAGAAGAAAAGCCTTCTTTCCAATGGTGGCTGCAACAAATAGCAAAAGAGAGTTTCGGTACAATCAAGGTGGCAGAACTCAAAAAATACGAAGCGGAATTGCATGCCATTTACAATGCACTCACGCCCAAACATGACCATCAGCGTGTCCGTTCATTTATTCGTCAAACATTCCAACCAATCCGCGATTTTAAAGTAAAAGAAGAAGTTGTACCCGAAAAGGCTGCATTGCTTCAAATAGAAAAACTGATTTCGCCTATTGAGGACTTTGGGCGGTTCTATCCCTCACAGCAAGAAGTTCAAGATATCAAAAAATGGGATGAACGTCCACCGCAGGAAGAATTGAGTCCGGAAGTACAAAAACTAATCGACCAATTAAGTGCATTGGGTCAAGATGTCTCTGCGCTTAAACCCCAGAAAGACCCACACCCGGAACGCAATCAGACGTACCACTATCTGCCTTATCGTTTTGACAGCAAATTGGAGATTGATTATTTCTCCACGGAAATACTGCCGCTTATTCATGGCAAAGCCCTTGAACTCTATTTCAATGGTGATGACACGCTTACCGAGTTCAAAATTAACTGCTACAAGAAAAACGGCGCAAGATGGAATTATATCGGTAAGTATGTGCCTGACTTCCTTTTGCTCAACCGTAACGAAGCGAACGAGATCGACAAAGTAATTATCATCGAGACTAAAGGCGAAGGCTTTGCACCTGCATTTGCGGACAAAAAGGCGTTTATGGAGACCGAGTTTATTCGCAAGAACAACGAGAAATTTGGCTATAAACGGTTTGACTTCCTCTACCTCGAAGACACGCTTACAGCCGAGCAGCGCAGACTGAAGACCGTAGAGGCAATTCACCAATTCTTTAACATGTAACAATTATACCATTATGGCAATCAAATATGTTCCTTACTTTCCGAACACACTGGAAGGACAAGCAATCTTAGACAATTTCGTGCGTACCAAACGCGTGTTGCGCTATCGGGACAACGACCAAGTGATTGAGCGTATCGAACGAGGTATGCCGCTCTATGAGATGGAGACCAAAGAGACCATCGGCACGAATCCGAATCAAAACAAGATCATCCGTGGCGAATGTCTCTCGGCATGTGCATATCTTAAAGAGCAAGGTATCCAAGTGGATCTGGTATATATTGACCCGCCTTTTGCTTCCGGAGCTGACTACGCAAAGAAAGTGTATATCCGTCGCAATCCATTGGTGGCTAAAGCCATCGAACAAGCTGAAAGCGAATTGGATGTAGAAGAACTGAAAGCGTTCGAGGAAAAGATGTACGGCGATGTGTGGGATAAAGAACGTTACCTCAACTGGATGTACGAAAACTTGATGGCGATTAAAAGCGTTATGTCCGACGAAGCCAGCATCTACGTTCATCTCGATTGGCACATTGGACACTATGTGAAGATCCTTATGGACGAGATCTTTGGCGAGGATAATTTCAAGAATGAGATTGTGTGGTACTATTACAACAAAATGCCAGACAAGAGAAAGCCGCTGTTTACACGTTCACATGATACCATATTGTTATATGCCAAATCATCTGCTGAGGATACCATATTTAACCTTTTAACTGAAAAACGCGCTGAATCTGTCAAGCAATTAGTACGAAAGAAAGTTGACGGAAAAATGGTTAATGCAAGGGATGAAGAGGGAAATGTAATGTATCGTGAATCGGATGAGCGTATATTGGATGATATATGGCGTTTGCCTATGTTGCAGCCAGCAGACAAAAATGAACCTGTTGGATATGCAACTCAAAAGCCAGAAGCTTTATTGGAGCGTGTTATTCAAGCCAGTAGTAATGAAGGCATGTTGGTTGCAGATTTCTTTGGTGGTAGTGGTGTGACTGCGGCGGTAGCAAATAAGTTAGGGCGGCGATTCATTCATTGCGATATTGGTGTCAATAGTATTCAGACCGTGCGTGACCGACTATTAGCGAATAAGGCTGAGTTTGAAGTGCTCGAAATAAAAGACGGTGTTTCCCTCTATCGCAATCCTGTGCAGACGATGGACAAACTCAAATCGCTCATCAAAGGATTGCGTAATGAAGACGCATTGGATAAGTTCTGGGAAGGCAGTATAGTTGATACCAAATACGGAATGATGCCTGTTTATCTACCTAACCTCATGGACAGTTCAACACGCTTGTTGGACAAGCCGCTCATGAACCGTATTATTCGTGAAGCATTGCCTGATCTGCCGGAAGATACCAAACGCGTCATCGTCTATTATATTGATATCATCGACCGAAAGGAAATAGAGGACTTCATTCGCGAGAACAACGATCGTACAACCATCGAGATTGAATTGCGTGACCTCAAACAAGTATTGGACGATGTGGTTATTGAAGACAATGCCGAGTGGGAATTGGCAGAGAGCCATGAAGATTTGTTGGGAGGTTGGAAGCTGACGCTCAAACACTTCCATTCCGACCGTGTACTGCGTAAGATAGATGAAGTAAACCTCAAAGGTCAGCAGCAAGCCCTGCAAAAAGGCAAAGACTTCAAACCGCTGGAGATTAGCGAAGAAGGCTTGGAAACCATCGAATGGCTCAGCCTCGATTGTACCACAGCCGCTCCCGAAGCTCCGTGGCATAGTGATATAGAAATCAAGATTGATCGATTAGGCTATGTTATTAAGAATGGCGCAAAAACAACGGATTTCTGGGATGCCACAATCTCAAGTGCAACCAAACCTCTCCGCCTCAAAATCCGGAACATCTGCGGCGATGAAACAATTTATATACTGTAACTGATAAAAATTATATACTATGAGCACGAAATATAATAGAGGTTCAGAATGGCGTAAGTGGGATTTACATTTTCATACACCTTCATCATATGACTACAAAGACAAGAGCGTTACTAATGAAGATATTATTAATATCCTTTCACAAAATAACATCTCTGTCGTTGCTATAACAGATCATCATATAATAGATATAGATAGAATTTCTCAACTCAAGGAACTAGGAAAAGAAAAAGGTATTACGATATTACCTGGTATAGAATTTTGCTCGGAATTAGGAGGATCGGATTCTATTCATTATATAGCGATTTTCCCGGAAAACACCCAATTAGATACTATTTGGACAAAACTCCAAGCACAATGCAACCTTACTCCTACAGAAAGAGCATCTAAAGGTGAAGAACGCATTTGTTGTCCATTTGTAAGTACATGCAAGTTAGTTGGAGAATTAGGAGGAATTATTACTATTCATGCAGGACATAAATCGAATTCTGTTGAAGGGATAAAAAATAATTTATTGGTAAAACAAGAATTGAAACAAGATTTATTATCAACATTTCATCCGTTATTAGAGATTGGGCAACTAAAAGATATAGAAGACTATCAAAAGAAAGTATTTCCCGATATTAAATTTTCATTACCAATAATACTCTGCTCTGATAATCACAATATCAAAGAGTATACATGGAAATATCCGATGTGGATTAAAGCCGATCCGACATTTGAAGGATTAAAGCAAGTACTAAATGAGCCTTCAGAACGCATTTACATCGGAGAGAAGCCGAAAATATTTGATAGCGTAGAGAAAAATAAAACTAAATATATAGATAAGGTTACCATAAAGCCTATTGATGGTTATAGGGGTACATATGGAAAATGGTTTGACAATATAGAGGTTGAATTAAACAAAGAATTAGTAGCCGTTATTGGAAATAAAGGTAATGGGAAAAGTGCATTGACTGATATTATTGCTCATTGCTGTTGTTATCCGTTTCAAAATTATTTTTCATTTTTGAACAGGCAAAAATTTAGGGATGGTAGAAGAGCTGATAATTTTATTGGTTCAGTTACATTTATGGATGGACAAACTAAGACTAAAGGATTAGCGGAACCAATAGTAGATGGTGAAATTCCATTAGTTAAGTATATGCCTCAAGGCTATTTCGAAACAATTTGTAACGATTTACAAAAGGAAGAAAATTTAAGAAAAGAAATAGAGAATGTCGTTTTCCAATATATTGATTCTTCAGCACGGTTAGGAGCATCTTCGTTTGACGAATTAATTAAGACGAAAACTGAAGCTGTAAACACTACTATTTCTGAATTAAAGAAACAATTGTTCCTGCTGAATGAATCTATAATAGCACTAGAGGATAAAGAGAATCCTAAATACAGGGCTGAAATTGAGGCGAAAATTAGTCAGAAAGAAAGTGAAATCGCAGCTTTGACAAAACCGGAAGAAGTAGCAAAACCAACTACAGATGATGATAAAGTTAAAAAGGTTCTAGCCCAAATAGAATTACTTAACAAAACTAATACGGACATTGATAAGCAAATAACAGTACTGAAAGCAGAACAAAATCAATTGGCGATAGATATAGAGAAAATAAAGGCATTCACAGAAAACATAAAAAGTAAGGTAAAAGGCATCAATGATTTTAAAGAGCAACATGCCGAATACCTTTTGTCATTGGGGGTTCATGTTGATGAAGTATTACAAGTGTCATTAAATCTTGACTTAGTGAATGAAGTATTACAAAGCAGACAAAAGAGAAATGAAGAAATAAACACATTGATTCAAGATGATTCATTAGTAGAAACAAATCTTTCCTTCCAAAGGAAGCAAAATGATAGCAAAATAAAAGAATACAAAGCAGAACTTGACGAACCGAGTAAAAAATATCAAGATTATTTAAAAAAGTTAGCAGAATACGAAGAGGCTAAAAAGGGAATTGAAGGAGAGGCTACGACTCCTAATACGCTGATATGGTATAAAAAAGAATTAGAGTATATAGATGGCCAACTTGGAAAAGATATTAGTGATAAATATGAAGAGCGCAACAATAAAACCCGTGAAATATACCAAAAGAAAAAAGAGGTAATAGATATTTATTTGTTAATTAAACATAAGATAGATACTACAATCTTAGCCAATAAAGATCTATTAGGTTCATATGATTTAAAAATAGATGCGCTGTTTGGTATAGAGAATACTGTTATTGATGATATCTTATATTATATTAATCAAAGTGTCAGAGGGTCTTTTAGAGGGAAAAGCGATGGAGAAGCATTGCTCTCTCAAATTGTACATTCTAAAGACTTAAACAACGAGGATGAAACTATAAACTTGTGCGCAGAAATTATTAACAAATTAAAACAAGACGAAAGTGAAAAACGGTTTATTGGTGATCAAGTAAGTGATAGATTGAGTTTCTATAATAAATTATTCTCATTGGATTACCTTACATATAATTATCGTATAATGCAAGGAAGTAAAGATTTGTCTATACTATCCCCAGGAGAAAAAGGTGCTCTGTTATTAGTTTTCTACCTTTTATTAGATATGGATAACTCACCTCTAATTCTAGACCAGCCGGAAGACAATTTGGACAATGATAGTGTCGCAAATATATTAGTTAATTTCATTAAACATGCCAAAAAGAAAAGACAGATTATTATGGTCACTCATAATCCTAATTTGGCAGTTGTTGCTGATGCAGAGCAAGTAATATATGTCAAGATAGACAAGCAAAATGATTATAAGGTTTCTATAGATTCTGGAAGTATTGAGAATCCACAAATTAATAACCATATTGTAAATGTGCTAGAAGGTGCAATGCCTGCTTTTAGAAAACGAGACCACAAATATTTAAAATAAGTTTTATTCATCACAATTGTTAAATCCTTTTATACCATGGCTGACGAACATAAATCGCAAAGAATTAGAAAACAAGATTGTAGGATAGATTGGGCTCATTATCCAGCAGAAGATGAAAATGGAAATCCAATAATTGAAGATCGAACTGAAGATCGCAACGAATGGTTAATTGAAGACTGTGAATGTGACGAATATAGACTTGCCAATAAAAAAGTCTGTTTTAGATATTATTCTTTTGATTATGAAATAGATAAGTTTAAGCAATGGATGCAGCAAGAAAATTACGACGATAGCACTATCGCATATTGGGGTTTAGAAAGAATGCTCAATGATGGCTGGATTAAGTCGCCTGCATTTGTCGATTGGAAAGACTTTCATGTGTTCTACACATTGCCCGTCATTAAAGCTTTCGTTAATAACGTAAATGACACGGAAATGCGAGTCTCAATACTTACGTATTTCATTGATAACGCAGAATATTTATTGGGGAAATATCAAAAAAGGGAAATATTACCTGCGTTAAGGAATCTGCGAGAAATTCAAAAAGAGGCCGTTAAAATTCGAAAAGAAGAATTAGCAAAACAGAAATCTGCACAAAAGAGAAAAACTCACAAAGAGAAACCGGAATATATACTAACATTGGAAGAAATCATCGAATATGTCAAAACGAAAAGCCCGGAAAGTGCATCTGTAATACGTTCAATGCTATATGATATGATGTTGCATAAGGAAGGTTGGAACACTCCGACTATCTTGAAAAAGATAGACGCTATGGATGCTAAAATTGTACACAATGGAGATAATGTCTATGGAAATAAACATGTCAGCACTCAAATTGATAATGTAGCACCGAAAGCCATAGGAGTACAAGAAATACATGAGTAATCAAACTGCATATATAGAAGATCCTGAAGAACTGAATATTCTTCGTGCAATCAATCGAGGCGAAACTCGATTAGAAACGGTGGATTGGAAACCATACCTGAGCAATCTAGTGAAGATGATTGGGTTGATGGAGAACCCGATATCGATGATTGGATGTGCGTGGGCACTCCTACAGGAAATAGATGATTTCTCCAGACGAGCCGACATCCTCAGCAAATGGCAAGACCTTGCTCCACAATGCTTTCCTACTAAAGAAGCAAGCGATTCATTCTATGCAGATGTAGAGTGCCTCATAATGGTCAACATTCATCTGCGCGGATTGGTGCTAATGCAGGGCGCACAGATGCCACACACATACGATGATGTTGATGGAGGCAAAGGTCTTAATGAAATGGCACTACTCTGGTCTGATAAATACGTAGAAGGAAAAGATCTTGTAGCGTTAGCTTCGGAAATCCATAAAACGGTTAGCAACGGGAAAAAAGACCCTGTGATTGAGTATTTCCTCTATTGCAACCGCAATTACAACCAACTACCGTTCGATAACATCTATGATTTTAGCCGCAACCTGTTCCTTGCAGAGAGTTTCCGGCAGTACTTAGTCACTGGTAAGATGAACACATCTGCTCCATTAGCATTTACTGATATAAAACGTAAGTTGCGTAATGCATGCTATGAGGAATATATTCGCTTGCGCATCGCGCAAATAGAAGTAGAGATGGAAGAAGACAACTCGCTACTACTTGACCCTACGATTGATGACTTATATCAGGAATTGTATAATCAAGAAAGTAGCGTGGTTAATAGGGAACTTATGTTTGAAGATTTTCGTGGCTCACAAGCATACCATGATCGATGGTACAGAGGCAGACCGGAAGTGCTTCGGATGATACAATACTTTATCGAATATCTAAATTGGAAGATAGCTAATCTTCATACCAATCCCCAACCGCAAAACAACACTACATATAATGTCCAAGGCGATTACATCGCCGGAGACAAGCA
>JAEEGL010630766.1_pt1 | contig 10297 bp, 8 predicted proteins | sample 9134231 | NCBI WGS metagenome assembly JAEEGL01 (sample SAMN16246548, study PRJNA631951) | gut metagenome | biome: gut microbiome; feature: rumen; material: fiber-attached | host: Bos | place: Iran: Karaj | collected 2018-10
TCAGCTCATGAATTCAGCGAGTGCCCACACAGATTGTCTAGATTCGTTTTTAAAGAACTTTTTGTTTTTCGCTGTGCTCAGCGAACGATGTGTATTTTAGGTTTTTTATTTTTTTCGTCAACTGTTTTTTTTAATTTTTTTCAAATTTTTTCGTTTTTGGGCAAAAAATCGCTAATGAACACCTATCCATACATCTATATGGAATTTTTATTAAAATTTTGCTCCTGTGATATTCTTTTTGCGATTTTTGAGGTTTTACGTGATTTTTTAATCAATTATTCCTGATATTCCATTTATTTTTCTTTAACCGCATCCATCGAAAAAAACAAACCCCGTTATCAATCAGGTGATCAATAACAGGGTTCATACTAATTTGCGGGGATTGTTTAGGCATTTTCCGGTTTATTCATCAGAGGCTTTCTTTGCTTTTCTTCTGATGACCATATCTCCATGACCATTGATATCTTCCATGTCTTTGGCCAATTCCATTAAATCCTTGTATACTTTGGTGGCTTTCTTTTCATCTTCCGGTGATATTGCATATCCGGTTCGGACAAGATAATTGCGTTTGATACCTGCATTTTTGCCACATTCTATATCAGTAAGCCTGTCACCGACCATTACAGAACGCTTCAAATCAATATTTAACTGTTTTGCAGCATCGAATATAAGTCCAGCCTTAGGCTTTCTACACTCGCAATCCACTTTGTATTTACCTATTCCCTTTTCAGGATGATGAGGACAGTAATAAATTCCGTCAAGTGTTACTCCACGATCTATGAGACACCAGTCCATCCACTCGGTGAGCTTTAAAAAATCTTCTTCAGTATAGTATCCTCTGGCAATTCCTGACTGGTTGGTTACCACAACCAGAGCATATCCCTTGTTCTGCAGAATTTTTAATGCTTCTATAGCATTTTCAACAAACTCGAACTCATCAATGGTGTACACGTAATCTTTTTCAACATTGATTACACCATCGCGGTCCAGAAAAATCGCAGCTTTGCCCATTGTCTATCCTTAAGAGCTTTCGCACTATGTTAAAATTAAATCATTAAACTTCATACCACGCATTATATCAAAATGTAACACCTGTTTTCCTCATAACATTTCAGGTAAGCCGGAATAAAAGCATATGCAGACTAGAAAAGTGCTTATTATAAATACCGATGATACGGTAACTCAGAAAAACAGATATTCCATCCTGTCAGAAATTAACAAATCTCTGGGTTTTCATCCTCCTGTATTTTCTAACGATAAATATCCTGTTTCATCAGACTCAGAACACTCATCATCAGTTCATACAGACAAATCTCCTGAAGATGGAGCCTCACGATCCCCCATCCAAACCATTAATCTCAATAATCTTGCACATTATCTGGGATGTACAAGAGACTCTGCCGTGCTTGTTCAGAATCTTTTCAATGTCGATCAGATTTATTCTCTGTTCGGTTCTTTAAGCACCTCAGGCCTATTGATAATCATCACCAGCCTTCCCAGATGTTTTAATGATTTCTTCAATAGTTGTACACAGAAAAATATTTTTGAAATATTCACAGCTAAGGAAGTTCTTACACACCCTCAATACATTTCAGATTTCATCACTTCCGGAGACGCCGGTAATTACTGTCTGAATTTTCATAATTCAGCGATTCCTGACATTCTCGATACCCAGCAATCATCATATATCGATATTGTTACCAGATATCTTCATGAGAAAAAGAATTTCGTCGTACATCTTGATGGACCAAGAGGAACAGGCAAAACCACGGCCACTGTAAAACTTGTTGATACTCTTGTGCATAGTATGTTTAAATGCGGGGTATTAAATGCAGGGGCCAAAGATATAATCCCTAGGTACACAGCGATTTCAGATATTTCACTCATTACAACTGAAAACATGTGTGAATATGTGGATAAAATTGATTTACTTATTATTGAAGAAGCCGCGGCACTTCCAATATCCCACCTGTTTGAAATCTTAAAAATGTTTCCGCGGACAGTTTTGGTCACAACACTGTCAGGCTACGAAGGATCTGCAATGGGGCTTCGCCACCAACTTTATCAGAGCTTCTCCATAACCAGAATCGCGTTGCACAATCATTATCGAAACAACTACGACCATGCAGCAAAATGTCTGGATACACTTTTCTTCAATTCACCAGTTAATGACATAGTTATCAATAGGTTTAATCACAACAGATTATCTGAAAATCCATCAGAAAAAAGCAAATGCATATATATCTCTACCAGAAACAATTCTGACAGTATATCAGTCTGTACTACCGGTATAGAGCTTATGAAAAACAATACAGGGAAATTTATCCTGTACCTCATTAATAGTCTCTTAAAATCCAACCATTATGAACAGACTCCCCAGGACCTTATACGCTGGATAACTCAGGAATATACATGTCTGACATTTATACTGGTAAAAGCTGCAAGTATAGACAGCCGGATCCTGAAGTCCCTTCATCCCTTCTATATTAATAGTAGAGACCTGCAGATGATGACAGCAGACCACAGTGTTAACGCCTTTTTCTCATCCCCTGTCCAATCTTCAGAAAACACCAATACAGTATCAAATTTGCAAAAAAGTTCAGAAGACTATGTAATGTCAGGAGTCACTATTTCCACATGTGAAGGAATGATAGAACCTGAACTTGCAAAAGCAATAATGAATGGTACAAGACAGCCGAAAAACAATCTGTGTCCTCAGACACTTATAACACAGGCCGGTTTTGCCGAAGCAGGAAACTACAGATATCTGAGGATTGAACGAATAGCCGTACTTCCAGAACTCCGCAGAACATCATTGGCCACATCCATGATAAAGGCAGTGGAAGGAATGGCTGCGATGTATCAGTTCAACTTTCTTGGGGTTTCTTTTGCTCTCAGTCTGGGAACAGCAAGATTCTGGCTAAGCAATGACTTCAAACCGGTAAATATCAGTTTTACCCCTGATAATGCCAGCGGTAAACGTTCACTGCTGATGATGAAAGACATTACGGCAAATTCTGAATGTAAGCAACATAATTCCAAAACACTTGTTGTAAATAGAACCTCTGACACATTCAATACCGAGAATGCTTTCAGACTTTTTAAACTGAAACTTCCCCATCTTATTATCCCGTTCAGTCTCGACAAGGAATCAGAAATCCTTTCACAGCTGAATATTTCAGGAATATCTGAACTTTTTCATAAAAAAGAAAATCTCAATAATATAGATGAAAAGTTGTATAAAATAGAATCTGAAACACTTTATGATAAAATATCAGATAGCACTATTACTGATGATCAGATGTATCTGCTAAACGATTTTTTTAATACACACTTTAAAAACACTATTGATAGTATAGTGAATGGTCACCACAGTCTTATTCACAGCATCTACGAAATAAAGATTCTGTTTGATAAACAATATTGTTCTGACCGGCTGTCCAGTGATGAAAAAAAAGCATTAATACTTTTTTTAAATAAAGGTCTTATACCAAAAAACGAACTTCAGTCTCTATTGAAGACAGATGGTGTAAAACAGATTCTCAGACAGCTTCGCAACATTATCAGCAAAATTCAGGGATAAATAACAATGACAGAATCAGTTAATATTTTGGTAGTTGATGATCACGCAGATATCAGAGAACTAATCAAACGATTTCTCGATCAGCACTGCTTTAACACCTTTACAGCCTGTGACGGTGATGAAATGCGAGCTATTCTTAAGAATAATCACATTGATCTGATCGTTTTGGATCTGATGTTGCCAAAAGAAGACGGATTATCAATCTGTCGCAAACTGAGAGAGAATGGTAACAACGTACCTATTATCATGCTTACGGCAATGATAGGTGAAACAGACAAAATCATCGGTCTGGAACTGGGAGCTGATGATTATCTTACCAAGCCTTTCAATCCTAGAGAGCTCCTTGCCAGAATCAAAGCTGTTCTGCGTCGCAGCGACAATATTCAAAAAACCGAAACCCAAAAAACTCTTAAACATTACTTCTTTGATCAATGGACACTTGATGTTCTAAAACGCGAACTTATAGATCCGAACAAAACTATAATTTCCCTGTCCACTGCTGAATACGAACTTCTTATTACTTTCCTGCAGCATCCTCATGAAACTCTGTCAAGAGACCAGCTTCTTGATCAGGCCAGAGGCAGAGAAGCCCAGGTTTTTGATCGTTCCATAGATACTCTTATCAGCAGACTTCGCAAAAAACTGAAAACCGAAAATGATAACTGCAATGAAATAATCAAAACAGTATGGGGTGGCGGATATTGCTTCATAGCAGAGGTAACCAATGATCAGGATCAGTAAAATCATTCCGCAGACGCTAACCTGGAGACTTATTCTTACCTCAGTTAGCGTACTGATGGCTGTTCAGCTTATAATTATCGTTGTCTTTGTATTGGACATGCGACAGAATTTTGCCGAAAATGCCCACCGAATGACTTTACTAAGATTAATCAGTTCCGTAAGAGTACTGGATCATAACGATCCTAAAATTTACCATGAATTCATCAAAACGAGACTTACTCACGGACTGTTTGCCAATATTTCCACTAATCCCGTGATTCCTGAAAATAGAAATGAGGATTACGAAAACAAGATAAAGAAGGAACTTGACGATTCAGACCGCGAAATCTACATTCAAACCTTCACAAAATTTGATGTAAATACTGAAAACCTCAACATTCCAGAAGAAGGCAGTTTAAAAAATTTCCGTTATGTAGCAAGTAACAGGAAAAATACAGTGTCTTCTACTGATCCTGCCAATAATCAGACTGATACACAGGTCAAAGAACTGACCGATACATTACATCCTACTCAAATGGAAAATATGAATAATGTAATTTCAGGTACAGATAATGACAAGTCAAAGTCTCATCAGATGAATGGATGGCGCGATATTTCACAAATGCCTGTCGGAATGGGACCTCACGGTTTTCCGCCTCCTCCGCCGCCACCGGGGGCAATGAGAGGAATGTTTGGTTTTCCACCGCCTCCACCACATCATGGAAGAATGCATCACCATCATAACAGACATTTTATGCCGGGAACGTTTCAGGTAGTACCGCATAAACATGATATGGAATCCAAAATATCCACTATAGAAAATAATAACCCGTTTGATAATAAAGTTTTGCCTAAAGATGCGCCCTTAGATACTCAGGTTTCTCTCTATGGCTCAATAAAACTTAAATCAGGTTACTATTTTACTTTTGCCTGTTATGAAAATAACACCCTTATTCCTCACCTGTCATCACTTACGGTACTGGCAATCTCTTTTGCCACAATAATCGGCACTCTGCTTTTCTTTCTGCTGTTCACTGAACTGACGCGACCGCTGAAATTACTCATGCGACAGGCTGAAAAATTAAGCTCAGACTACAAAACTCCACCTTTGGAAACCAAGGGACCGAAGGAAATTCAGGATCTGCAGCGTTCATTTAACAGAATGCAGGAACATCTGGCAAGCTTTATTGATGATCGCACACGTATTCTTGCATCAATATCTCACGACCTTAAAACACCTCTGACAAGTCTCAGGTTGAGAACGGAATTTCTGGAAGAAAATGAAGACACGGTAAAGCTTAGGGAAACAATAGACACAATGACTGAAATGGTAAAGGCAACATTGCTGTTTGCCAGAGGTGATGAAAACACAGATGAATCACGAGAAATTCATCTCCCAAGCCTGCTTGAAAGCATCTGCAACAACTATACTGATGCAGGCAGGGATATATCATATGAAGAAAGCGGAAAATTCAAAAGGGTTAACAACTTTTTCTGCAGTTCAATGGATATCCACAGAATACTTCAGAATCTTATTGATAATGCATTCCAATACGGAACAAAAGTTAGAGTAAGACTTGAGGAAACTAACGAACAGATCAGCATTTCTGTGTGCGATAATGGTCCCGGAATCCCTGAAGAAAAGCTGGATGAGGTATTTGCACCTTTTATGAGACTGGACGAAGCTAGAAATACACAGGAAGGACATGTGGGACTTGGACTGTCCATTGTCAGAAACATAATCCTTAAACAGGGCGGTAAGATTCATTTACAGAATGCCCACCCTCACGGACTGGAAGCTGTCATCACGTACACTATCCACAACAGCTGATTTAACCGGAGCAACAACCCCGCATCCTTGCTGCAGCGGCGTGAGAATATGGCGAAACAATCAATTAATTTTTATAAACAAGAAAACAATATGAACCTGATAATACTCTTAGCCATTTTGGAATCTCTTTTTTTCACAGTTTTGGGATTTATATCCTTACCTGTTCCGTACAGAGATTTTCTTCCCACCATGTATACTGGTTTTGCAGGATTTACAAACACATTCCTAATATGTTTTGTAATCAATATACTGCTGGTATATCCGTTTTATAAATTCAAAAAAGTAAAGACATCCTTCGCATCAGCCTTGATTGTACTTCTTGTTCTCTCTATTCTAGCCGTAACGGATTTCAAGGTTTATGCCATCTACAGATTCCATCTTAATAAAGCCATGCTTGATCTGTTTATCAATGGCGGCGGAGACGTTATAGCCTTTTCAGATACCATGTGGTTATCAATCATCGGATACTGTCTCGGACTGCTTCTGTGTTCTCTTACTATTATTATCACTGCATATAAATTTCATGACAGAATAATCACAGGACGAAAAACAGCCATAATATCAACGATTATTGTTCTGTTTATCTTATGTAACCTGGTACATGCGTACAGTAAAGCCAGAGGCATCCCTTCCGTTTATCGTAATTCTGAAGTAATTACACTGTACTATCCGCTAACTGCAAACAAACTACTGGGCGGAACAAATACCTATATTCCCGACGAAACAGGCAATGCCATCAGCTATCCTTTGCACCCTCTGACATATGCTGCTGACAAAAACGATGGTAAAAAACTCAATATCTACATGATTTTCGTAGACAGCTTAAGAGCTGACATGCTCAATAGTGACAACATGCCGTATTTAACTGAAATTGCCGAAAACAATCTTAAATTTACACATCATTTATCAGGTGGCAATGCTACACGAAATGGGGTTTTCACATTATTTTACGGACTTCCGGGAAGCTATTGGAACAGAATTCTAAATTCAAACGTTCAGTCCTCATTAATCACTGGGTTGCAGGAACAGGGCTACAAAATAAATGCTTTCGCAGGAGCTCAATTGTACAAACCTGAATTCAACAAAACCGTATTTTCAAAGGTTAAAGACCTGCGTATTGAGTCTCATGGAAACAATGTGAGTGAAAAAGACCTTAATGCCATCAGTGACTTTAAAAAGTTTGTCACTGACAATCAAGGTTCCCCAAAATTCGCCTTTGTTTTTCTTGATAAACTGCATTCAATGGAATTGACCCCGGAGGAACAGAAGAACAAAAAATTCCCTACCCCATGGAACAGCCCCGACTATCTTGCCATAGATAAGAATTTTGACAGAAACATAATATTCAATCTGTATAAAAATGTAGTCTTTGAAATGGATAAACAGATTAAAGATATCACCGATTTCCTCAAGGAACAGGGAGAATGGGATAACAGCGTAATTATTATTTCCTCAGATCACGGAAACGAATTTGATGATAACGGACACGGATATTACGGTCATAATTCCAATTTTACCGATGCTCAGATTCATATTCCTTTAGTAGTTCACTGGCCAGAAAAAGAACCTCGCGAGTACAATTACACCACAACATCATATGACATAACCGCCACCTTAATGCCTGATGTACTGGGTGTTACTAATGATACGGCCGACTATACAATAGGCAAGTCTCTGTTTGACGGCAGTGAAAGAGACATTATCATCAGTTCAAGCTATCTTGAGGATGCAATAATTAAAAAGGACCACATCATTATCAGCAGTTCAATCAACGGACTAAGCATCAAGACCAAGAACTTCAGTGATTCTGAAAATTCTTTGAGCGCCGAAGACAAAAAAGATATTGAGAGGAAACTTGAAATAGACCGCACATACGTGCACCATGATTAACTGATAAATAAAGCTGATACATACAGGTATCAGCTTTAAGTTCTATAACTATACAAACTGAAGAATACTATTCTTCATCCTCAAACTGAGTTCCCCATCCGTCATAAGCAACATTAAATTCATTACAGATTGAAACCAGTTTGGTAATTTCATCATATATGGCCTGAGCATCCAGCTTTGGATGAGTAATGATAATGGATACACTGAAAAATGTTTCCTTATATTCTTCATCGAAGCATTCATCAGGATCCTCAATATAAATCTCATCACCGAAAACATTGTTCACTTCCACAACAAATTTTTCAAGATTTGCAAAGTTAAGTGAACTAAAGTAATGGATAATATCATATTCCTCATCTTCCGGATTGCCGTCAGCCAGGATCTCTCCTACAATTTGATCAGTCATATGATAGAAATTGTCCAAATCATTGAACTTTGCATAATCCTTAATTGCGGATAATGGACCGCGATCTTCATAATCTAAAGACATAAATAATTCCTGTCAAAAAAGTAGTAACCGACATCTGACTCTATGAAGATTTGTATAATCAGATGCAATAATAAACCATGGTAAAGTATCGTTCCGTACTCTTAACCAAACCAATTAAAATATCTATCTGCAGTCAATTACAGACACAAAAACAACAGTTTTACTGCAAACGGATATTCTTTTGTCAAATACATATACGATAAATCTTTGTCACCGAAAAAAGATTATAATTTCAGTGACATTAATAAATCAATTACGTTATCAGACACATTACGTCCTGTAACAGTTAAAATTTTATAAATCGCAGTTTCTCAACTGCTTCGCATAGCTTCCTGCCGTCTTTTCAACTCTTCTGGCCAACTGCTGAAGGCTCTTGTTTTTAGCATGTGTCTTCTTTTTATAACCGCCCCATCCCTCGTGGTAATTCAGATACTGATTATAAACATCATTGATCTTGACATTATTTACCTTGTTTGTTTTGAGAATATACCAGCTGATAAAATCAAGAGAATCTGCAAAATCGTCACGGGATGAAAAAAAACCACCAGCTTCACTGACATAATCGTCCCATACAGGATCCTGGGCCTGAGCGTAACCATAAGCGGAGCTGCCTCTTCCGTAAGGGATGAACAGGAACCAGCGCATAGGAGGTCTGGCATCATCAACATAACCGGATTCATGGTACATAAATGCCATGGCTATATTGATAGGAACCCCGCGACGCTTATATACATCCTGTGCATCATCATACCAGTTATCCTTTTCCTTAAAAATTTCACATAAATCATTGGGCTTTTTTGGGGGAGTTGTACTACAGGCACATACAGTTACGGAAATTAAAAGTAAAGCAAATAATCTTCTAATCATGCCACACCCAAAAAGAAAACACCTGTGAACGATATATCCTATGTATACTTTTCAGAATAAAAAAGCAATCATGAACGTCAAATGCGTTTTTCGCATATTGAACTAAATCAAAAAACATACTTTAACTTAATGGACAAATAACACGAAAAAATCCCTGTACACAGCAGTATACAGGGATTAGCGGACTGTTCTATACTCACACATTCCTTATGACGAAGCAAAAGCACTAAATAGCTTCATCGTTTTCTTCGCCTGTACGGATTCTTACTACTCTATCAACAGAAGTAACAAAAATCTTGCCATCACCAATCTTGCCTGTATGAGCCCCCTGAGTAATCGCTTCAATACAACTGTCAACATCTTCATCCTTAACTACAATTTCAAGTTTGCACTTAGGCAGAAAATCAACAACATATTCAGCTCCACGGTACAATTCAGTATGACCTTTCTGACGACCGAACCCTTTAACTTCAGTGACAGTCATACCGGAAATACCTTTAGAACTCAAAGATTCTCTTACATCATCCAACTTAAAAGGCTTAATAATGGCAGTAATTTTTTTCATATATAATCCTTAGAGAATACAACCTATGTTACTGATTATACTTTGATGCATAAAAAAAATAAATAATGAACTTATTCATAAACAGAAATCAGGTGAATTAAATACGTTAATAACAATTATTGGTAATCAGATGTAAAACATGGATAAGGAAAGAAACAAAAAAGCTCCGTAAAAACGGAGCTTTTAAATTATCTAGAAAAAACTATCAGTGAAGTTCAGATTATTCGATAACCTTAGCAACAACACCAGCGCCTACAGTACGGCCACCTTCACGAATTGCGAAGCGTAAACCCTGTTCCATAGCGATTGGGTGAATTAAGGTAACGATCATCTTAACGTTATCACCAGGCA
>JAEEGL010837241.1_pt1 | contig 10297 bp, 9 predicted proteins | sample 9134231 | NCBI WGS metagenome assembly JAEEGL01 (sample SAMN16246548, study PRJNA631951) | gut metagenome | biome: gut microbiome; feature: rumen; material: fiber-attached | host: Bos | place: Iran: Karaj | collected 2018-10
ATCAACTTCCTCAGACCTGGACTTGATGTCCCATACACGCCAGGGAGCAAGGATCTTCATCTCAGGAGCGAGAGCCTTGATTGTAAGCTCGAATCTTACCTGGTCATTACCCTTACCGGTAGCACCGTGAACGATAGTTGTGCAGCCTTCCTTACGAGCGATCTCAACCATCTTCTTAGCGATAACAGGTCTAGCAAAAGATGTACCGAGGAGGTACTTACCCTCGTATACTGCATTAGCCTTAAGTGTAGGGTAGATATAATCTGTGATGAACTCCTCAGAAATATCCTCTACGTAGCACTTGGAAGCGCCGCACTTAAGAGCCTTTTCCTTAAGGAACTCTTCATCAACGCCGATACCAACTTCACCGGCCATAGCGATTACTTCACAGTCATAGTTCTCGAGAAGCCAGGGGATGATGATGGATGTATCAAGTCCGCCTGAGTATGCGAGTAAGAATTTTTCTTTTGCCATAGGGCACCTCCAAAATTAATGCAATTATGAATATTTATGCAAAAGTCTGTATAAACTTACAACATAATACTCTTGTGTAATTAGTCCGTCAATGACTAATTTCCAATATAATAATATTTGTCACTCATAAATTGAATACATTATTAAAGGGAAATGAAAAACACCCCCGAACGGACTTACGCAGACCCGAAGGGGCGAGTACGTAGTGAGGGGTGTTTTGAGTGTGGTGCGGATGGCGGGACTTGAACCCGCACGAGATTGCTCCCACTAGCACCTGAAGCTAGCGCGTCTGCCAATTCCACCACATCCGCAAATTAGCTTTATGATACTACATTAAAACAATACCAAAATCAACAACCTGTGACATTATCCCCGAGCCCATAAAGCATTGAATTCTATATTTAATGATATAATTTATGAATGAGGATTATGAGAAAACATTTAACGTCTTTCATTATTATACTTTCATTATTAATGTCCTGTTTTTACTTGACCGGATGTCAGGCTGAACAGAATGATTTTCCTCATTTAAATTTTTCAGATAATTCTTTCAGACACCTTCGTCAGGACACTGAGGATGATGTAGCTTTGGAATCTGATCTTCATGAGATTACAGTTGCTTTACCTTTATCAGATAACACGGTAAATCTTCTTATGAAACTTTACTATGCGAAGACTAATAATCTTTTCCCGGAGGATATGACCGGAGCTGATATTGGAATTGAGTATCTTGAGGCTATCAACACACCGTGGATCGTAAATACTATTACAACTACCGGCGTTGGTGAGTCTTATGAAAACCTTGAGACTTTGGAACAGGATGGAATAGTTCCCGACATATTCCTTGCTTCAGATATGAACGAACTCGTTAATCAGGGACTTGTTTCATCCTTTGACAGCTTCCTTTCTACTGATGAATCACTGTCTTCTTCGTCTATTTATGTTGAAGCACTTGATGCATTAAGAAATGATAATGATCACTATGGCCTTCCATTCTATTCAACGGTATATCTTCTCGCAGGAAGTCGTGAGTATTTACCGGAAGACGGTGTACCTTCATTCAACATAAATGCAGATGATCTCATTGATTACATAGGAGATATCCCCGGTATCAATTCAGAAGGAAATGTATACGTTACAAGGTTCTACGATGCTGACAGTCTTATTCCGTTCTTGGGAGAGGATTATTCAGAATCAATTTCTAACATGGGATGGTCTTCAACTACTGACAGTTATGGTGCAGACCCCAGAGTATCAAGATCATGCGGTATGTGGCTTATGGATTCAGGTGAGTTTGACACCTGGAGCGCCTACTATCCTGACGGACTGTACTTTACCATGCTTCCGACTGACAGGGTAAACGCTACTGTTTATCCCGTTTGTTTGTCATCGAGCTGTACTGACGCTGAATTTGCAGCATCGTTCGCTTCATTTATCTGTTTTGACAAGGATGCTCAGATGCTTCTTAGAAGACTTGAGACTTTAAGAGGATACTTCCCTCCGATATCATCTCGGGGAGTATGGGATCTGATATCAACTGACGAACAATTTGGTGCGCAAACAATGCTTTATGAGCAGTTTATGTCTTATGCCTTATATGAGGTCGCGGAGGATTGATATGGGGCTTATAAGGAAGGTTAGAATTCAGGATGCATCCAAGCTTAAGGCTACTTTAGGCTGTGACACTAATAAAGCTGCTGAGGATTATATCCGCGGCAAGATCCTTTATTCTGACTCTGACCTGAAGATGCTTGCTCGATGCACCTTCACAAGCTCATATGCACTCAAGATCCGCTTCACATGGGGACTTGTTACAAATAGCTTCGTTGATGACTTGCTTTCATTTTTCTTCTTCGAAAAGCATGTGTACAAGATCAGCGTAATCATCTCCATCAACGATCACGACATAGAGAAGATACTTACTGATAACGGGTTCCTTCAGGAAGCTGTGCTTCACGATGAGATTCTTATTAACGGCTCATTTACCGATGCCGGTCTGTTCTATATAACACTTCCTATGTATAAGAATTACAACGTCGGCTTCCTTCCGTTCCAAAGAGGCATAATTGCCGTTACAGGCGGAATTGACTACATAGACGATGTATCGTTCTTAAGATTTGATGAAACTCCCAAGAATGATTATTTAAGACTATGTGCCGACAGCTGCGGATTCATTAAAGACGGAAAGATGAAGCCCAGAGGTGACGAGTGCTATAAGGACTATAAGCCTGCTGAGCTTCCTTCTGAGGTATTACGTGCTCTAGATGAGATACGCGAGTATCTTCTTAAGAAACGCCAGTCATTTGATATAAGCGTTAAACTTGAGGAAGCTTCAGAATTCAGATTATCAGTATGGGAATGCATTAAGAAGATTCCTTACGGATATACGATCAGTTATGAAGATATAGCTTTGGAGCTTACCGGAGGAGACAGGAAGAAAGCTGCCAAGCTTACACGCGCTGTAGGTCATGCCTGTGCCGAGAACCCTGTACCCATAATAGTACCCTGCCACAGAGTAATTGGTAAAAACGGTAAACTTGTTGGCTTTAAAGATGGTGTAGAATTTAAAGACTTTCTACTGACTCATGAATTATTCGCGGCATTGCCGCTTGCTTAAGGAGGCCGATAATGGCAAAACACGACAAGATAAACGTTGGTGCATCCACGATACTTAATCCTGTACCGGTAGTAATGATCTCGTGCGCAGGTAAAGATCCCTCCAAAGTTGAGGAAAGACCTAATATTATTACTGTTGCCTGGGCAGGCACGATAAATTCCGAACCGCCGATGGTTTCTGTATCAATTAGAAAATCCAGACATTCACACAAACTCATAAGTGAAACGGGTGAATTTGTAATTAATCTCGTTAACAAGCAGCTTTGTAAGCCTTGCGATCTTTGCGGTGTTAAAAGCGGAGCAGATATCGATAAATTCGCTACTTGCGGACTTACTGCCGTTAAAGCCGAGGATCTTGATTATGCATATGCAATTAAAGAAGCTCCTGTTTCAATGTCGTGCAAGGTTGAATCCGTTACGGAACTACCGTCACATGATGTATTTACAGCAACTGTCGTTGGTGTAACTGCCGATTCATATCTTCTCGATGAGAACGGAAGATTATGTCTTGATAATGCAAATCTTGTTGCTTATAACCATGGCGAGTATTTCCTTCTTGGTAAGAAACTCGGTTTCTTCGGTTATTCGGTCGCAAGCGAAGAGATAATCAAGAAGAGAATGGGAGAGAAGTAATGGAATTTCAGTCAATTGAGAAACTCTACGAAAGCAGATTTATAACCAGATATAACATTCAATATAAGACTTCTTTAGGCAACATCAAGAATTATGAGATGGTCAGCCGTAACCCCAATATTAAAACTTTTGAAGATCTTAAGAATTCCCCATGCGATGCCGTTGTTCTCATCATTCACGATAAAACCGGTGAGAAGATCCTTATCAACAAGGAATACAGGATGGCAGTGGGTGATTATGCTTACAATTTCCCTGCTGGCCTCATAGATCCCGGTGAGGATTATGAGACAGCTGCAAAGAGAGAGCTTTGGGAAGAGACAGGACTTACTCTTACAAACGTTAAGGATGTATGGCCTATTTGCTTTAGTGCCGTCGGTATCATGAACGAGAAGTCAATCGTTGTTGTAGGTGAAGCTGAAGGTGAGTTTGCACCTTCCACATCAGACGAGGAAGAAATTGAAGCCAGATGGTATACCAAGGAAGAGATGAAAGAACTTCTTAAGAATGATGAACATTTTGCAGCCAGGACTCAGACTTACTGCTGGTGCTGGGCTCACAGTGAAGGATTCAGTCTATGATCATTACAACTGACGTTCTGAACAAAAGAATAAAGGAAGCTGATGACAACCTTTTCCTAATTTACGGTGAAGAGGATTTCTTTATTGAGCTTGCAGTAAATTCCATTAAGCGCAAGTACTTAACCCAAGGCTTCGAACAGATGGATTCCATAAAGCTTGATTTTGGTGGAAAGTCTGTAATACCCGACAGAATAGTCGAGAATATAGAGCTTCCGTCATGGTCTTCGCCCAAAAGAGTAGTTGAAGTAGTTAATTTCGACTTCGATAAGGATGCTTCCGAGAAAATGCCGGATATAATAAGCAAGGTACCGGAAGGAACAGTGCTTCTGTTTGTTACTGATAAGTTTGATAAGCGCAAGAAGAAGCTTTTCGATGCGTTTACAAAAAACGGAATCGTGTGTGAGGTAAAGTACCTCGATGAAGCCGTGCTTACCAGATACATTAAGGGCAACTTCGGAAAGCAGGAGCTTACTATTGATGCTGATGCAAGTGAGAGCATCATAAGCAGATATGATTCATCCATGAGAAGAATAGACTCCGCTATCAAGAGAATTACCATGTACTGCCAGGCAACTTCGACAAAGAATATCACTTTCGATGTAGTTGAAGAGCTTTGCGAGCCTGATGTTCATGCTGACATTTTTAAGATAACTGATGCAGTAGGTGAGGGAGATGCAGCAAAAGCTCTTGTGCTCCTTGATAACCTTATTAAGCTTAAAGAGCCGCTTCCCAGGATAAGATTCATGATAGCGAGGCACTTTAGAGAGCTTATCTGTGCAAAAGAGCTCGGTAACAAAGGTGCATTAATGAAGAGAATGGGTTCAAGAGGTTTTATTGCAGATAAGCTTTTGTCCCAGTCACGTAATTTCAGGATGGATAAGCTTCTTAAACTCTATTCACTTTGTTATCAGAATGACTATGATCTTAAGCACGGCACGGTCGATGAGAGGGCAAGTCTCGAGTCTTTTATTGTTCTTGCATCAGGTAAGTAATTACTTTAAAATATTGCAGTTAATATATTGACGGAGGACTTTTAATGTCTAAGATTGCTATGAAGACGCCGCTTGTTGAGATGGACGGCGATGAGATGACAAGAGTTGTATGGCAGCAGATTAAGGATATCGTTATCACTCCTTTTGTTGACCTTAAGACTGAGTATTTTGACCTTGGACTCCCTAACAGAGATGCAACTGGCGACCAGGTTACTATTGATTCTGCAAACCGCACTAAGGAATTGGGTGTTGCTGTTAAGTGCGCTACTATCACTCCTAACGCTCAGCGTATGGAAGAATATAATCTCCACAAGATGTGGAAGAGCCCTAATGGTACTATCAGAGCTATGCTCGACGGTACAGTATTCAGAGCTCCTATTCTTGTAAAGGGTATCGATCCTTTTGTAAGCTGCTGGAAGAAGCCTATCACTATTGCAAGACATGCTTACGGTGATGTTTACAGAAACAGCGAGATCCGTGTTGACGGACCTGCTACAGCAGAGCTCGTTGTTACATATCCTGACGGAAGAACAGAGAAGAAGACAATCTTCGAGTTCGATGGTGCAGGTGTTATCCAGGGAATGCATAACACAGACAAGTCAATCGCTGCTTTCGCACGTTCTTGCTTCATGTACGCTCTTGATGTTAAGCAGAGCCTCTGGTTCGCTACTAAGGATACAATTTCCAAGACATACGACCACAGATTCAAGGATATCTTTGCTGATGTTTACGAGGCAGAGTTCAAGTCCAAGTTTGAAGCTGCTGGCATCGAGTACTTCTATACATTGATTGATGATGCTGTTGCAAGAATCATGAGATCTGAGGGCGGAATCGTTTGGGCTTGTAAGAACTATGACGGTGACGTTATGTCCGACATGCTCGCTTCTGCTTGCGGTTCACTTGCTATGATGACTTCAGTTCTTGTTTCACCTGACGGTGTTTACGAGTACGAAGCTGCTCACGGTACAGTTACAAGACACTACTATAAGTATCTTAAGGGTGAGGCTACATCCACAAATCCTATGGCTACTCTCTTTGCTTGGACAGGTGCTTTGAGAAAGCGCGCCGAGCTCGATGAGCTCCCTGAGCTTGCTGATTTTGCTAACAGACTCGAGAAGGCTTCCATCGAGACTATCGAGTCCGGTACTATTACAGGCGACCTCAAGAACCTCATTGATGTTCCTGAGAAGAATGTTGTTAACACAGAGGACTTCCTCAAGGCTATCGCTGAGAAGCTCTAATAAAGGAGAATTCACAATGACTTATTACGAGACATGGATTCACAATTCAGAGAACGTAAAGGACCAGACTTCCTATACACGTTATATCAACGCATATTATGTAATGGAGAAGGATGCTTATGACAAGATCCTCTCTGCTTATCCTGATAACAAGGAATTCACATCAGGTAAGGCTTCTGAGCTTGCTAATAAGCTTGGATTTAATGATGCTACTATGGACATCTTCGTAGGTTTCCTCGATGGCATCAAGACATCTTTGAAGAATGAGCTCGATGTTGAGAGCGTTGATGATAATACACAGATCGACCTCGATATCGATTACGAGAAGCTTTACTACAACATGAGAGATGCTAAGGCTAAGTGGTTGTTCAAGCTTCCTTCCTGGAGCAAGGTTCTCGATGAGAACAAGACTTCTGAGATAGCAAGAGCATACAGAGAGTCAACTATCGCTCATTCCAATAAAGTTGGAAGAAACGATCCTTGTCCTTGCGGTTCCGGCAAGAAGTACAAGAATTGTTGCGGTAAAAAGCAAGCATAAACGATGCATAAACTGCTGACCAACAAGCGGTTCCTAACAGTCGTTTCATTACTTATCATTCTGGCTGTGATTATCCTCGGATCTATCCCGGGAAGTCCGCTTAATGTTGTTTTGAAACCTATAGGAGCCGTTGTTAGTCCTGTACAGAAAGTTGTTAAATATACCGGAAATCAAATTTCAGGATTCTGGGCAGCTTTAACTGACGGTATTGCTATTCGTAACGAGAATGAGCAGCTAAGAGCTGAGATTGCTGAACTTCAGTACCAGTTAACTCAGAATGAAGAGGCTGCCATCAGATACGAAGAGCTTCAGGAAGCCTTCCACATTCGTGAAGTATTCTCTAATTACGATATCTACGGTGCATCCGTTCTTTCAAGAGACTCGGATGAGTGGTTTTCCGTTATCAGAGCGGGCGTAGGTAATGCTGACGGTATTTACCTTGAACAGGGACAGTCTCTTGCCGTTGTAGACGTCAGAATGAATCTCGTAGGAAGAGTAATCGAAGTAAATGAGGATGATTCCGTCATTCTCATGCTTCTTCACGAAGGTTTTCAGGTAAGTGGCAAGGTTAATGCCGTAAACGGTGCTACTTTCATCATCATGGGAGACGCATCATTAAAGCAGCAGGGTCTGTGTCTTGTAACAGGTATAGATCCTGATGTTATTCCGTCAGTAGGTGATGAGATCGTTACTTCAGGTGAGGGAGGATTATTCCCTCAGGGTATCCCCATTGGAGTAATCGAGTCGGTTGATACATCAAACGAACTTAATATCACAGCTACGTTAAGACCGTACGCAGATATTTCCGATATCAACGATATCTTCATCATGGTTCCCTTTGATGAAGTGAACGGCGTACCTGTAATCTCTGAGGAAGCATATGAAACGGTCGCTCCAGATACGTAAATATGCGGTTTACGCCATATATCTTTTACTGTTCTCAACGATACAGGTAACTTTCCCGGGGTTTCTGACTATATCGGGACTTCATGCTGACCTGATGTTCGTTCTCGTAGTTTTGTGTTCCTATATGTTCGGTTTCTATGACGGCATAGTATTCGGTGCGCTTGCCGGAATGATCAGAGATTATTTCTCTGCACCTTCGGTTACAGGTATCGACGGTACAGTAACTACGGCACTTGGAATCGGATTGTTCCTGATGGTTGCAGCTGCGGCCTTCGGTTCATCTTTCTTTACAGTAAGGATCGAGCGTAATTTTCTTCTGGCATTTCTGTCAGTAGTACTTGCCACGCTTCTTTACAAAGGAATAGGACATCTTGGCATCTTTTTTTGGTCTCACGTAGTATCAGGACTTTCATATAATATGGGTTTCTCGCAGATACTTCTTAAATCTGTATTGCCGCAGACTTTATTAAATCTTTATGCAGCAGTACCGTTATACTTGTTATTGAGATTCTTAGGACCTTACAAGGGCGGTGTTAATCCGGCACTTATTGATGAGAAGAGGAAAGGAGATAATACTTGGCTGACGATGTAAACAACAAGCAAGATTCGGTCCTTTCATCCATTCTTGATACGATACGCAACAGATACTTTATCCTAGGACTGGGATTCTGTGTATTTGGTGCGATTATCCTTTATATGACCGCTTCTTTGCAGTTCTCAGGTTATCAGAGAACTATCTCCGCATCATCAGAAGGTGTTTCCAGACAGTATATTGTCACAGCTCCGAGAGGCGATATCATCGATGCCAACGGAATTGTTCTTGCTACTTCCCAGGAAGTAAATACGATAATGATCTCCAATGCATATATGGAGAATGATGATCTTAATGCGATGTGTCTCGAGTTAAGTTATCTGTTTGATCAGTACAACTGCATCAGCGAATCAGAGCTCGATGACTACTTTGCTACTGAGCCTTTCAGATTCCTTAAAGATGAGGAAGAGATACGTCTTTGGCAGACAGACCATAACCTGTTTAACCTCGACGACTATTCAGAGGGCATCATCGTTACTTATTCAGATAACTATGTAAAGACTGATCCTCAGGTTTTCTATCTTTACTTAAGACAGCTATTCGAGCTGGATACAAACTATACCGAGGATGAAGCCTACAGGATTATAAGAATCAGATTTCAGATTTTTAAGGATAACTGGTCCTTCCAGACAGGTACGCCGGTTGAGATTGCTACCAATGTTCCTGATGAGCTTGTTACCATTCTTAATGAGCAGAATTACCATTACATGGGAATCATCACAACAAAGACCTACAGAAGGACATATACTCCTGCAGCTCAGTTATCTAGCCACGTTGTAGGTTACGTAGGAAGAATCTCCCAGGAGTCCCTTGCCACATTGGCTCCTTATGGTTACTCAAATAGTGACCTTGTAGGACAGTCCGGTGTAGAGTCGCAGATGGAAAGGTACCTTCACGGAAGTTCAGGAATCTCGACTTATAATACATGGACTACACAAGGACAGGACGGAGTATTCTTCCCTTCAAGTTACGGTATGCCGGCACAACGAGGCGCAACTGTTCAGCTTACTATCGATACTGATCTTCAGAGAGTCGGAATCGAAGCATTGAAGACTTACATTGAAGATGCCATGAACGCCGAGATAATTGAACAGTCGGGTTATAAGACCGCTAATGCAGGCGCTTTTGTAGTAATGGATGTTAATTCGGGGGCAGTTCTTGCCATGGGTTCCTATCCTAACTTCGACCCTAATGACTTTGTTCTCTCAATGTACGGAGACGAGAGGGCAGAGGAGCAGCTTCAGTATTATCTCGGTCTTGGTGAATATGAGGATATTACGGCAGAAGACATGCCATTGTGGAACAGAGCCATTATGTCCCAGTATGCTCCCGGTTCTACTTTTAAGATGTGTACAGCGCTTGCTGCTCTTGAGACAGGAGTAATATCTCCCGGTTCTACTTGGTATCCGTGTGATTCACCTATTGATATCGGTGGTTGGACGTTCAGATGCCTTGAGTTCCCGGATTCAGGTCACGGACCTTTGGACCTTAACGGTGCTATGGCCACATCCTGCAATATCTACTTCATGAGACTTGGAGTAGACACAGGTATTGATAATATCGATGCCATGGGCGAAAGACTCGGACTTGGTGAGTATACGGGAATTGACTTACCCGGTGAGATCCGAGGCATAAGAGCAAGCCGTGAGACTAAGATTCTTCTTCACGAATACGAGTACGACCGTACATGGTTCCCTGCTGATACCGCTCAGTCTGCCATCGGACAG
>JAEEGL011369044.1_pt1 | contig 10297 bp, 8 predicted proteins | sample 9134231 | NCBI WGS metagenome assembly JAEEGL01 (sample SAMN16246548, study PRJNA631951) | gut metagenome | biome: gut microbiome; feature: rumen; material: fiber-attached | host: Bos | place: Iran: Karaj | collected 2018-10
ATTAAATATGCATTTATATCTTATACTATTTGGAATAATGGATTACCAACTCCATATGGAAAAAGCTATTTAAACAATGAATATAGCCCTGAAAAAGCTACTAAAGACATTGAATCAGTAAGAGATAAAGTAGATTTTGTAATAGTCGCAATGCATTGGGGAACAGAATATTCCTTTAGAACAGACTATAAACAAGATGAAATAGCTAAACATTTATCAGAACTTGGAGTAGATTTAATAATAGGAGCTCACCCTCATGTAATTCAAACAGTTGAATATATTAATGAGGGTAAGACTTTTGTAATTTACTCATTAGGTAACTTTATTAGTGATCAAAACGATATTGATAATTTTACTGGATTAGCTATGGAAGTTACTTTAAAAAAGAAAGTTAATGTAGATGATACAGTTGAAAAAAGCGTTATTGATCCTAAGGCTGAACTTGTTTATACTACAACAGTTAAACGTGGAGGAGTTAATCATCAATTTAAGGTGGTTCCTTATCCACAACTAACTGATGAACAATTGAGAAATCATGCTACTTATTATGAGAAATATAAAGCTATAGTTAATGAGAGTTATCCAGAACTTGTCTGGGGTTTATCAGGGGAGGCATAATATGGAAATACTTAATAGAAGAGCTCGTCATGATTACTTTATAGAAGATACATATGAAGCTGGAATAGTTCTTACTGGAACAGAAATTAAGTCTATTAGAAGTGGTAATTGTAATATTAAAGATTGCTATGGAATAGTTAAAAATAATGAAGTGTTTTTACTTAATATGTATGTCGGGGTATATAAAGAAGGTAATATCTTTAATCATGAAGAGACTAGAAGTAGAAAACTACTTTTACATAAAAAAGAAATAAAGAAAATAAAAGAAGCTTTGAACGAAAAAGGTCTTACTCTAGTACCTATTAAATTATATTTTAAAGATAATATCTTAAAAGTGGAATTAGGTATTTGTCGTGGTAAGAAAGACTATGATAAGAGAGAAAGCATTAAAGAAAGAGATATTAAAAGAGAAATGGAAAAGAACTTAAAGATATATTAAGTTCTTTTTTTCTTTATTATTTCGCTGTTTTATGGTATAATTAGCTTACATATATGGGGATGACTTGGTTTCGACGGGAATATTAGAGCATAGATGGCAAGTCGAATGTCCACGTCACGGACACAAAAAAATAAATGCAAACAAATTAAAAAATGCTATGGGTAACATCTTTGGTGCAAACCAAGCTGTTGCTTTTGCCTAATAATAAAATAAAGGCTAGCGCTTCTATTTAGTCTCTCCCAAGACTATTTAGAAGTTCATTTAATGGGATATAGCTATTTCTTGCCTAGGAAATAGAAAGAATTTTAGGCTTAGTATATTATCTTGGTCGTTAATTACTTGGATGAATATATGAAATATCAATTAGTTAACTAAACTTGTAGAAGTTTATGTAGCTGTATTTTCGGACAGGAGTTCGATTCTCCTCATCTCCACCAATATGTTATTACTAACTAGAGATAGTTATTCTTTATAAAAAAAGAAGACCGAAATGGTCTTTTTTTGTTGATATTAAAGGGAGAACATGTTTTTAATATTTTGTCAAGTTGCATTAATTTTTAAAATGGTGTAGAGTATTGAGTTATCCACGGATTTTGTGGAAATTTTGAAGAGAGGGCCTTATATGTTATAATATATCGCTGTCTGGGAGGAATATTAGACATGAAAAAAATAAGTCGATCGAAATTAATAAAAGGAATAGCTGTGGGTATGTTAGGAGTATTTATAATACTAGCTGGTGCAGGATATTATTACTATGCTACTTACAAAAGTATAAATATCCCAGTTAATAAATGCTTAGTACTAGAATATGGTACTAAAGATTATAAAGTAGAAGACTTTATTCAAAATGTTGATGGAAAAGTAGTTTCAATTGATAATAAGATTGATACTAATGTATTAGGAGAACAAGAAGTAATCGTTACAGTTGAGAAAAACTTCGTAAGACGTGAAGTTCCACTAGTAGTTGAAGTACAAGACAAAGTAGCTCCAACTATAGATATAAAAGAAGAGAACCTTGTTTATACACAAGGAGATGGAATTGACTTAAATGGTAATATTAATTCTATTGCTGATCAAGTTGATGGAGATATTGCTATTAAAGGAGAAGATACTAAGGAAGAAGAAGCTTACTATACTATTGATACTGATTCTAATATTGAAGAAGTAGGAGAACATGTTATTACTGTTAATGTTAAAGATAAGAATGGTAATACTGCTAGTAAGCAATTTACTATTAATACACAAGCTAAACCTGCGCCTGTTGTAGTTAGTCAACCTGCAGTGCAACAAAGAGTATATGCTCAAGCACCAGCAAATGTTAGTGGTAACTCAATGGTACAAATGGCTTATTCATTATTAGGACAACCTTATAGATCAGGAGGTAGTGCTCCTGGAGGATTTGATTGTAGTGGATTAGTTGCTTATATTTATAGACAACATGGTATTAATATAAGCCAAGGTTCATATGCTCAAGCATCTGTAGGAGTAGAGGTTGGATATCAAAACGCTCAACCTGGAGATATAATTATCTGGGGACATGGATCTCAACCAACTCATTCATCTATCTATGTAGGTAATGGATTAATAATTCACGCTACTAATCCTAGCCAAGGAGTTATAGTTAGTGGAGTAGATTATTGGAATACACATTCTGATGCAAGATTACTTAGTGTTCGTAGAGTAGTATAAAAAAGACTTAAAAAGTCTTTTTTTGTGTTATAATAAATGGGACGGAAAGATTTTGGTGGGTTTATGGTTGATAAGATATTATATGTATTAAAGAAAAGTAAGAAGCCTATTCCTTTTGATAGATTGCTAGAGAAACTAGAAGTAAGTACAAAAGAAGAGGCTGACGAAGCAAAAAGAATAGTAGAAGATTTAATCGGTGAATATGAAGTATATTGTTCTCCTAAAGGCAATATACAATTAATGAGTAAGACATCTTTTAGAAGAGGTCGTTTTCATGGTTATAGGAGTGGAGATGGCAAAGTATATGTTACTAATTCATATGTTAATGGAGAAGGTAATCATATTGTTAATGAAGAAGAATTTTGTGTAGAAAAGAGTGTTAATGGTGGAGCCATTGATGGAGATGAAGTTCTAATTGATGTTGATTTTAAAACTAAAAAAGGTAAGATTGTTAAAATTATTAATAGAAGTCTGAATAACATAGTAGGAGAAGTATATAGAGAAGGGGCTTCATATTTTGTTCGTCCATTAGATAAGAAAAGGCAAAGTATTATTGTTGCTTTAGAAGGAGAACAAATAGAAGGACAAATAGTATCAGTTTCACTAGAAGACAAGAGAAATGATAATTTTTATGTTGGTAAGATAGAAAGAGAATTTAATCATAAAGATGATCCTAATGAGGATGCTTTACTTGAAGCTTTTAAATGTGGGATGCCTGAAGGATTTAGTAAAGATTCAATGGATCAATTAAAATTTATTCCTAGAACAGTAAATGAAGAGGATAAAGAAGGAAGATATGATTTTACTGATTGGGAGATTTTCTCTATTGATGGCAAGGATACTAAAGATAAAGATGATTGTATATCACTAAAAAAACTTGATAATGGCAATGTATTACTTGGTGTCCATATAGCAGATGTTCCGTATTATGTTCCACAAAATTCGCCAATTGATATTGATGCTTTTACAAAAGGGACTAGTTATTATTTTGGAGGATGTGTTGAACCTCAATTACCTCATCAACTTAGTAATGGAATTTGTTCATTAAATGATGGGGTAGAAAGACTGACAAAGAGTATTTTAATAGAATATGATAAGGATGGTAATGTTGTTAATAGGAAACTTGTACCTAGTGTTATTAAATCTAGAATAGGTATGAATTATGATGATGTTAATAAATTACTAAAAGATGGAGTAATTGCTCCAGGATATGAAGAGTATCTAGATACTCTAATAGATATGAGAAGACTTGCTCGTAAGCTTAGTAAGAAAAGAGAGGGAATGGGAGCTATTGAGTTTTCACGTCCAGAATTAAAGTTTATTTATGATGAAGAAGGAAAACCAATAGATATTACTTATAGATATCAAGATTTAGCTGAAAATTTAATTGAAGAATTTATGTTAGCGGCTAATGTTAATGTATGTGAAATGCTTACTGAAAAGGGAATTCCTTGTATATATAGAATCCATGGAGTTCCAAATGAAGAAAGACTTAATGAATTCTTAAGATTATTAGATGTGGTTGGAATGCCATTTCCAGCAAATGCTTCTGATATAGCTAAAGATAAGAGGTTATTACAATCATTAACTGATCATATAAATAAAAATGAAGAGTTAAGAGATATGCTTAATACTAATTTAATAAGATGCATGTCTCATGCTAAGTATAGTGTTAATAATATTGGGCACTATGGAACAGGCTTTGATATATATGGTCATTTTACTAGTCCTATTAGAAGACTTGCTGATTTAGGTCTTTCTAGAATAATAGATGAATGCTATTTTGAGAAAGATTCTAAAATTAAAGAGAAGAGAATAAATAAATGGAAGTCTTTAGCTCCTGAAATTGCTATGCAAGCAACAAAAATGGAACGAGTAGAGGAAGAAGTTGAAAGAAATGTTGATGCTATGAACACAGCAATCTATCTTTCTAAGTCCATTGGAGAAGAATTTATGGGAACTATTATTGATATGGGACAAAATGGTATTACAGTTCAATTAGATAATTTACTTGAAGGTCGTATAAAGACAAGAACACTTCCAGGTTCTTACTTCTGTAATCCTGTAACCTTTACGATGGTTTCACTTGATGGTTTTGGCGATTATTATATAGGGGATAAGCTAAGAATGAAGCTTACTTCTACTGATAAAGAGAATAAAACTGTTGATTTTAAAGCAATTGAAAAGGTTCGCAGTAATAAGCTTATGGAAGTAGAAGAAGAGAATAGATTAGTTAAGACAAGAGAGAAAGAAAAAAGACATAGAAGAAATAGAAAAAAATAACTATTTCTTTTTTTCTTCGGTTGATAAATTATTATAAATTTGGTATCATAGTATTGATAATGGGTTGAGGAAGTGATACTTGGCCTTATTATCGATTCTTACTTAAGGAGACGATTTTTTTATGATGTTATCGGGAATTGATATATTATCTATACTAAGGAAGATAGCTGATATTACTTTAGTATGGTTAGTATTCTATTTTATTATTAAAAATATTAGATATAATGTTAAATTATCTTTATTATTTAAAGGTGTAATTATAATTATTGGTTTGAAAATACTTAGTGATTGGCTAGGTTTCATAACAATAGGTGTTTTACTAGAATATATTATTCAATGGGGGCCTATTGCTTTAATTATTGTATTCCAACCTGAAATTAGAAATATTTTGGAACAATTAGGAAGAAACCAATTACTTGGTCGTCACAAAGTATTAACAGTTGATGAGAGAGAACATTTGGTTTATGAAATGGTTAATGCAATTGACTATTTAAGGAAAGAACGTATAGGAGCATTAATTGTAATTGAAAGAGATATTAGTTTAGGAAATTATATTGATAAAGCTAAAAAATTATATGCAGATCTATCTAGTGATTTATTAATTGCTATATTCTATGAAGGAAATCCATTACATGATGGAGGAGTTATTATTCAAGGAGATAGAATTACTTGTGCTGGAGCAGTATTCCCTACAAGTAATAGTACTAAGTTAAATAGGAGACTTGGTACTCGTCATAGAGCAGCTCTTGGTCTTGCTGAAGAGACAGATGCTATATGTATCGTTGTATCAGAAGAGACTGGTAGAGTATCTATTGCTTTAAAAGGCGATATGTTATATAACTTAACACTTGATGATGTAAGAATGATGTTAATAGATGAGCTTAAACCTAAACAAGATGTTGATTATACTGAAGAAGATATAGTAAATGAGGAAGAGATTTATGAAGAAGATAAGTAAGATGTTTGGAAAATTATTTGCTCATATAGGTTCATTCTTTGATAAGTGGTTAATAACTCCTATTACTAAATTAATATTAAAATTAATGGATTTGTTTAAGAATTGGGCTAAAGGATTAGATAGACTAAGTAATAAGAAAAGTGCTCTATTAATAGTTAGTTTAATTCTAGCATTTATAACATTTATAGTAGTAGATAGAGAATCTACTGTAATGATAGATCAATATGCTGAAATATTATATAATCAACCAGTAACTGCTGTTTATAATGAAGAAAACTATGTAGTTGAAGGATTACCTGAGAAGGTTGATATTACATTGATTGGTCAAAGAAGACATATCTTCTTAGCTAAACAATCTCCTTCTAAGGGTGTTAGTGTTGATTTAACTGGATTAGAACCTGGAAATCATAGAGTAACACTAAAATATACTCAAAGATTAAAATCACTTGATTATAAGTTAGATCCTAGTACAGTTACAGTTACTATTTATGAAAAAGTAAGTCAAAATAGAAGTATTACTTACGATATCTTACATAAAGATAGTCTAGATAGTAAATTAAGTATTGATGATGTAGAACTTGATAGAACAGAAGTCATTATCAAGGGAGCAGAATATAAATTAAAAGAAGTTGCTACTGTAAAAGCATTACTTGATGTTAATAAGATGGTTAATCCAAAAGCTGGAGATATAACTGTAAAAGATATTCCATTAGTTGCTTATGACAATGATGGTAAGAAAGTAGATGTAGAAATAGTTCCAAAAGCTGTATCTGCTAATGTTAAGATTTCATCTCCAAGTAAACAAATACCAATTAAAGTAGTTCCTAAAGGTAACTTAGCATTTGGTAAATCTATTAAGTCTATTGATACTAATATTTCTAGTATTACAGTTTATGGAGAACAAAGTGCTATTGATAAGTTAGATCAATTAGAAGTAGAAATTGATGTTAAGGGATTAGATAGTAATAAAGATTATAATGTTACTCTTAAGAAACCTAAAGGCATTACTGAATTAAGTAGTAAGACTATTAATATTAAAGTTACTATTGATAACTCTACATCTAAAGAATTTAGTAATATATCTGTTCAATCAGAAAATCTTGAAGCTGGATATATAGCTCAAGGACTTACTGAAGCTGATACTGCTGTTACTGTTATAGTTAAAGGTAGTAAAGATGTAGTAGATGCTATAGAAGCTAGTGATATTAAAGCTTACGTTGACTTGAAAGGTTATGGAGAAGGAGAACATGAAGTAGAAGTTAAAGTAACTGGAAATGACTTGAAATTATCTTATTCTTCTAAGACTAAGAAAGTTAAAATACGTATTACAAAAGGATAGTTAACTATCCTTTTTCTTTACGATAAAAAGTCTTTGTGTTATACTAATTCCAGGTGATTTTTATGGCAGGAAAAGGAAATAGTGCAAAAAGAAGAAAAAGAAGAGAAGAAGAAAGAAGAATAGAAGAAATCCCTAGTGGATTAGATGTAAATATAAAAAGTATATTAAAAGCAATTGTTTTTATTGTAATTATTGTATTTATCTTCTACTTATTATCATTAAGAGTAATTAACAAGAAGAATAATCCTGTTACTGTTACAGAATTTAATTATAATGATATTATGCTAGGAGAAAGCTTCAATCGTAATGAGAAAGAATATTTAGTATTATTCTATGATCGTAGTAACGGAGAAGTATATAGTAGTTTATCTAATAATTTAGAGACTTATAAGAAGGGTAAAAAAGCATTAACTATTTATACTGTTGATATGAGTAATGGTGTTAATAGTAGATATGCTTCTAGTGAATCTAATACTAATCCTAAAGAAGCTAGTGATTTAAAGATAAACGGACCAACTCTTATTAAATTTACTAATAATAAAGTAAAAGAATATGTTGAAGGTACTGATAATATAAATAATTTTTTAAGTAAATAAAAAGGCTTTAGCCTTTTTTTATTTTGTGATATGATTAATAGTAGGTGAATGATATGACAAAGAAAAAAGAAGAAAAGAGTACTAAAAAGACTAAGAAAGTAGAAGAAAAAATAACAAAAGAGGAAACTCCAAAAACTGTTTATGTTGAAAGAAATAATGGTTTTAATACTTTCGAAGTCATTGTAATAATAGTTGTTTCAGTATTATTTGGAATATTAGTAGGATACTTACTAAGTTTAGGTAAGAATAAAGTTGAAGGAACAGAAATATCTCCAGAATTAAAAGACTTTATTGTTACATATAATAATATTTTAGATAATTACTATGATAAAGTATCTGAAAAAGAATTAGTAAATGGAGCTATTAGCGGAATGGTCTCTTCCCTAGAAGATCCATATACTATGTATATGAATGATGAAAATACTGATGAATTTAATACTACTGTAGATGGATATTTTATAGGATTAGGTATTACTATTGATTGGTCTGATGGAACTAATAAAATAATTAATGTTGATAAAAAAGGAAAAGCTTATAAAAAGTTAAAAGAAGGGGACATCATTATTAGAATTAATGATAAAGATGTTACTAATAGAACAGGGTTAGAAGTTGCTGAATATGTTCAAGAAAGTAAGAACAAAGTAAAAGTTACAGTAAAAAGAGAGGACAAGGAAAAGAATTATAACATAGAAAAGACTAAAATAGAGATTCAATCTGTTAGTAGTGAAATTTTAGATGATAATATTGGATATATTTATATTGATAATATTGCATCAAATACTTATAAGCAATTTAAGAGAGAATTAACTAAGTTAGAGAAAAAAGATATAGATAGTTTAATAATAGATGTTAGATATAATCCAGGAGGACATTTAAAGCAAACTAAACAAATTCTTGATTTATTCTTTGATAAAAATACTATATTATATCAAGTTGGTACTAGAAATAAGATTACTAAAGTAAAAGCTATTGATAGTGAAAAGAGAGATTATCCTGTAGTTATACTTACTAATTCAAATTCTGCATCAGCCTCTGAAATTCTAGCTGCTTCATTCCAAGAAAATTATAAGAATGCTACTATTGTAGGAGAAATTACTTATGGAAAGGGCACTGTTCAAAAAGTAGTAGATCTACATAATGGCTCTTCAGTTAAATATACTTCAGAGAAATGGTTAACTCCTAAAGGAAATTCTATTAATGGCATAGGAGTAAAACCAGATGTAGAAATAGAAAGAACTGAAGAATATGTTAAGAATCCAACTAGAGAAAATGATACTCAATTAACAAAGGCTATTGAAGTTATAAAGACTAAAAAAGAATCTAAGTAGATTCTTTTTTTATACAATTCACTATTAATTGATAACCATTATGGTTAGGACTACAAGTTGTTAAGATTAATTGATCTTGTTCTTCTTTAGAAATATTGATATATCCATCTTTTATCTGTTCATATGAGTTGGTTACTATATAAGTACTTTTATTCTTATTTAGCATTAATATAACTTCATCATCTTTATTAAGCTCATTTAGTCTATTAAAATAAGCTATTCTTCCTGAACCAGAATGACCAGCTATTATAATTAAATGTTCATTTGATTCTTTTAGTAGTTCTATATTTTCTTCTACTGTATTTAATTTACTATATTTAGAATAGATATCTTGATTAAGATTAATCTTATTTATTACTAAATTACCTATGGGTTTCTCTTTGTATGAATTTATTAATACTTTTTTATTTATAGGTATTCTATTAGTACTAATCATAAGTATAGATTTAGTAAATAATATAATAAATATTAATGCTAAAAATAATAGTATTTTCTTTAACATAGTATATTTAATAATATTGTTAGAATATATACTAAGATATTATCAGTATGAGTATTGGGAACAGGAATACGATAGTCTTTTAAATTAATGGCTATATCATCATTATTATTTACATCTATAGTTAAAGGATTTATTTTACTAAACCCTGGAGTAGTATTTAATTGTTCTAATCTATATGTATCATATGGTAATTCTATTGTAATATTACCTTTACTATTAGTGGTTAGAGTTGCAAAGAGATTGTTTTTACTATTATAGAGATTAAAATTAATACTTGGTTCATTATTCATATTATTAGAATCACCATATTGTTTATTTATATTTACTAAGGCTTTTATTACTTTATTCTCTAGTGTTTTAGAAATACTTGGTGTTTCCCTAGATATAGTTATTTCATATGTATTAGGATCTATATTATATCCAATTCCTGTTTTTTCTTCTTTTAAGTAGTATGTTCCATAATTAATATTATTAATAGTAGCAGTACCATCTATTATTTCTAAGGTATCTATAAAATTATTATTAGAATCATATAAATTATATAA
>JAEEGL011553181.1_pt1 | contig 10297 bp, 7 predicted proteins | sample 9134231 | NCBI WGS metagenome assembly JAEEGL01 (sample SAMN16246548, study PRJNA631951) | gut metagenome | biome: gut microbiome; feature: rumen; material: fiber-attached | host: Bos | place: Iran: Karaj | collected 2018-10
CATACCGTCCACGAAAACATAGGACGTTACAATGACGTGACTTGCTCCTGCGTCCAGATACTCTGCAGCATTCTCCGCATTCACTCCGCCGCCCACCTGGAAAAAACCCGGGCAGGCAGATAACGCTGCAAGCGCCTGAGATCTGGATGCCTCGTAATATGAGCTCTTGCTGTTATTCAGTATGATGACATGTGCGCCCTTTAACCCCAGCCCTTCATACAGCTTTGCGTAATAAACGCTGTCGCGGTCCGACACCAAGTTCTCGCCTGCTGTGTCGCCCTCGTCAGACAGGCTTGCGCCAACTATCTGTTTTACTGAACCGTTATGAATATCTATACACGGTCGAAACTCCATGTCGTTCTCCTCTTGCGTATTTCCGGTTACTATTCAAAGCTATCTCAATGTGTATTCCGGCTGTCATTACTCCACTATGATACAGTCATCCAGAACATAGTGAAATGTCGGTGCGGATGAGTTACTGTTTTCCGTATAGCCTCCCTTGAGATCAATGGTATCCGTGGGATCAAAAGGATCGGTACCCGTGTAATCTCCTTTGAAAACATTTATACTGCCGTCTTTGAACCCGTCTATGAGCTCTGCCACACGGGCTGCCGTGCCCGGTGCCGCTATATTCTCATTGATGGATGTGAGTTGAACCCAGTCCCGTTCAAATCCCGCTCCTACATCATTCCCGTATTTGTTGCCCTTTACACTTTCTTCTATGCTCCTGCCTTCAATGACAGCGCCTACAGCGGACACCATGTAGGGCTCCCAGTTGATACGCGAGCTCACAAGGGATGTGGTGGGAGCCACGTCCAGCATGGATATATTGTACCCCACATGATATACCATCGTGCTCACATCCCTCTCCTCGCAGGCAACCGCCGGTCCTGCGGTATCGGAATGCTGGGATATCAGGATGCAGCCCTCATCTATGAGCTCATCAGCGTATTTTTTCTCAAGGACATAATCGCTCCATGAGCTGGTATATTTTACATACATCACCGCATTTTCAACCTCTGAGCGGACTCCCATGAAAAAAGCGGTGTATCCGCTGATAACCTCTGCGTATGGGAATGCAGCCACATATCCAACCCTGACATCTTCCCCGGATATGACTCCCTTATTTATCAGCTCTTTGAGCTTCATACCTGCCACCACTCCGGCGGCGTATCTGCCCTCATATATCTCTCCCATAAAGGTGTGATAATTCTTAAGGACAGGTTCCTCCCCCGCATTGGTAGCTGTAGCCATACAAAATTCGATATCGGGATGAGACATGGCTATCTTTTTCATGGCAGACGCATAGCCAAAGCTGGTACCGAATATGATATCACAGCCGCTGTCCACCAGTTCCATTATAACAGGTTCCTCTTTGCCCTCGGCAATATTGTATTTGGGCAATATCTCCACTGTGTCGCCGTAGGTATTCTCTATTGAATTGACAGCCTTCACAAAATTATGTGTATAGGCATCGCTTACATCGCCGACATATACCACACCAATCTTAACGGTCCTGCCGGTATCCGTATCCCTCACCTCTGCTGCGATAAAATAGAACATGATGACCGCCAAAACAGCAGTGAGGAATGTCACGATATATGCTTTTTTCATATGAACGTCCTCTTAATTAAGCCGGATATTATTCGGCGTTTTTATTCGCAGCCCTGTTTTCCCTCGAATCTTCATAAATCTTCTGAACATCGATGGTACCGTCATCTATCAACTCCAGCATAACATCCACAAGCTTGGGATCAAACTGTGTTCCCCTGCAGCGTTTAAGCTCTGCAAGCACTACGTCGAGATCCAGTTTTTTTCTGTAAATACGGTTTGCCGTCATGGCATCAAAGGCATCTGCTATACATATTATGCGGCCGTTTAAGGGGATCGCCTCACCCTTCAGGCCTGACATATAACCCGTTCCGTCATATCTCTCATGGTGGTACAGTACGCCATCGGCGACATTGTCTACCAGCGTGAAATCCTTTAATATCTCAACGCCCCTGGTGACATGGGATTTCATGATCGCATATTCCTCTTCGGTAAGCTTTCCGGGCTTTTTGAGCACCGAATCAGGTATGCCGATCTTTCCGATATCATGTAAAAGTGCCATTTTGCGCAGGTTTTCGCATTCCTGATAGCTGTAACCGAGTTTTTGGGCGATCAGAACGGAATACTCGGAAACCCTGGTGGAATGCTGGCTTGTATTCTCATCCTTGGCATCCACGGTCCGGGCTATGGCCATGATGGTCTCATTGCCCATACGCACCTGGTCCTTCACCCTGTCGATCTCGGCTCTCTGGTAATCCAGCGTTCTCTGGATGAACATACGGGTAACAAACCATGAAAGCCACATCAAAAATATGGCCATGCCGGATACAAAATATATCCTGAACCACCAGTAATCCTGGATGTTCATCTCTTTGCTGACCGTATATACTCTCTCTTCTATGACTCTTTGTTTTTTGACATCCAGAACAGCCAGATGAAACCTGTATTCTCCGGGTTCAAGATTAGTGTAGGATATGGTCCCCAGATCCCTGGCCGCCATGACGGTGGGGGCATTATCGTATCCCTCAAGGTACACACTGACATAAGGATCGCTGATGGTGAAATTGATGATCTCGGGTGAGAAATCTATTCTCTCCGTACCTCTGGGAATGAAAATATCCTCTCCGTCCTCGATCTTAAGATCGACTCCGTCCAGCTTGACCGCACCCATCATCATACGATAGGATCTGTTCTCCATCATATAATTACGTGTGTCCAGCATGCACACTCCGCTGTCCAGGCTGAAATACAGCATCCCATGAGGATCCATGTAGTTCCATGAGTTTGCGGTAATGGTTCCCGGGAGTCCCATACGGTAATCCAAAAGGATGTAATCCAGTTTTCCTCCGGCCAAAAGAGCATCCCGGTCCACAACATATATGCCGCCGCCTGTCAGCACGAAAATATTGTCATCCGGACTCACCATAAGATCCAGATTGTTGTAGTACGGAAAGTTGGTCAGGTTTCTGATACCCAGTCTGTAATCCATGTAGGCTATGCCGTTACTCATCAGAATGTAGTATCCGTTCTCATCCTCCACGGTACGCAGTACAATATCCGAAGAAAGACCGTCAGCGCGCCTCAGGGTCTTCTCTATCTTCCCTTCGCGTATGACGGCGATTCCGCCACCGTCCGTTCCCGCTATAACGCTGCCGTCCTTTGTCTGCATTAGAGTCAGCACTCTTAAGTTTATCAAGCCCTCGTCATATCCGATATTCGATACCACCCTGCCGTCTCTGATGACCGTGATACCGCTCTCCCCTCCTGCCATTATCGAGCCGTCCTCCAGCTCAATGCAGGTTCTGAATTTATTACCCGGGCATCCGTTCTCCGTGTTGAAGATCTCTGTATCTCCGTTCGCCGAAACTCTCCACAGCCCCACTCCCGATGTGCAGATCCAAAGATGGTCATCACCGGACACCCTGATGCATCTTATCCTCACCCCGTCCAGAGCCTCCATCAGGCTGTTGTGTGTATAAGCTTTGTTGTCATCTATTATCACAAGACCGTTGTCTGTGCCGGCGTAGAGCCTGTCCTGCCACATTGCAACGGTATTCACCACCTGTGCTTCATGCCCGGTCCTCTCGAAAACATCGGTAAAACATGATGCACTCATATACATTACACCGAGTCTCGATGACGAAAACCACAAATTGCCCTGATAATCCACGGTCATGTTGTCAACAGAGTCGTTGAAGCTGCCTGTATCAACCTTTCTGAATATGTTCAGAGAAGAAATAAACCCCACTCCGTCATCGGTGCACACATACATCCCGCCGTCTTCGGAGGAATTGATGGAATTGATATTATTGAGTCCGTAACACTCTATCTTGGTGACCGGAATAAGCTTATCATTCTCCGTCTTATAGACATATACACTGCTGCCGGATGTTCCCGCGTACACCAGTCCTTCCGGATCGAATGCGCAGCTGGTGAATATCCCCATTTCCTCATCAGGCGCGATCTCGTCCATGACCTGATCTCCCCTAATAAGGAAAAGACTGCCCTCGTTATTGACCGCCACGATATTCTCATTGTCATCTCCATCCATGGATCTCACGTAATTGACATCTATAACGGATGTAACTCTGAGTCCTCCGGACAGCGAGATCACAGCCATAGCTCCGCTGGTACCGATATAGAAATCTCCGTTTGAGGCCTCCGTAATGGAACGAACGGAATTTGCAGGCAGACCGTTCTCCTCATCCACAACATTCATGGGCTCTCCGCCAACCAGTATCGTAAGACCCGAGTCATTGGTGCCGACCCACATCCTGCCCTTAACATCAACATACAGCGCATTCGCGTTATGTATTGACTTTATATCGTCCATAAGCCTGAACTCACTGCCGGTAAAACGATACAGACCTTCATATGTGCCGATCCAGATCACTCCGTCACCCGTGGATGCCACGGATGTGGCAGTTCCGCCCATGATACCCTCATCGGTATCAAAAACCCTGCGCACATAATTGGAATACATATCCGAAGCGTAGACATCCGCACCTCTTGATGCGTCCACCATTACCGACAGAATGCTGCCCGTCAGAAATACAGCCAAAAATGCCATCATACGTGCAGCCTTGCGCACCTGTACGGCGTGCTGTATCTTCCTTTTCACCCAAAGAACAAACCAAAGGCTCACTGCCAGTATCAGTTTATCTATAAAATCAATGTAGAACTCACCTATAACATATGCGACAACCTTCGGGAAACCGCTCTCCAGTATGAGGTTTATAACGCCGTCTCCCCAGATATTCCCTGTGTATCCGCCGGCAGATACGATATTCATGGGAACCGATACCGCGGTCGACACTATGGCTAACACAGCTCCCACTGACATCGATCTGAACACCGTGGTGAAATAATTACGCTTTGCCATAAGCCCCGCTATGATACCCGTCAGCACGTTCACTATGGCATAGGCCATGGAGACACTGTCAAAGAAACTGTAGGATATATTCACAGCCGCGCCAACTATGGCACCGCATACCGGTCCCAGCACATAGGCCACGATAATGGTACCGATGGAATCCATCCATAACGGCAGCTTAAGGGTTACGGCCATGCTCTTGCCGAAATAATTTATCAGTATGCAAATGAATACAAATAGTGCTATGGAAAGTGCACTCTTTTTTTTCATCACAAAAACCTCACAAACTGAAAATGCTAAGCCTAGTGTCGTTAATCCATTCTGACAAATATAGTCTTTTGTATTTTACACCAAAACAGAAAAAATGTCACCATAAAATGCAGGCTTGTAAAAGATGGGATTCTTTGGTACAATACGCCTGTTGTTTACAGTAAACGAAATTGTGTATACCAAAGAGGTAACGCGTAGGAAGGAACCATCATGACGAAGTCATGATTTGTAATGGTTCCGACCGATAGGGCAAGATTCGTTTACGAATCGTGCCATTACATTAATAGTAGGAGGAAAAAATGAGCGACTTAAATGTAGTATGTCTTGATATGGAAGGCGTTGTTGTACCCGAGATATGGATCGCATTCTCCGAGGCTACGGGGATCCCGGAGCTCAGACGGACCACAAGGGACGAGCCGGATTACGATAAGCTTATGAAATTCAGGATCGGAATATTAAAGGAACACGGGCTCGGTCTGAAGGAGATCCAGGACACCATAGCCACCATCGATCCGATGCCGGGAGCTAAGGAGTTTCTGGACAAACTCAGGGAGATAACCCAGGTCATAATCTTAAGCGACACCTTCACCCAGTTCGCAACTCCGCTGATGAAAAAGCTGGGATGGCCCACCATCTTCTGCAACACGCTGGAGGTTGCGGATAACGGTGAGATCACAGGTTACCGCATGAGATGCGAGCAGAGCAAGCTCACCACGGTAAAGGCTCTCCAGAGTGCAGGCTTTGAGACCATTGCCGCCGGAGATTCACACAATGACCTCGGTATGATCCTGAACAGCAAGGCGGGCTTCCTGTTCAAATCCACAGATGCCATAAAAGCTGAGTATCCCAATGTACCGGCCTTTGAAGAGTATGACGAACTGTACGAAGCTATCCGCAAGGCATTATAGTATGAAGATCGTATTGATGACTGCCGGCGGCAGTATAGAACCTGACCTGCCGGCAGATTTTTTATCCCAAAAAACAGAATACGGCATAGACACCGTAGTGGCATGCGACAGGGGATATGAGGCGCTTGCGGCACTCGGTGTGACCCCCAACGTCGTCATAGGAGATTTCGACTCGGTTTCGACAGAGCTCCGGGAAAACATTCTGTCAAAAGACAGTCGGGAATTGCCCGAAAGAGGAATCTCCGGTCTTGAGACAGACAACCGAATGGAAACGTATCTTTCATCCTGCGAGGTGATCAGACTCAACCCCGAAAAGGACGATACGGACACGGAGGCTGCCATCGCACTTTGCATCGAAAGAGGAGCAGAGAAGATATATCTCTTCGGTGCCACCGGAAGCCGTGTGGATCACATGCTGGGGAATATCGAGCTTTTGGCATATGCCGCAGACAGAGGGTGCGAGCTTGTCATATTGGACAGGCATAACCGGATCCGCCTTGCGACTCAGCCTTTGACCGTCACAAAAGCAGGTCAATGGGGCAGCTTCATATCTCTCATCCCCTACTCTCCTGTTGTGGAAAAGCTTACCCTGCGTGGATTCAAATACGAGGTAACGGATCTTGACATAAAAAAAGGAAACACCCTTGGGATCAGCAATGAGATAACCGCTGAAACCGCAGATATTTCCTTTGTATCAGGAAAACTATTGGTCATAGAATCGTCTGACTGAGGCAGCGCCGATCATCTGCGCTGCCTGTTTTCTGCTCTCTTTTTGGCATTTGCAAGTCTTATGCGGATGCGCCTGGTGACTTCCTTTAACTGCTCATCGGGCACAAACTGCTTTAATGTCTCTTCATCACATTTATATCTGGTATCCAGAGATTCCAAAATATCGTCGATCTCCAGTATCCCTTTGGTGAGGCTGTCACCCAGGTCGATCAGACTGTTGGATTTGAGATCCAAAAGCACCGGTCTGTCGGCATCCGCACCGCCCTCTTCCAGAACGAGAGCTGTATTGTGCGTGTTTAATTTTACACTCTGTCCCGGCGGCATGATGGATATGGCTTTTGCCAGCCCGGAAACCACCATCGGCTCGTAGATAACATACTTTTTCTTGAGGTATTTGTATGCGCTCAGGGCACTCTGCGGCTGCTTTGAGAGGCTCATGGCGGTCATGCGGTCGTATTTGTCTGCCACCAGCAGGATCTTTGACTCGGTAGACCAGTCGGCAGTGTTTATCTGAGACGGCTCCTGGCGTGATATCTCCAGTGCTTTCTCTGTGAGCTCCAGCGCATTGAATGACAAGCCATAAGGATTGTCAGCCGGTTTCAAGAGCTCGTAGGCTTTTTTGCGGTATTGTTCCACTGTCAGAATATCCACGGCAGTCCACTGGGACTCATCCTTCAGCATGATATTCTTGGGGACATAGAGATATCCAAAATCAGCCAAAAGCGCCGCAGTCACAAGGTCCGAGATGGTTTTTTCGCTCAGGGACAGCTGTTTTCCTATAAGGGCACAGAGTATGGCTGTACATACCGAATGCTTGTAGGTGTAGTCATCTGCGCTTCTTATGAGCTGGGAAAAATGGAATGAACCGGTTTTGTGGCTGTATTTTGCGGTGATGTCGGATACGAGGGTCTTGAAATCCGGCAGCATCCGTCCTTTGGAAATAGCCACAAGGCAATCCCTGAGTCTGAACATATAAGAAGTCTGGAGCTGTTCAAACTCACGCTCCTCATCGGTGATGGGAGGCACAGGCTCGGCTTCTTCCAGAATGAAAACTCCTATCAGATTGAAGTTCTTTATATTTTCCAGAACCTGCCCCGTGAGCACGGAATTGCGATCATACAGCAGTACGCCCCGCTTATCGTATATCGGCCTTGCCAGCCGCATTCCGGCCCTGAGCTTGTCAGTAGTGAAAAATCTCATAATGCAATCCTCCCCGATACATTTGTTAACTCGAAAACAGTATAACACTACCCAAAAACAAATACTATATTTTTCTGATTTTTTACTTCAGCGACAACGTGAACTTAAGAAGCCCTGCCGCATCGCCGGTACCGGTGCCGTTTTCTTCAAAACTTTTAGTCTGTATCAGCTTTATGGAGGCTTCATTACCCGGACGAATGAAAACATTTATGCTGTCAAAATCATAAAGATTCTCTTTTGCGAATCTGATCAGCTCGTCGATCACCTCAGAGGCATAGCCCTGATGCTGATATTTTGCGCTGATGAGGTAACCCATCTCAAGCAGCGTATCCCCGCTCGTATTCCTCTGCTCGATGCCTGCCCGGCCTATTATCTCACCGCTGTCTTTAAGACACACCAGCCACATTCCGTAGCCGTAAAAAAAATACATATTGTCGATATAATGCCTGACGTACTCCTCTTCCTCATCTCTGGCAAAAAGATCGTCAACGTAATCCGTCATTCCCTGCTCAGCGTAGATTTCATACAGCCTGTCAAGATCCGATAAAGCCATCTCCCTGAGATAGGTACGCTCAGTCACTGCTGTGATCCATGGAAGCTTCTCTTTGCGCTTGCTGATACGGTCGAGGAAATAAACATCCACATCATCCATTCCTTCCACCAGGATATCGCACTTCATATCCATATCGGGTTCGGTGCCGGGCTCATATACGCCCACTGTGGCAAACCCCTTTTCCGATGCCGTTTTCAGCATAAATCCATCGGATGAAACCATCACCATGTTGTGTCCCGGCAGCTTCTCAATACCTTCGTCGTCACTTCCCGGCTCATCACTGCCATCATCACCCTCGAGCCCGAAATCTCCGTTCATCCACCGTTCTCTTTCCGCCACGGCGCTGGTGATTCCAAGCTCACAGGCTATGTTGGTAAGACACAGAAGTTCCAGCATATACTCCCCCGCCAGCTCATCCGATATTATAATCTTTTCGATAGTCAAAAAACCCTTCAGAAAATCATCCACAGCCCTGCTCCTTGCCGGCCACCTCACAACCAAGCCTGCCGGTGTCCTGCTGTCACCAAAGTGTCCAAATGTCAAGTAAGCCTGATATGGCCACCCCTGCTCGTTGTCAAACACGAAACGACGCCCGGTTTCCCGAGCGTCCGCTTTTTTACCTCGGCAGTTTTTCCGGTTCGGGATACTGTACCCCGAAGGTCTCTACCGTTACTTTTTTCATGACCTGATTTTCGTAAGGTCTGTCTGAATAATCTGTCGCTGTGTCCGCTATCTGATCCACAACCTCCATACCCTCGATGACTTTACCGAAAGCAGCGTAAGCTCCGTCCAGATGCGGTGATGTTGCATGCATGATAAAGAACTGTGATCCGGCGGAATCCGGCATCATGGATCTGGCCATTGATAAAACTCCTCTCTCATGGAGAAGGTTGTTCTCAAAACCATTCTGTGTGAACTCTCCCTTTATGGAGTAATCCGGACCGCCCATTCCTGTACCGGTGGGATCTCCGCCCTGTATCATAAATCCCGGGATCACCCTGTGGAAGATGATGCCGTCATAAAAGCCCTGTGATACCAGGCTTACAAAGCTGTTTACAGTATTGGGTGCGATATCGGGATAGAGCTCCGCTTTGATCACACCGCCTTTTTCCATTTCTATGGTAACTATGGGATTCTGTGACATTTTAACCTCCTTTGTTACTATTCACAGTCAATATTCTTTACATTTTAACAGTGATCTTATCAAGGTGCCAGATGTCGTCAACATACTCCTGTATTGTACGGTCAGAAGAGAACTTACCCACATGAGCGATATTTAAGATAGCTTTCTTTGCCCAGCCTTCCTCATCCGCATACATTTCCAGGATCTTCTCGTGAGCCTTTGCGTAGCTTCTGAAATCTGCCAGCGTAAAGTATGTGTCCGCATACTGTGTGCACTCTGTGTTGAGCAGAGAGTTGTAAAGGTTTCTGAAGAGCTCCGGATCGTTCTGTGAGTAGAATCCGTTTATGAGCTGCATGAGAACCTGACGGATCTCCGGATCGCTGTTGAAGATGTCCATGGGATTGTAATCTCTTGCTGCCTCGTGAGCCATGACTTCATCACTGGTCATACCGAAGATCACGATATTCTCATCTCCCACTTCCTCTGCCATCTCGACATTGGCACCGTCCAGTGTACCTATGGTGATAGCGCCGTTCAGCATGTACTTCATGTTGCCGGTACCGCTGGCTTCCTTGGAAGCGGTTGATATC
>JAEEGL011817333.1_pt1 | contig 10297 bp, 12 predicted proteins | sample 9134231 | NCBI WGS metagenome assembly JAEEGL01 (sample SAMN16246548, study PRJNA631951) | gut metagenome | biome: gut microbiome; feature: rumen; material: fiber-attached | host: Bos | place: Iran: Karaj | collected 2018-10
ACCAATCTCCATTAATGGATTAATAACTATATTGTTTGATGAACAAAACTTATCAAAGTTTTTTCTATTACTAGCAGATAATGGTAATAATATAAGAGGTAGTTTTTCTAAATCTTTTTTCTTTATTTCTTTATTTTTGTAAATACTATCTTTATTTACTACAAGAATATCATGTAATTTTTTTATTTTAATTATTTCAAAATCATCTGGAATATTATTAGGCAAATGAGTAAATACTATATCTATTAAACCAACTTGGGCTTTCTTAATTAACTCTGGTGTAGTAAGTGTATGAACTATTACATTTATATTTGGATATAATTCATGAAATTCTTTTATGAATGGCATTAAATATCTTTGCATTATAGTATTACCGGCACCAATATTAATTGTACCCATTTCCATATTGTTTAGTGAAGTTAAATCTTCTTCTGCTGATATAATTAATTCCATTGATTGTTTTATTTTTTTAAATAATAATTCTCCTGCATTGTTAAGTGAAACACCATCTTTTTTTCTATTGAATAGTGGTGTATTTAAATCTCGTTCTAGTGTCTTAATTGCTTTTGAAACTGCTGGTTGTGAAATCATTAATTCTTTAGCAGCACTAGTAATATTTTCATTCTTAGCAACATAGTAGAATGTTTTGTATAAATCTAAATTTGTTTTCATAATACCCCCATAACTTATAGTTATCTCTGACATAAAAAATATGTATTTTAATTATAGCACATTTTATCTTATAATACAAACTTGTTTGGAAGGCCAACAAACGAAAAAATATATAAAGGAGGGTTTTGAATAATGGGTGAATCAATTAAAGATAGATTAATGAACTTAAAACATGATCGTGAAATTGGTTTTATTAATTTCTTTAATGATGGTTCTATTACTAGTGATGATTATAGAACTGCTAAAGCTTTATCTAAACATGATCCAGTTAGTGCTATTGAAGAAACATTCTATAATGCTGCTAGAAGTTATTCTTATGATTCAGATTTTAATGAAATTAATATGGGACTTTTAGTAGGGCTTGTTTATGCTAAAGAATTAGTTAATGAAGATAACACTTTAGTAGAAGGTGCATTACCAATATATGATTTAGTACGTTATTATACTGGTCATGCAAATTGTTATCAAGATGGTGTACAAACTAATAAATCAGATTATTATTATTTTGGCACTGGTAGACAAGGATATATTTACTATAGCGATCTAGTAAGAAAACTAAGAAAAGATGGTCTTGAATTTCATGGACCAGATACTTTTGAAGAATTCTGTGAATTAATGGAAAAGAAAGAACCATTTGATATTTCTATATCAGCTGATTTAAAAGAAGATGTAGAATTTAAATTAGAAATGTAAAAAGCAGTTTTAAATAACTGCTTTTTTTATTCAAATCTTAAATCTTTTATTCCCATAATATCTATATTATAGTAATCATTATAAATAGTAACTACATCACAATTGACTATTTTTAAATCTTCTAAATTTAATTTTTTAATTATTCTTTTAACATCTTCTTCATTTTTACCCTCTATTTCAACATAATCAGGTATCATTGGCCATGAATCAATATCAATTTCAACACCATCTAATTCATAAGTAATTCTTTTATTTTCTTGATAACCTCTATGATTATAACCTAGTTCTTTTAGTATTTGATGTGTTAATTCAAAATCAGATACTTCTATTTCTAATTCTTCTGTTCCACCAATAGCATTTGTATCTACAACATTCTTAATAGTAAGAGTGGTTTTCTCTCCATTGGTTCTAAGTCTTAACCATTTATTAGGTTGTTTTGGGATAAGATCATAAACATATCTTTTTTGAAAATAATTGCCTTTTAAAGTAGCATTATTTTCTTCTAATTTTTTAATAAATTCTTCTTTATTAACTTCAAGTAGAGTACATTCATATTCTATATGCATAATATCACTCCTTTTAAGATAATTATACAACTTAATGTGATTATTTGATATAATAAAATTGAAGATAGGTGGTATTTAATGAGTAAGTTTTTTTGTAATGTATGTGAAAATGAGGTCGAATTAAAAGAAGGTGTATGTCCAAATTGTAAAACCAATTGGAATGAGATTGCATCTAAAGCTGTACTAGATAAACCATTAGTAAAGAAAAATCTTTCTTATGAGGAATTAATAGAAGAAGATGACATGAGAATAACAGATAAAGATATTAAAAACAATGTTAATTTTTTCTTAAATTGGGGATACGCTGGAAAAATAATATTTTATGTTTTAGCTATAATAAGTTTTATATGTGCATTATTTCTTATTAGCAAAATTAGTGGTTATTCACTAGTATTATTATTGCAGGCAATTATATTTGCTATATTGGGTCCAGTATTTGAAAATATATTAAAATGGAAAGCTTATATGTTACATACTAATATGAAGAAGGGTAAAAAATGAAAAAGATATTATTAAGTTTATTAGCAGTATTTATTTTATTTAGTATTACTGGTTGTGGTAAAAATAAGGATGAAGAAGTAAAACTTGAGGATGACGAAGTCATTGTTAATGAAACGTTGTATAAATTAAATGTTGATGAAAGTGGTTATGGTATTAGTTATAAAATAGCTACTAATTTTAGAAAATGGGATTCTGGAAATGCTCTTAATTATTTTGGACAAATAAAAGATTCTAATGATTCTAATTTTGTTATTAGAATATTTAGATATAAAAATAAAAATATAGATTATGCTATTAAAGATACAACTGATAATACATTTGAATCTAAAAGTGAAGTAGAGATTGACGGTAAAAAGTATACAAAAGTTCATTTTGTAAATTATAGTGGTGATAATACATATCTTTTCTACTATAAATATAATAAAGATGTATATGCATATTGTTTTACTGCTCGTGTTGAACAAGAAAGACTTGAAGAAATATTTCTAAAACAAGTTGTTTATAAATAAAATTATAGTATAATTATAATAGGAGATGAGAATCATGGAAAAGAATAAAAAGGGTAATGCTATACAATTGATACTTGCAATATTATCACTAATATGTTTAGCATTAGGTGCGATTGGATACTTAAATAAAGATAAACCAAGAGTTGTTCCAGATAATGAAATTACTAATCCTGAAGAAGATGTAGAACTTATTGAAAGTAATGATTATAATTATGTTAATGTAACTGGTAATATTGAAAAAAGTAGTATTATTGATACATTAGAATTTGTAAATACTAATAATTTTAATGATGGACTTGTTGACTATTTTAATATTAAAGATGAAGGTGAACTTTATGTTATGGTAGATAATGTTGACTTTTACTTTAATCAAAAGAAGTTTGGTAGAAATAAGGGACATGCTATAACTGATGTTAAGATTAGTCATTTTGGAATTGTTAAATCTGTTTTATATACGTATACTACTGATAATACTTCTATGTTATATATTTATATACTAACTGATATGGATGAAGTATATAGAGTTATGTTTAATTATAAAACTGGAGATAAAGTAGCGGTTGATAGATTAGAAGTAATGGATGTAGAGGGAATTGCTTTAGTAAATTCATATAGTGGAAAAGAAAATGAAATAAAACCATCTATTGTTATTAAAACAAAAGATCAATATTATACTGATTATTCTGAGGATATTAACAATAAAGAATTGAAAATGGTTGAGTAGGGTGTAAACACCCTTTTTTATTTGTAATAATAATTGTATAATTATATTAGAGGGTAGAATATGACAATAGATAATATAGCTCTTGTAAGAGCAACGAATGTAATTCCATTTGATGGTATTATGAAACCAATAAGTGAATCTTTTTATTTAAAAAAGAATAGACATACAAGTTTTGGATATGCTATTAACAGTATGTTAAAAGAACTTGGTGTTATTGATAAACCTACAATGGAAGAATTTATGGATGAAGAAAAAAGCATTGAATATACAAGAAGAACTGGTGCTATATTAGATCAGTATATTCCATATACTTCTGATTATAATTCTATGATTTTGTTTTCTTTAAATGGACTTGTTCCAGATGATTCTGAAGTAGGTTTTGGAAATAATACATTTTCTGATAAAAAGTGTGCTGTTATTGATGGATTGAGTGAACATATTGATCAAGTAGTATCTTTAATACCAACAGATACTGCTATTAAGGGTAGTCTTAAATTATCTAATAATGCAATTGTTTTAATTGAAAAGAATTATTTTGCTTCTCTTAGTGAAGAAGAAAAGAAAATGCTTGTAAGTAATAATTTTACTGTAATACCATTTGAAGGAGATTTAAAAACTGCAGTTAAAAAAGTATTATCTGATACTCATAGATTTGTACCCGAAACATTATCTTTATCAAGAATTGATAAAGGATTTAGAGAATCTGAAACAAAAGAAGAAACTTTAAATACTATTAATCAAATAGCAGCAAGTAGAGGTATTGCTCAAGTATTACATTTTGATGTAATAACGGGTAAGAATGATGAAAAAGAAAAATTAGAATCTGTAAAAGATGAACATGAAAATATGTTAATAGTAGAAAAGTATTATTTAACATCTTTCTTTGAATATTTATTTAGATTTATTAATGTTGATGGATATTTGAAGAGTAGAGTTTTATCAAATTATGGTTCTGATGTTTATATGAAAGAATTATGTGAAGTTATTAAAGAGTTTGGAATAGATAATTATAAACAAATAGTAGATTCATATAACAAAGAATTAGAAAGAAAAAGAGCTAGTGGAGAATTGTTAACTCCTGAAGAAATAGTTGCTCTTTCAAAAGAGGAAAAACATATATTGTAATGAATGAAGAAATAGAATTAATGATGAAAATTTATAATACTTATGATGTTGACTGGATGGCAGATGAGATTAAAAGCCCATCTTCTTTAACGCGTCATCATATAGTTAAAAAAGAGAGTGGTGGGGAAAATAATATTAATAATTATGCATTATTAACTGAAGACTCTCATCATTTACTTCACTTTTTAGAAGATAATTATTATAGTGATTATGTTAATCTAAATAAATATTTCTTAAAATTAAATGAATCAGGTAATCCACCGAGTGAAGAGTATTTTGATGAAATAAAAAGTATTATTAAAAGAGTAAAGAAATCTATTAAGAATAAAAGAAGACAAAGAAAATAAAAAAGTTCATTTAAGAACTTTTTATATTGCCCAGTTTCCAATTATAACTAAGTGGTATTATAATTATAATACTTTTTTGATTGCATAAACTATATGTAAATTAAATTGACAATAATAATGTAAATTCATTTTTTTATTATTTTATGATATATTTTTATTAGGAGGTAAACTTTATGGATTGGACTGGTATTTTAATTTCAGTTATTATTAGTGCTGTTGCTGGTTGGTTAGCATCAATAATAATGAAAACTAAAGGCGGACTAATTAGAAATATTATTGTTGGTATTCTTGGTGGATTTGTAGGATCATATATATGTGGTCTATTAGGATTATCTGCACATGGAATGCTAGCAACAATACTTGTAGGTGTATTTGGAGCATGCTTATTAATATTCATTATTAATAAGGTGTTCAAATAAGTTGATTTTATATCAACTTTTTTTATGCTATAATGTTTTTATGATAGAGGTGTAATATGATAGCAGGTATATGTAGTAGTCCTGAAGTTTTATCAGTTGTAGAAATCATTTTAACAGTTATTAAGATAATTAAAATTGCAGTACCAATTCTATTACTTTTAGCATGCACTATAAGTTTTGTAAGAGTAGTTAAAAATGATGAAGAATTTGAAAAAGTTAAAAAAGGAATAGTAAATAAAGTAATAGCTGCTATATTAATATTTTTTATACCAACAATTGTAAATATAATAGGTTTAACTTCTGGATTTGAAGATTATAAAGAATGTATTAATCTTGCTACTGGTGATTATATATCAGAAAGTATAAGAGAAAAAGTTGAAAGACTTATTAAAAAATTTGAAGAAAGTGAAGAATTTAATGATTATTTAAATGCTAAAAATTATATTTATACAGTAAGGGATGATAAATTAAGAGAAGAAGCTCTTGCTAGATTGCAAGAATTATATGATGAAATATTTGTAGCAGAAGGTACATGTAGTGGTGAATATGAAAATGAAGTGGGTTATGCAACTCTTAGTGTTGATGTAACTAAAGGCAAGGGTGTTAGTTACAAATTTATAAATGGTGGAATGGTTGTTCAAGAAGGGTCTGAGACTACTTATAAATCTAAAAATATTTATGAAATATTAGTTAATCCTGTTGTTGAAATAACTAGTAAAAGTGGAAAAGTTAAAACTGCTGAATGTATAATTTCACATAGAAAATTTCCAAAATATTATAAGAATGGATATTATTTTCATAAATCTTCTGCTAAAGATAAGAATGAAGTAATAGATAACCCATATCCCCAAAATGGATTATCATATTGGTTTTATGTTCCAAAAGATTTAGAACCAAATGATAAAGTGCCTCTTATACTTGCTTTACATGGTGGTTTTGGATGGGGTGTTCCTTGTAATGGTTCAACTACTTCTGAAGCTAATCAAACATATCATTTTTTAAAAAGTGCAATATATAAAGAAAAGTTTAAAATAAATGGTCAATATAACTATGATGTTAGAGCACTTATAATTGCTCCATCTAATATGACATGTAACTGGGAACCATCTGCTCCTAAAGCACTTGATATTATGTATACATTTATTAAATTATTTAATATTGATATAGATAGTGTAGTTGTTACTGGAGGCTCTCAAGGTGGATATGGAACACTATATTCTGGGTTCTTAGATGAACATATTTTATATAAAGCTACTGATAATGATACAACTCTTGAAAGTGTTGCTAAAATGTATGGTACTACTGCTGAAGATGTAAAATCATATAATAAGAAAGTAGAACAAACAATTTCATATTCAGATACTAAGCAAACTAAACTTAAGAAGGGTAGTGTTACTTTGATAAGGCCAAAGAGTGATCTTAATATGAGAAGTACATTTTCATTCTTAATGCCAATGAGTCCAGCTAAGAATGCAACTAGGTGTATATTTACGCCAAGTACTAAATATGATGATGATTCTTTATGTAAAACAACGCCTCCATATACAATAAAAAGACCAATATGGGTTGAATCATCAAATGACGAATATGCTAAAATACAATATTTTGCTAAAGAATTAACAGCATATTATGAAAAGAATGGAGATATTAGATATACTGTATTAACTGGGCTTCATGATCCTCATTATACAGAAATACCTTTTTATGAAAGAACCAATTTAATTGATTTTATGGCTTCTCAAAAATATGATGAAGTTAAGATTAGAAATAATCCTGAAATAGATGCTATTGAAGCAAAACTTGGTGAAAACTTTGTTAAAGATTGGCATCCTTAGGAGGATATATGAATGAAATAATTGAATTATTAAAATATGAAATAAAAAGACCCACCAGTTATGGGACTTTTCATTTAATATCTCTTGGTATTAGTTTACTTTTAATATTTATACTTTGTATTAGAAAAGAAAAGAACCACGAAAGATCTTTAAAAGTAATACTAGGATTTTATGGAATAATTGCATTAATACTAGAAGTATTAAAACAAATAATATGGTCATATAACAATATTAATGGAGTAGCCATTTGGGATTATCAATGGTATGCATTTCCATTTCAATTATGTACTACTCCAATAATAGTATCAATAATATGTTTATTTTTAAAAAAGAATAATTTTAGAACAAGTATGTTATCATTTATGGCATTCTTTACAATTCTTGGTAGTTTAGCTACTGCTATATATCCTGAATCATGCTTTGTTGAAACACTGCTTGTTGATATACATACAATGTATCTACATTTAGGTGCATTAGTTGTATCAATATACTTAGTTATTAGTAAAGAAGTGAAATTAGATTTTAAAAATCTAATGAGAGGATATGTTGTATTTTTAACATTTGTTCTTTTAGCACAATTATTAAATATTTATATGTATAATTCTGGGCTACTTAATGGAGAAGTATTTAATATGTTTTATATTAGTCCATTCTTTGAAAGTAGTTTACCAATATATAATACTATCCAAAGTAATTTTCCATATTTAATATTTTTGTTAATATATTTAATATCTATTTTTATAGGTGGATTATTAATATATTCATTATTTAAAGTTATTTGTTATAATAAAGTAGGTGATTAAAATGTTATACGATAAAAGAAAAGAACAAATATATGAATATTATAAAAGATTTAAAAAGATTGATTTAGATAATATTCAAGAAGTTAATGATACTATTGTTGATACATTACTTAAACATGAAGATTTTGAAAGTGATCAAGATGAATTTTATAATACATTAGCAATGTGTAAATATATGATTGAAAATAAATTATATGATGAATGTTTCTTTAATGATTATAAAGATTTAAAAGAAGAATATGATAGTTTTAACTTTGGTAGTGAAGATGAAAAAAGATTATTAGATTCTGATATTGAAGAAGTGGATGATTATTTAAAAAAAGAAGATAGTGAAAAAGAATATTATGATAAATTAACTGAAGTGTATAATGACAATTTAAAATAATAAAAATAATAGAAATTATTTTATAATATGTTATAATATATTTAGAATAGAGAGGTTGTTTTTATGGATAATAATCAAAATCAAAATAACAATAATGATGATGCATTCATGGTTAATGGTGTGTATACTATTGATGAAACTACATTAAATAAACCTGTTTCTGATAATCCACTTGCACAAAGTACTCAAGGTTCAATTGGAGGTTCTAATGGAGTAAATCCATTAACTCAATCACAAGTTGATGATATGCAAAATCATATTAATGCTCAAGCAGTTCAACAACAAAATCCTAAGATTAGTGAATCTCAAAGTAGTGTAATTGAAGGAGTTATTGATAACACTGCTCAAAGTAATAGTAGTAAAAATATTATAATGCATGTTATTGTTGCTATATTAGGTATAATTTTAGTTGTAGTTATTTATTTGGTATTCTTTAAGAAAGATCCAACACCTGAACCAACTCCAGATCCAAAACCAGTAGATCCAACACCTGTTGATCCTACACCAGTAGATCCAGTTGAGAAGGATAATGATATTGGATATAAATTAACTGAGTTAGAGGAATTGGCAAGTTTATATTATAAACAAAAGAAAGGTTCAATTGCACCAAAAGTACATGCTCAATTAGCTGGAGATACAACTGTTATTATTCAATTATCTGGTAAGTCAGGTGGAAGAGATACAACTCTTGAATTATATACTGTAGATAAAACTACTACAGAAGGTACAAATATAACAGGTGGAAATATTACATTATTAAATGCTCTTGATTCTGTTTGTACTTTTAGTAAAATAACTGGAAATGATGCTAAAGAATTAAAGAGTTATTGTAAAGAACAATTAGGACATATAACTATTGGAGACAATCCAAATTCAGTATACTTTTTAGGAAAAGATTATTTAAATAACTTTACTCAAAGTATTATAAAAATTGGATTTGTTGAAAATAATCCTGCTACTATTGATAAGGGTGAAGCTATATTAGCAATGCATAACTTAATCAATAACTTTAAAGAAAAAGATAAAGTTACTTGCTACAGTAGAACATTCTTAGATAAAGTAGCAACAGGTATGTTTGGAAAGAAAATGAAAGATTTTGCTGCATTTGATAAATTTGATGGAAAAGTATTATCAAATTATTATTGTATTAATCCAAATAATCCAATTAGTACTCATGCATATAGTTTTATTAAGTTAACTGAAAAATCTGGTGCTATAGATTTAGAATATACAAGAGATAATCAAAAATTAGTATTCCATTATAAGAGTACAGGAAGTAAATATGTATTATCTTCAATTTCATATGCTGGTGCTTCTGAAACGCAACAACCAATTCAAAATGTTGAAGATACTTCAGAAAATAATGAGACATCACAGACACCTGAAGAAAATGTTAATTTAACAGAATAAAAATCCTTTATTAAGGATTTTTTTAATTGTATAATATAGGAGGAGATGAAATATGAAAACAATAGTTTTAGCATCAAATAATGAACACAAATTAAAAGAATTAAAGAAAATGATTAAAGGGTATGAGATTCTTACATTAAAAGATATTAACTTTAATGAAGAGATTGAGGAAACTGGAACAACATTTAAAGAAAATGCATTAATAAAAGCAAAAACAATTCATGATTATTTAAAAGAAAAAGGTCTTGATTATATGGTTGTTTCTGATGATAGTGGTTTATGTGTTGATGCTCTAAATGGAGAACCTG
>JAEEGL012369166.1_pt1 | contig 10297 bp, 9 predicted proteins | sample 9134231 | NCBI WGS metagenome assembly JAEEGL01 (sample SAMN16246548, study PRJNA631951) | gut metagenome | biome: gut microbiome; feature: rumen; material: fiber-attached | host: Bos | place: Iran: Karaj | collected 2018-10
AAGTCGACGGCGCGGGAGAGCTCGTCGAGGGCGGCCTGGGGCGTCTCGCGGTAGGCGAGGGCGCAGGCGAGGTTGTAGTGCCAGGTGGCGTCGCCCGGGATAAGCTTCACGCCTTGGCGGCAGACCTGCTCCATCTGCGCGGCGTCGCCGCGGCGCAGCGCCGCCATGAGGTGCTGGCGCAGCATCTGGTGGCGAGGCCAGACCAACGGCAGCTGCCAGGTCGAAAGAGGGATTTCGGGCGGCGTCTCGGCCGCGAGGGCGGACATGGCCGCTGCCGCGGCGGCCATGAAAATGGAGAGGCAAGATTTCATGCGGGGTATTTTACAGTATTCTCGCCGATATCGCAAGTGGTTAGTGGTTAGGGGTCAGGGGTTAGTGGTTAGTGAAAGCACTCCTCCTATTGTCCTAATTGTCCTCTTGTCCTAGAATTACTGACCCCTGACCCCTGACCACTGACCACTAATAAACTGAAATTTCCCGCTTGCGGGTTTTCCCGCAATGGGGTATAATCTAGGAAGCAACAAACCATAAGAGGTATCACATGGCGACTTTCCAGTATATCGCCCTCGACGGCGCGGGCCAGGAGCAGCGCGGAACGATCGAGGCCGGCGACAGAGCGGCGGCCATCGCGGCCATCCGCGCGCATGGTCTTTTCCCAAGCGCGCTCGGCGAGGTTAAGGGCTCGTCGTCGGCGCAGGCGGCGGTCCCGAAGAGCGCGGCGAAGAAGAAGGCGGCGCCCGCTGCGCCGAAGCCGAAGGGCAAGGGCATCACCATCAAGATGCCGAAGTTCCTGCGCGGCCGCGTGAAGACGAAGGACCTCACCACCTTCACGCGCCAGCTCGCGACGCTTGTGAACGCCGGCCTCCCGCTCATGCGCTGCATCGAGGTCCTGAAGAAGCAGAACCAGGTGCCGGCCCTTGGCGACTGCCTGAACGGCATCTCTGAGGCGATCGCCGGCGGCGCCACGTTCTCCGAGGCGCTCACGGCCTACCCCAAGATATTCGACAACCTCTACGTCAACATGGTGAAGGCAGGCGAGGCGGGCGGCGTCCTCGAAGTGGTGCTGAACCGACTCGCCGAGTTCGCCGAGAAGGCCCAGAAGATCAAGAACAAGGTGAAGGGCGCGATGATCTACCCGTCGGTGGTGCTCTTCGCCGCCATCGGCATCACGGCCTTCCTGATGATCGCCGTCATCCCGAAGTTCCAGCAGGTGTTCAACGACATCCTCGGCGGGCAGTCGCTCCCGGCCATCACCGAGTTCGTGATGAAGTGCTCCGAGTTCGTCCAGCACAACGGCTTGCAGGTGTTCCTGGGCGCGTTCGCCATCTGGGTGCTGTACAAGCTCTTCGGCAAGACGAAGAAGGGGGCGTACGCCCTGGACGTGATGCGGATCAAGATGCCCGTAACGGGGTCGCTCGTGAAGAGGACGGCGATCTCGCAGGTGACGCGCACGCTCGGCACGCTGCTCGCCTCGGGCGTGCCGATCCTGCAGGCTCTCACGATCGTGCGCGACACGACTGGCAACCGCGTGGTATCCAGAGCGCTCCAGAGCGTCCACGACGCCGTGAAGGAGGGCGAGTCGATGACCGACCCTCTCGCCGCCTCGGGCGTGTTCCCGCCCATGGTGGTCTCGATGGTGCAGGTGGGCGAGGAGACGGGCGCGCTCTCGGACATGCTCACGCGAATCGCCAACACGTACGACGACGAGGTGGACAACGCGGTGGCGGGCCTCACGGCCGCGATCGAGCCCGCGCTCATCATCTTCCTAGCCGTGGTGGTGGGCACGATCGTCATCGCGATGTTCCTTCCGATGATCAAGATCATCTCCTCCGTCTCGGGCGGCGGCACGATGTGACAAAGGCCGGGGAGAATGGCATGAAACGAGGATTCACGCTCATAGAGCTACTGATAGTGGTGGTGGTGATAGCCACCCTCACCACCATCATCTTCCGCCTCGCCGGCGTCGGGCGCGACGCCACCGCCCGCTCCACCACCGTCTCGCGCATCCAGCGCATCGAGAACGCCCTCTCCGGATACTACGCCGCGTTCGGCACGTATCCGCCCGTGCCGCTCCAGGGCTCGCGCGACATCTACCAGGAGGTCGACGACCATCACGGCGACGTGCAGTATGAGGGCATAAACAAGCAGACGATAACTACCTCAGGCGAGAACGCCACCAGGATGAACAAGCAGATCCTGGCCGCGTGCCGGTCGCAGCCATTCGGCGCGAAGTTCCCGTTCCAGGCAGGCAGGGATAAATACGTCGAGAACATCTCGAAGGTCGTGAAGAAACTTGTGCAGGACAAAGTGGCGCCGTATAAGAAAATCGACGAGTATCGCAGGAACAGCCTCAGCCAGGGCTTCACCGACGGCGTGAGCGGGAACGCCATGGCAGGCTCCCTCAGCACGTCGGCGTCAAGCTGGTGGGGCAAGAACAACGTCCAGCTCTGGCGTTTCGGCGTGATGTCGTTCCTTCTTCCGCGCTATCTCTTCATGATGCAGCAGGATCAGGATTTCCAGGTGGAGAGGTATGCGCAGTGGACGACTTACAACAATCTGCCGTTCGACCCCGACACGGGAGTCCTCTACGGCAACGGCGACGTGACGAAGGGGTGGGGGGAAGTCAGGAGAAACTACAACGACAACAACGGCGACAACCGCTGGAAGATCGAGCTCATCCCCTCGCAGGCCGCCTGTGCGCGCTGGATGCCGAATCTTGAGCGCATCTGCTCTTCCACCTTCGGCTGGGAGTTCTTCGGCGTCCAGATAAGGGGCGGTCAGAGGCAGGACGGGGGACTGAACATCTATAACGTGCCGGATCTCTACACCCCCAACGGCAGGGACTCTGTGTCGCAGCAGTATGCCCTGGACGAGATCACCGTGCGCGACGGCTGGGGCCACGAGCTTTTCTACTATTCGCCTCCGCCGCACCAGACCTACCGGGTGTGGAGCTCCGGCGCCGACGGCAAGACGTTCCCCCCTTGGGTGGAGCTCTCTTCGCTCACGGATTCCGAACGCAAGATCGTCCTGAGCTGGATGAAGGACGACATAGCCGTCATGAAGAATTGAGAATTGAGAATGGAGAATTGATATGGAAAGAAGAATGAATAAGGCGGGGTTCTCGCTCATAGAGATGCTGTTGGTGATAGGCATACTGGCGGCGCTGATGGGCATAGCGGTCGTCGGGTTCGGCGGCATGTCGCGGAGGGCGCAGCGCACGAACACCGTGGAGCTGGTGTCGAACGCCGCAACGGCGCTCACGATGATCTTCAACGAGAGCAAGGCGTGGTCCAAGCCGCTCATCGACGGCATGAGCAGCCACAAGCTCGACCGCAACACATGCGCGGCGTTCGTGCGCCACGGAAGCGGTCTCCTCGGCCTTTCGTACACGAAGGTGATGACCGAGGACGGACACGAGCGCCGCGAGGTGGACCCCCAGTCGGTGGACCGCTTCGGCCTCATCGACGCATACGCGCAGGCGGTCGTGCGCAAGCGCGCCGACGCCACGCTCGGCACCACCGTTCCCACGGGCGGCACGATCAACGACCACATCCTCCACTACGCGATCGACGACGACGGCGACGGCATAGTGGAGGTGCCGCTTGAGAGCGGCAACGTGAAGGTGCGCGCGACGGCATGCGTGTGGTCGTCCGGCGCCGACGGCAAGTTCAACAAGTCGCGTTCGAAGGGCGACGACGTCTTCAGCTGGCGTCTTGAGCAGGAGGTGAGATGATGAAGCGGCGTAGCGGTTTCACGATAATCGAGATGCTGGTGGTGATCGCCATTCTGGCGGTTCTCCTGGGCATCGTGGGCACGGCCGCGACGGCGGCGGTGCGCAACGCGCGCGTCAAGCGCAGCGACGCGATGAAGCGGGCGTGGCAGGGGGCGATCACGTCCTACTACGCGCAGAAGGGCGAATGGCCGGGCGCGCTGGAGAACATCGCGAAGACCTCGAACAAGACGATCGTGGATCTCAACGACAGCGAGTTGAACCAGGTGTTCCAGGCGATAGCCAGGGAGGCCATCGATAACGCCAACCCGCTCATAGATGCGTCAGCCCTCTATGTGTGCCGCAACTCGAGCGTGATAGGCTGCAACGACCTCCACGGCGATAACCGTCCGCACAAGGACCTCGACGAGGAATTCCACCCCAACGCCTCCTGCTCGAAGAGCCACTTCTGCGGCAATCTCAACTGCCAGGGCGGACTCGACTTCCCCAAGGCCCGAGCCTCGGGCGTGGGGATCAGCTCGATGGCGTTCGGCTATCCCGGAAAATACCACGGCAAGTTCCGCCGATACTACATCCGCTACAACACGCAGACGGATACTGTGACGGTGGGCACCCGCTACACGGAATGCAGCTACTATGACTCCGACACTAACTAGAAAAGCGTTCACCCTCGTGGAGCTCCTGGTGGTGATGGGCCTTCTGGGCGCGCTCGCCACGATATCCACGAGCGGCTACTACGCCGTGGTGCGCGGCATGGAGGAGCGCGGCGCGGTCTCCGCCGCCACCGGCATAATCCGCGCCGCCCAGCAGCGCGCGCGCATCGACCGCGTGCCCACGGCCATATACTTCTACAACGAGCTCGTCGCCCCCGCAGACAGCGAGAACTTCGCCAAGGTGCAGGGCGTGGCGGTGGCGGTGCGCATGGGCGGGCGCATCTCGTGCGTCGACGGGGAGAACCTCTGCGACGAGTTCTCCGAGCTGTCCGAAATCTACGGCTACGCCAACTACGACAAGCTGGACGACGCCAAGGCCGCGAAGGACACCGCCGGCATGCGCCTCTACAAGATGGCCACAATAGGCGGCAGGCTCGACTACTCCATAGTGGGCTCCGCCGTGATACGCCATTACGTGCGAGAGCAGGATTTCATAGGCTTTGGCGAGCACGACAACGACAGGAAGGTGTTCATGCACGCCTTCGTCCTGAAGGAACAGGGCACGGCCAGCTGGAAGATCGGCGATGCCTACGCCTTCGAGTTCACGACCGTGCGTCTTCCTGTGGGATACATCTTCGGCTCCCAGTACCCGGACAACGTCAGCAGTCCCGTGAGGGACGTCAAGACATACGTCTTCGACCCCCGTGGCAGCGGCGAGATGCTGGACACCGAGATCGACGTGTTTTCGGTGAGACCCGGCGCGGGCGGCGCGCTGCAGCCGAGGAAGGTGGGCACGACAAGCAAGGACCCCACCGCGATATGAGGGCTGAGACATGATGGATCTTTTCAAGAAAGGCTTTACGCTGGTGGAGGTGAACCTGGCCGTGTTCATCATGGCGGGCGGCATCCTCGCCATGATATCCCTCTATTCCCTCGGCTACCGCGAGAACCGCCAGAGCCGCGAGGACGTCGCCTCCACCGCCTGCGCGGACGACATCCTGAACCGACTCGTCCTTGCGCTCTCCTCCACCAACATCACGTGGAAGTCATGGAAGAACCTCCCCTACGTGGACGGCTCGCAGCCCAAGAACGGCGCCAGGACGTGGAAGGACTATCTCATCACCGACGTGGACAAAAGCGACGGCCGGACATCCTACTGGCGCGTCAAGGCCAACCCCTTCAGCCAGGCGCAGAGCGTCTTCAACTCCGTCGCGAGCGCGATAAACTCCGACATCACGAAGGACAATCTCATGCCGAGCCTCAGCGCGCCGAGCCAGCCCGGCGTGGGCAACGGGCAGATGACATACGCCCTCGTCGCCTTCCGCGACGCCGAGGACTCGCCGGTCATGTCGCTCGCGGTGCGCGTGGTGCGCGACCGCCGCTGGCGCTCGCTCATGTCCCAGCCTATATTCTTCACCGAAGTCCACTTCCAGGGGAACATGCGCGAGGAGGAGAACAGATGAGACGGGCGGAAAATGGCTTCACTCTTCTCGAGGTCCTTGTGGCGTCGTTGCTCCTGGGCATGCTCGTGACGATCCTTACGATGGTGTTCAACCAGTCGTCGGTGGCGTGGCGCACCGGCACCGCGGGCGTCGCCGACCTCGATCAGCAGCGCCAGCAGATCGCGATGTGGCACAGCGTGGCCGACGACGCGCTGCCGCACGCATACGGCAGCCAGAAGTTCGTCGTCGTCTCCCCCTGGAACCTGAACGGGGGGCTTCGCCAGCGCACTGTCGAGCGGATGCAGTCGGGCGAGTTGGAGTCAAGCGTCGACTTCGACAGGCCGGAGTCCTGGAGGAACATCTCCCTTTCGGGCTCCGGCAACAACAGCCGGTTCAAGTCGTTCGTAGTGGGAGTGTCCTCCGACGGACCCGACATGAAGTCCCACACCGGCGACGACATCACCACCTGGCCAAAGGACATAAAGAAATGAGACGTCTTTCCAGCCAAGGCTTCACGCTCATCGAGCTTCTGGTCGTGATCGCGATGATCATGATCCTCGCCGGATCCGTCACGGCCAGCGTCGTGAAGGCCCAGCGGCGCGCGAAGATAGCGCGCGCCACGGCCGAGTGCCGCGAGATCACGAACGCCATCCTCGCATACGAGAACTACGTGGCAATGCGCGGCCAGTCCCTCAAGCCGATGAGCGACGTGGCGGCGGACAGGTCGTCGCTTGGGTTCATCCTCGGCGACGGCGGAACCACCGCCGGCGGCGACAAGATACCCGTCCTCTACAACGGCGCGTTGCGGGACGGCAAGATCATCGACCCCTGGGGGCGTCCGTACAGGGTCACCGTCCAGGAGGCGAGCGGCCTCTCGAGCGCGGAGATGGTCGACCAGACGGCGAGGAGGATGTCAACATCCCTCTATCTCCCCAACTACACGCGCCTCGGCGATTGGGAGCGCAGCCAATGAGGAGGCGGCCAGACATGATCACGATTCCATCCAGCAAGCGCGGCAGCGCGCTTTTGATAGTCCTCGGCATGCTCTCGTTCATGATCGTGAGCGCCGTGGCATTCTCCGTCTACATGCGCATGAGCCGCGCGCCCAGCTCCTTCCTCCGGAGGAACGTCTCCTCGCAGCACCTCGTCAAGGCCGCGCTTGCGCGCGCGATCGAGGACATCGACGACAAGATCGGCAACGACCCTTACCCCGGCGTCGGACCCAACGCCACGGATTACCTCATCAGGTACAACGCGCACGACCGCCAGCAGTTCGAGGGATACGGCAACACGTGGAACAACCGAATCTTCTGCCCGTATGCCGACAAGGGCAACACCGCTGGCAAATCTCCGGACACAAGGCTCAATCCGAACATCACCGACGATGCCGGCGAAAGTCACCAGTATGTCGATTTCGACACCACCGCCGCAGTCCTCTCGCTCGAGGCCCTCGGCTACATCCCCGCCCCCATCGTGAACCAGGCGCGCTACTGGAGCCGTCGCACAGAGACGGCCCGTTGGCGGCGCTTCAATTACGACCTCGGGCGCTGGGCGTATGTCGCGATCAACGTCTCGGACCTCCTCGACATCAACTCCATCCACGCCTACACCAACCGCAACTCCGGTGATTTCGGCCGCCTGTCGCTAGCCTCAGCGGTCAAGAACGCCAACGGAACGCCGCAGACGTTCGACAATTTCGTGAAGAACCGCGGCGGCACTGAGAGCCAGGTGCCGTTCACCTCCATCATGGACTTCAACCTGGCCCTCAAGAGCTCCGGGCCGGTCGACTCTCCTTTCTACGACTGGATAACCCATGGAGGCAACAACGGCTTCTACGGGAGCTCCGTCAGCAACCAGGTGGCGCCGCTTCTTTTCGTCACCGACTCCTGGTATCCCACGACGAATTCGTTCCGCAAAGGCTACAACCCCGATAGCGACAATTCATACTACCTTTCGCGCCCGGATGACCAGCCGTTCACCAAGCTTGACTTCAACAAGAAAAGCGGATTCGACAACATCCTCCTGATGATGCAAATGAGCGACATGTTCCCGTATCAGCTCCACGCCGTGGGCATGGGGTGCCTTTTCGACTATCTTGACAAGGACTCGGTCCCCGTTTCGCTCAGCATGCCGTGCACGGAGGCCGTCCCGATGATCATAGGGATGTGCCCCATACTCAATGACTTCAAGGTGACCGTCGAGAAGGGGGCGGAGACATGGGATCCGCCGCGCGCGACGCCAACAGCGACAAAGTTCAAGGTCACGACGGAGTACAACATCAAGCTGGATCCCTCGCGCGTATCCGTGAACGCGGCGGAGATCTTTCCGTTCAAGCGCCTGGAAGGGGCGCGAATGCCAAACGGCTTCAAGGTGCAGGCGCTCGTGCGCATGTATCTGGGACCGGCGGGGATGCCGCTCAGGGCTTCAAACGATTCGACGAAGCTGCGGCCGGACAAGAATGTGTGGAACGCCGGGCCGGGGGTGCAGTTCGCCGACAATATCCTCACGATTCTCTCCGGTGAGACGCCGATAACCATTCCCGCCGCCACCTCCCTGACGGACGGAGACAACGAATCCGAGACCATCATCGACCAGCCTGCGGTTATCACTCTTTCCGGGAATTCGCAGCAGACGCTTTTCTTCAAGCACTACAGGGAGGTCGAGCTGGTGACCAGCGCCGGAAGCACGCTTGAAAAGACGGTCGAGGGCTCCGAGAGGATAATAGAGTTCCCATTCGCTCCGTATGACCGCACCGGCGCCATGGCGTCTTGGAAGGCGACAGACGGCACATGGGACCGCGCCGTCGACGACAAGATGACGATGAACGTCTCGATGTGGATGCGCGTTCTCTACAACGATCCCGAGAGAGGGAGTTGCACCGTGGATCTCGCCCCGGCCACGCTGCGCGACGACGAACTGAATTGGAACGCCGGGCTTCTGAACAATCCGCCTAGCGCGCTTCAGGACATCTACGGCCCCGGCGTGCCGCTTCTCAATTTCCGGACGGATCTCGCCCTCCCATGGAAGCTCGACGACGTCAAGAATGAGACGTTCTTCACGGCCGGGACGAAAGAGTATCCCGTTCAGATCGACACTTCGTCCCACGCGACGCTCTACTGCTACGACCCGCGCTACAACTTCGCGCCAGAGGATTGGTATTCCTCCACTAGCCCTGGCGTGAATCCGGACACCTGGCTTCAGAATGTCAGGAGAGATCTGCTTGGCCAGAACGGCCGCGACAACGACATCTTCATGTTCGTATCGAACCAGGAGTATCTGCAGTCCCTGGGCGAACTGGCGTTCATACCCCGCGTGCAGGATCTGAACTCGAAGAACACCATGGCGCTGGGCGGCAACTTCTTCGACCGCGGCCGATACAATGGGGAGGCTTCCACCTTCGCCGACGACGTCCGCAAGGACTTCAAGCCGGGCAACGCCGCCAACAACGCCTTCTTCTGGCGCACATACCGCTCCTATCCTCAGGAGGGCGCGGTGCCTGTCATGGATCCGATCTACGAAATGGTCGACGGCTCCGGAAACACCATCTACGACGACGACGGCCGCGGCCCGCGCGTGAATCCGTACACGGAGGATGGGGCGAACATCTTCATGGCGGCGATCGGGAACACGCCATACGACTATTGGGCGGCATCCACGAACAAGATGCTGGGGGCCAAATACAGCAACACCTTCGCCTCAAATCCATCCGAGGCGCTCAAGCACTGTTTCAACAACGATTCTCCGCTTGCGAAGGTCACGGACAAGGAGATGAGCGGCATAGCGTCCATAATACACTCGGCGATGAAGGGTGGCGGGCGCGACTGGCTTGCCGCCTACAACAACCTCGACTGGTACGGCGTCAACAGCGATGGCGATCCGCAGTGCTTCCTGCAGAATTCGAAGAATCTTACGCAGACGGCCTTGAACGATGTGGATCGCAAGTTCCTCTACAGCTATTGGCGCAACTGCTTCGGCAATAGGCAGCAGCTCTTCATCGTCTTCGTGCGCGCAGAGCCGAGCGTCCTAGGCGGAGCGCAGCAGGGCGGACGCGCCGTGGCGCTCGTCTGGCGCGACCCGGCGCCTCCTGCCGGATACGAGAACCGCATCGGCCGGGCGTACGAGAAGGAGGTGGAGCATAAGGACAACGATCTGCTTCCGCCCCACCGCACCCGCGTCCTCTTCTACCACCAGTTTGAATAGAATATGAAACTGACAGATGAACAGAAGGCGGCCGTGGCCGCGTGGTTCGCGGGCGGCGCTTCGCTCGACGAGATGCAGAAGCGCATCGCCGCCGAGTTCGGTGTGCATGTGACGTATCTCGACCTAAGGCTTTTCGTCGCGGATCTTCCGCAACCGGAAGAGGTAGTGGAGGAGGATGGCGGCCAGGGGGCTGGCCTCCCTACCGGTGGCGATGCGGAAGATGGCGAGGCGGGCGTTCCGCCCGCACAAGGCGATGCGGAATTTGATGAGTC
>JAEEGL012608086.1_pt1 | contig 10297 bp, 7 predicted proteins | sample 9134231 | NCBI WGS metagenome assembly JAEEGL01 (sample SAMN16246548, study PRJNA631951) | gut metagenome | biome: gut microbiome; feature: rumen; material: fiber-attached | host: Bos | place: Iran: Karaj | collected 2018-10
AACAGACCGGTGGACGGGCCGCAGGTGTTCAGAAGGTCGATCACCTTTTCGCGCACAACCTTCGGGTTGGAGCCGAGCACGGTGGGGCCGCCGGCCTGCAGGAAGTCGTAGTATTCGTTGCCGTCGATGTCATAGAGCTTTGCGCCGTCCGCTTTCGTAATCACGATGGGGAACGGATAGTTGAACGCAAGGTTGTGCTGCACGCCGCCGGGGATAATCTGCTTGGCTTCCTCGATCATCGCCTTGGACTTTTGGCACTTTTTGGCAAAGTATTCATCCTCATATTCTTTCAGCGCTTCGGGGCTGATGGAATAGATCGGAGAGGCAAGCAGGTCGTCAAGCTGCTTGTTGACCGCTGCAGCGTCATGGTATTCGGTAATTGCAAATCTGGTGTCCATGTTGGAAAACCTCCTTTAAAATCCGGCGGTGAGTCGCCGCTCACTTTTATACAGATATATTATACAATAATAAACGAACTGTGTCAATCGCAATCATGATAAAAAACCGCCGGCTTTTTTGTGCAAAGTCCACACCGGACAGAAAAAACAGGACGCTTTTCTTTTTGCATCCTGTTATTAGACGATTATAGTGTTTTCCTTTTGGTCTTCGCTGAAAGCAACAGCCCCCGGCTCTTATTCCAGCGGAAGTTTTTTGATCGCTTCAAAGGTCTCGTCGCTGATGATGTGCTCGATCTTGCAGGCGTCGGCGGCGGCCGTTTCCTCGCTGACGCCGATGGAAGCGAAAAAGCGGGTCAGATAGGTGTGCCGCTCATAGATCTTTTCGGCCAGCTCGCGCCCGGGCTCAGTCAAAAACAGATGGCCGTTGCGATCCACGTTGAGGTAGCCCCCGTCGCGCAGCAAACCGACCGCCCGGCTGACGCTGGGCTTGGAATATCCCATATATTCGCTCACGTCGATTGAACGCACCGCGCTCTTTTCTTTGGAAAGAATCAAAATCGTTTCCAGATACATTTCACCGGATTCCTGAATCGCCATCTCATGCACCTCTTTCATCGTTGGGCTTTATTATAACACAATCCCGAAAGCATTGCAAGAGGCTTTTTTCGACGGCAAAGGATCACAATTCCGAGCTTTTTTATTCCACAAAAGAACGAAAAGCACTTTTCACACCCAAAAACTCACTTTTCACTCTAAAAGTGAAACAAAACGACCCATCTTGTGGTATGATATAGCCGAAGCAAGGGGAGGCCCGAACCGATCTTGCCGCAGCCCGTTCGGGCCGGCTCCCGGCGCCAAACAACACAAGGAGTGATTGCCGTGAAAATCGCGTTGCTGGACGACGAAGTTCAGGAAACCGAACATCTGGCCGAGCTGATCCGCAAATATGCGTTCGACCACAACTATGACCTTACATGCGACGCCTTCAACGACGGAAATGTTCTGTTGGAGCAAGGACGCTATGACCTCTATTTCCTCGATTTTTGCATGGACGCCATGAACGGAATCGAGGTCGCCCAGGCGCTGAAGGAAAAATTCAGCCATGCCGTGACCATCTGCTATCTGACCAACTATGACGCGGCGGCCGCGCAGATCATCAACCGCGGCATCCACGCCGACGGCTTTTTGAAAAAGCCGGTGGACGAAGTCCAGCTCGGCCAAAAGCTGGATCAGTTCTATCGCCTGTCGTTTTTCAAGCGCTTTGAGCTCAAACGCGGCAAGCGGTACCAGACCTATTTTGCGCAGGACATTCTGTATGTGGAGGCGAACAACAAGCAAATCATTCTTCATCTGTTTGACCGCACGGACGCCTTTCCATATATGATGCGCGAAATCGAACAGCTTCTGCCTCCGGGTCTGTTTTATCGTGTGCAGCGCTCCTATCTTGTGAATCTGCAGTATGTGGATTCCTATGACAACAAAACCGTCACCTTGAAGAGCGGCGAAACGCTGCCGCTCAAGGCGAAGGATTTTCAAAAAGCCTATCATCAGTTTATGTTCCTGTTTAACCGTTGAGAAAGGAGGCCCCGTCATGACAGTCATTGCCGATCTGATCCGACAGTCCCCTGTCGTCTACGCGCTGATTTCCATGCTGGACAGCCTGCTGCATCTTGCCGGCTGCGCCTTCATCACCGTGTCGCTGTTCCGGCTCCGGCTGCGGCGCAGTCCGCTGCCCTATATTGCCTGTGTGCTGCTTTGCGCCTCCTGCGGCATCGCCGACGCGGCGCTCCGGGGCACACCGAACGATTTTGCCGCGTTCATCTGGTCGGTGATCGGCGCGCTGCTCCCCTATTTCTGCCTTACCATCCTGTTTTGGGGCAAGGGGGTCTGGAAATCGTGGCTGGTCGCGCTCGGCTATACGTTTGTGGAAGCGCTGCGCTTTCTGGTGCTGCTGGTGTTCTTCCGGTTCGACAACGAACACCGCGACGACGCGCTGGAGCTGATTGTCGGCTTTCTGGTGGACGCCGCGTGCTTCCTGCTGGCCTATCTGGTGCTGACGCATTACGCAAAGAAGCGCACAATCTATGTCAACGTGACCAAAAACGCCGTGGTGCTGTTTGTGCTGCTGGTGGCGTCGGTGATTGTGTTTGTCACCTCGCTTTTGCTGATCGGGTCGCATTACAGCGGCGGCAGCCAACTGGAATTCGGCTTCATGCTGCTGAACATTCCCATCCTGACCGCCACCGTCTCGTTTGCGCTTTTGTCGTTCTTCCGGATGCGCAGCCGCTCGGAGCAGTACAAGCAGCAGCTCAATATGCAGATTCGCCAGTTTGAATGGATGGAGCAGATGTATGAGGACGTGCGCATGTTCCGCCACGATTTTCCGAAGAAGATGCGCCCGTTGATCGCCTATCTCGACGAGGACAGGCCAGATGAGGCCAAGGAGATGGCGCAGCAGTTCAGCGACTTTGTTTCCCAAACCGGCGAACGGTTCCACACGGGCAACTACCGGCTGGATACGGTGCTGTTCTGCGAGCAGCAGATTGCGCAGCGCGACGGCATTCGGCTTGACGTTTCGTTCGACACCGTCTTTCCGCCGGAGGGCATCGACCCGGACGACATCTATACAATTTTCCCGAACGCGCTCGACAACGCGATTGAAGCGACGCGCAAGGCCGCCGGGGAAAAGGTCGTCACCTTCCGCTCTCACCGGGCAAAGCAAACGGTCTATATCACGATCCGCAACCCGGTCGCGGGCGACGTGAAAACCAAGGACGGCCTGCCCCAGACGAGCAAGCCCGACAAGGCCGCCCACGGCTACGGCTTCCGCAGCATCAAAAAGGCCGCCTCGAAGTACGGCGACGACAACGTTTCGTTCTCCGTGCAGGACGGCGTGTTTGAACTGCAAATCTTCCTGAACCTGCCGGAGCTTCCCGCAACTGCGCCGGTTTGATTCCCAAAAAGAATCATTTGTTCATTTCACACCCCAAAACGCATCATTCACGAAAAAATGGATGCAAATGAATGGGATTGTGTTATAATCAGCCCGCAAAAGCAAACCCATTCTATTTTGAAAGGAAGGTCATTATGAAAAACAAAAACAAGCTTTGGCTCGCGGTGCTGCTGACCGTTCTGGTCGTATCGCTCCTCGCCGCGGGCTTCACCGCCGCGGCGGAGGGAAGATCAGAAATCAGCCACATCCTGGTTCACAGAAGCTCGTCGTATGGCACCTGTACGTGGCTGGATATGCATTCTCTGCTTGTAGAAAACGGGTTGTATGAGGATGCGAACTTAAGACAATATGAAAACGAGACGGCGAACTCGAATATTGAAAAGCACATCATTATTCAGGACGGCGAGATTGTCGATCGCTGGTACATGTATGAGTATGGCAGCGACTTACAAGAGGAAGGCTTGCCGTCTGAAATCCAGGATCACATAGAGGATTACCTCGTCACGGAGCCATCCGGCACCCATTGGTACTGTCCTGAGCTGACAAAGGAGCAGGCGTCCACCTGCTGCACGCCGGGCTATATCCAAAAGCAGTGTGCTGTTTGCGAAGCGATTGAAAGAACGGAGAAGCCCCTCGACCCGAACAATCACCCGAATTGTGTAACGGTTGAAAAAGAGCTGCCGACCGCAACGAAGCCGGGACACGAGGCAGGCGTTCAGTGTCTGGACTGCGGCCAGTGGCTTTCCGGCGGCGAAGTGATCGCGCCGCTGGCGGAAGACTGGGGCTACTGCGGCGGCGAAGGCGACGGCACAAATCTCGTCTGGTGCATCGACAAAAACGGCACGCTGACCATCAGCGGCGAGGGAAACATGGGAGACTATTCGCACGGAACATCCGGAGATGAACACAACCCCAATAATCCCCTAAGATATTTCAGTACAGCGCCGTGGTGCGGCTCAGCCGAAAACGGAGACCGTATCAAAGCGGTCGTAATCGGAAGCGGCGTAACAGGCATTGGTAGAAATGCGTTTTGTTACTGCGAACACCTCACGAGCGTTACCATCGCAGAAAGCGTGACGCGCGTCGGCGCAGGGGCGTTTTACGGCTGCACGGCATATGCGGACGTAACGCTGCCAGATGGCATTACGCAGCTCGGAAGCGGCGTATACTTCGGAACGGCATGGTATAACGCGCAGCCGGACGGTATGGTATACGTCGGAAAAGCAGCGTATAAGTATAAAGGCAATATGCCTGCCGATACATCCGTAACGATTGCGGACGGAACAAAAGTGATCGCGGACGAAGCGTTCCTGTATTTTTCCAATCTGAAACGCGTAACGTTTCCTGACAGTTTGACGCATATCGGATATATGGCGTTTTGTTGGTGCAACTCGCTTGAAGAGGCAGCGTTTCCGGAAGGTCTGACAGACATCGCGGACTTTGCGTTCGACCGCTGCGAAAGCCTGAAAAGCGTTGCAATTCCGGAAGGCGTCATGCACGTTGGATGGTCTGCGTTCGGATGGTGCATCGATATGACGGACGTATCGATCCCCGCGAGTCTCACGGTTCTTGAAAAAGAGGTGTTCTGTCGCTGCGGCAGTCTGACAAGCGTCACGATCCCGGACGGCATAACAAACATCGGCGATTATACTTTTGCTTTCTGCAGCAGTCTGAAAAATCTGACAATCCCGAACAGCGTCACGAGCATCGGCGATTATGCATTTTATGAGTGCCCAGCGATAGAAAACGTGTTCTTTACGGGCAGTGAGGCACAGTGGAACGCGATAACGGTTGGAGAAATGAACGACCAGCTCCTAAACGCCAACATCCATTACAACGCCACCGGCCACACGCCGGGCGAAGCGGTCCGCGAAAACGAAATCCCCGCCACCTGCACCGAAGCGGGCAGCCATGACGAAGTGGTCTATTGCACCCAGTGTCCCTGCGAGGTCAGCCGCAATCACGTGACGGTCGACCCGACCGGCCACCAAAACACCGTGCAAAAAGAGAAAACCCCGCCGCGCGAGGGCTTCCACGAACACGGCCACGAGGCGGGTCTGTACTGCAAAGACTGCAAAACATACCTGACCGGCGGCGAAGATATCCATAACGTGGACGGCGACTATATCATCATCAAAGAGCCGACTGTGGACGAAACGGGCGAAATCAAAATTGAATGCAGCAAGTGCGGCGAATGGGGCCTCTATGAGCTGCCGAAACTGGATCCGTCCGAAGTGCCGGATGAACCGGAGAATCCCGACCAGCCCGATCAGCCGAGCGGCGACAACGGCGGCGACGAAGACAACAGCATCTGGGGCCGCATCCGCAGAGCGGCCAAGGGCTTCATCGAAACGCTGCTGCGCCTGATCCGCTGGCTCGGCGGCAAAAAGTAAGAATCTGTCCTTCCTGTTGACGCTCGGCGTCACGGTTTTCTTCAAAACAACACCCCGGCGCAAGCCGGGGTGTTGTTTTGAATCAGGTTAATCTTCCACAATGTTGCGGATCCGTTTCGGTTCCGCCAGGCCGGAAAAGCCAAAGAACGACGCGGCGTTTTCAAAAAGAAAGGCCGCCTTTTCTTTTTCGGTCAGCTCGTTCGTCTTTTGTACGAAGTCAAAGCTCATGCGGTAGGTGATGGCCGTCATGGTGCGCGGATAGTCGCTGCCCCACATCAGCTTTTCCATCCCGCAAATCTCCGCCGCCTCTTTGACGACGCGGATCGCCGAGGGGTAGGGATAAAACTCGCGGTGGAACAGCCAGGTGATGCCGCCGCTTTCTACGCGGACGTTTTCGGCGCGGGCCAGCCTGATTTGTTCCTGCCACCCTTCGCGTGTCACCATGCCGAAATGGCCGATTGCGATGCGCAGGTCGGGAAACTGTTGGATCAGCTCCGCGAGTGCGCCGGTCTGTCTGCCGCCGTCGGCCAGCTCCACATGCACGAACTTGCCCGCCTTGTTTGCTGCTTCAAACACGGCGGCGTGCTTTGTCAGATCCTGCGTGGGAAAGCGCCCGGCGCAGAGCTTGACGCCGTCGAACCCGTCGAGCGTGAAGGGCCGGCCCTCTTCATAGAGCGAGCAGATCTGCAGCCGCGCGGGGAACTTCTCTTTGGCCGCGAGCAGATAGGCGTCCTGGTTGCCGTCGATCTCCTCCTGGGTTACCACGGCGGCGCTGACCCCGGCATAGTCCATGTTGGCGATCAGCATTTCAGCGGTGTTCTCGCCGTTCAGCATATAGGGCGGCGTCATCTGGCGCACTTCGCCGCCGAAGTCGCTTCTGCCGCCTGTGAGCGAACGGACGGGCCTGCCGTCCACCCGGCCGTGCTGGGTCTTCCATAAATGTACATGGCTGTCAATAATCATAGCGTGACACCGTCCTTGAAAAGAGCAATCTCCCGGAAGCCGTTTGCTTCGTTCTTCGTTTCCCTGCCGTTCACCGTTTTGAGCAGCAGCTCGAACAAATCATCCGCGGTCTGCGTCTGCGCGTCGAAGTCGATCCAGCTTTGTTTGCGCGAAGCGAGCGCCGTGTTCGTGGCAATCTTGAGCGTGGGCACCGGGGCGCCGAGGGGCGTGCCCCTGCCCGTGGTGAACAAAATGAGCTGGCAGCCCGCCGCGGCCAGATTCGTCACGGCCACCATGTCGTTGCCCGGCCCGTTTAAAAGGCTGAGGCCGGGCTGTTCGGCCGTGTCGCCGTAACCGAGCACGTCCGTGACCGGCGCCGTGCCGCCCTTCTGGACGCAGCCGAGCGACTTTTCCTCCAGCGTCGTGATGCCGCCTTCCTTGTTGCCGGGCGAAGGGTTCTCGCTGACCGGCTGGCCGTGGGCGATGAAGTAGGCTTTGTAATCGTTGATGAGCCGAACGGCCCTGTCGAAGACCGCTTTACTGACGCAGCGCGAGAACAAGAGCGCCTCCGCGCCGAACATCTCGGGCACCTCGGTCAAAACCGCCGTGCCGCCCATGGCGACCAGCCGGTCGGTCACCCGGCCGCAAAGCGGATTCGCGGTGATGCCGGAAAGGCCGTCGCTGCCGCCGCATTTGAGGCCGAGCTTCAGCTTGGAGATTGGCACTTCCGTCCGCCGGTCGGTATCGGCGAGCGTCCGCAGTTCGGCGAGAATGCGCGTCCCCTCGGCCAGCTCGTCGCCGCAGTCCTGACAGTTGAGAAATCGGATGCGTTCCGCGTCATATTCGCCGAGCGCCGCCTGCATCGCGGCGATTCCGTTGTTCTCGCAGCCGAGACCGAGCACCAGCACGCCGCCCGCGTTGGGGTGCCGGATCAGCCCCGCCAGCGTTTTTTGCGTCACGGCAAGGTCGTCGCCGAGCTGGCTGCAGCCGCAGGGGTGCGCAAAGCAGAGTGCGCCCGATTTTGCGGCAAGCGCCTTTGCAACGCCGTTGACGCAGCCCACCGTCGGAATGATCCAGATGTCGTTGCGGACGCCGACGCGCCCGTTCTTGCGCACATAGGCGTCGATCACGGCGGACGCAAGCGGCTGCAGCGGCGAAAGCTGCGGTTCGTAGGTATAGCTGTTCACGCCGGAAAGCGCGGTCTTGAGGTTTTCGCTGTGCACCCGTTCGCCGGACGTAATGTCTTTGGTTGCAACGCCGATCGGGAAGCCGTACTTGATCACCGGCTCCCCCGCTTTGATCTGCCGCACAGCGTACTTGTGCCCGTCACGCAGGCAGACTTTGACGTTGTCGTTGTTATGGATCAGGACATACTCCATCGGATCGCCTCTCTGATTCCGTTTTGTTCGATCTTTTGCAGGCTTTCTTCCGCGAGCGCGATCATTTCGCTGAGATCCGCGCCCCACAAATCGGTGTTTGCAAGAATCGCGGACACGTCATGTTCTTTGATCAACGCAACCGCCGTCGCGTCGTCCGCCGGGTCGTTCTCTTTGTAATACCGGATCAGGCACGCCAGCGAGAAAACCAGCGGCTTCGGCAGCGCACCGTGCGCGGCGATGAAATCCCTGACCGTGGGCAGCACCCGCGCCGACCATTTGCTCACGGAATTCAGCGAGATCGACCGCCACAGATGGCGGATATAGGGGTTGCCGAAGCGTTCCAGCACAGCCAAAGCAAAGGCGCGGTTTTCTTCGGTCTCGCCAAGCGTCGGCAGGATATATCCGAACAGGCAGGTGTGCAGATAGTCGTTCAGCAGCGCGTCGCCGAGGCTGTCGCCGACCGCTTCCACACCGCACAGCAGCGACGGGAAGACCAGCGACGTATGGGACCCGTTGAGGACGCGCACCTTCCTCTTTTTATAGGGCGCCGCGTCGTCCGTCCAGATGACGTTGCAGCCCGCCTCCTGCAGCGGCAGCTCGTGTTCAAAATCCCCTTCAATCACCCAAAGGTGAAAGGGCTCGGCGGTATCCAGCAGCAGATCGCGGCAGCCGAGGGACGCGAAGATGTCCTCCGCCTCCGTCTGCGGGAAGCCGGTCACGATGCGGTCGACCAGGGTGCTGCAAAAGCGGTTTTCACGCTTGAGCCACAGGAGGAAGGCGTCGCCGAGCTTCCATTGATCGGCATAGCGCAAAACACAGTTTTCCAGCGCCTTGCCGTTGTCTTCAATCAGCTCGCACGCAAGGATGACAAGGCCGCCGAGGCCGCGCCGGAAGCGTTCAAATAAGAACTGCGTCAGCTTGCCGGGGAAGGAGGAAGCCGGGCGGTCGCCGGGCTTGCAGTTTTCGTCATAGCGGATTCCGGCCTCGGTCGTGTTGCTGACGATGAAGCGCAGATCGGGATTTGCGGCCAGCGCCAGAAACGCGTCAAAGTCGCAGTAGGGATTGACCGCGCGGGATATGGAACGAATCTCCGTTGTGCGGCTGACCGCTGCGCCGTGTTCCATGCCGCGCAGAATCAGATGATAGACGCCCTGCTGCGCGTTGATCGTTTCCACGGCTTTGGAATCCGTGGGCGACACGATGACGACCCTGCCGTCATAAAGGCCCCGTTTGTTCATGCTGTCGACAAAGGAATCGACGAACGCGCGCAGAAACCTGCCCGTGCCGAATTGCAAAATCGTTTCTTTCATCTCATGCACCGATCCCGATCAGAAGTTTACACAGGCTGCCGTCGTTGTGCGCCAGCGCTTCAAACGCCGCGGCGGCATCCTCCATGGGATAGACGCCGCTGACCAGCTTCCCCACGTCGGCTTTGCCGTCCTTGACCAAATCGATCAGCGTTTCAAAGTCGCGCGTAAAGGCGTTACGAGAGCCGAAGACGTTGAGCTCCTTCTTGAGCAAAACCGAATGCACGAAGGTCGTTTCGCGCTTGCCATTGCCGATCAAAATGACGTTCGCGCCGTGGGCCGCTTCCTCGATACAGGACAGGAAGGTTTCGGGCGCGCCGCAGGCTTCCACGCAGACGTCGAAGCCGCAGTCGGCCATGAAAGCGGCGCACGCGGCGTGCAGGTCGCGGTCCTTCACGTTTACCGTTTCGTCCGCGCCGAAGTCTTCGGCAAGCGCGAGCCGGCTTTCGAGCCTGTCGGCGATCAGCACACGGGCGCCGAGCGCCTTGGCTCGCAAGAGAGCAAACAAACCGATGGGGCCCGCCCCCATGATCAAAAGGTTGTCGCCCGCCTTTACCGCAGCGCGGGAGAGGGCGTGACAGCTGATGGAAAACGGCTCGATCAGCGCGAGCTCCTTTGCGGAAAGCCCTTTGCCGTCGATGATGCGTCCCACGGGCATCGTGATGTATTCCTGAAAGCCGCCGTCGCGCTGCACGCCCATCGTCTGGTTGTCATGGCAGGCGTTGACGAGCCCGCGCCGGCAGGCATAGCAGGCCCCGCAGTTGAAATAGGGGTTGCAGGTGACGATATCGCCGGGCTGCAGGCCGCGGTCGTTTTCGGGAACCGAAACGATTCTGGCCGAAAGCTCGTGGCCGGGAATGCGCGGATAGGTCGTGAACGGCTGGTTGCCGGTGTAGGACGCCACGTCCGCGCCGCAGATGCCGCC
>JAEEGL012610132.1_pt1 | contig 10297 bp, 7 predicted proteins | sample 9134231 | NCBI WGS metagenome assembly JAEEGL01 (sample SAMN16246548, study PRJNA631951) | gut metagenome | biome: gut microbiome; feature: rumen; material: fiber-attached | host: Bos | place: Iran: Karaj | collected 2018-10
GGCGCGCCAATGTTCGAGATGTAGCGCAGCTTGGTTACCGCGTCTGCTTTGGGAGCAGAAGATCATGAGTTCGAATCTCATCATCTCGACCAGTTACAAATTAAGCCCTGATTTGCAGGGCTTTTTTTGTGGTGTTGCATATATATTGAGAGTGGCACCTGATTTTCTATAATAGAAAATGCTCCAGGAGCTTTTATGAAGAAAAACCACGTCTTATTCTGGATCATATTCCCGGTCGCCTTCCTCGTTATTGGGGGAGCGCTCATATTCCTTTTCGATTTGACGAATGGCCCTCTTATCTTTTTCATTTTGATGCTCTTCGCTTTAGTGGGTTTAGCCATCTCCAGCATCCTTCTCCTCAACAAGAGAAAGCTGATCCGTTTCATCCCTTGGGGCGCTTTCATCGCGGTCGTCGCTATTTTGCTTAGCCTCTCTCGCCCAACCATTGAGAGACGTTCCGCGACTCTTTTCCCAAACCCTGAGAAAACCGAAGTCCTCACTTTGAAGAACGGTCAGGTCCAAGGTGCCTTCACCAAAGACAAAGAAGTGGAGGTTTACGCGGGAATCCCTTACGCTAAAGCCCCGATTGGCGACTTGCGCTGGAAACCAACAGAGCCTGTAGAGAATTGGGAAGGTGTGAGAGACGCCACATATTTCGCACCAAAATCGATGCAGGCTTATAGTAACCCAATGACCAACACATTGGTTGAGATGTATGCCGAGAAAGGCTGGCATCCTGATTACAACGCGCAGCCTCTTGAGCCTACGAGCGAGGATTCTTTATATCTCAACATCTGGCGTCCTTCTAAGTTCGAAGGCAAACTCCCGATTCTTGTTTATATCCACGGCGGTTCTTTGACGACTGGTTCTTCCGCTTTCCTTGACTATAATGGCGAGACCTTAGCAAGAACCGGCCTCATCATGATCACCATCACATACCGTTTAGGCATTCTCGGTTATTATGCCCATCCTGATCTTTTAAACGAGAACGAAGGAATCACCACGACGGGGAACTACGGCTTATTAGACCAGATTGAGGCCCTTAAGTGGGTGAAAGCGAACGCCTCATATTTCGGCGGGGATGAGGACAACATCACCATCGCAGGCGAATCTGCCGGCTCTAGCTCGGTGAGCGCAATATGCGCTTCCCCATTAGCGAGCGGGCTTTTCAAAAGAGCGATAGGGGAATCGAGTTCCGTTGCCTCTTATCGCGCCCCACACACTTTTAGAAGCCTTGAGTCTGCCTTTGCGACTGGCAAGGCCATCATGAATGAGTTCAATTGCTCCTCGATCGAAGAATTAAGGAAAGTTCCGGCCGAAAGGCTTATTAAGACGGAATATAGCAATTCATCTATGACCGTCGATGGCTACGCTCTCACGAAGACGCCATATGAGGTTTATCTCGCAGGGGAGAATAACGAAGAAGCCCTTCTCAATGGCTATAACGTCAAAGAAGCGGACGCTTTCGTTGTCCCAACCTTCCTCTTTAGCCCAACAAACGCAAGCAACGTCGAAGAAAGACTCGCTGATTATTTCGACCAAGAAGCAGCCTCTTCCTTCATGAAAGAATACGAAAAAGAAATCAAAGAAGATGCCTTTGGCACCTTCAACGACATCATCACCGCCTATTGGTTCATGCAGCCTCATCGCGATTGGTCGAGACTCGCTTTCGATAATGGAGAGGATGTCTATCGTTACCAGTTCACCAAAGAGAATGGCTACTACGCCACCAATCACTCTGGTGAGATGATCTATTGCTATGGCAACCTCGACAAGTCAAATAAGCAATTCGCTTATGATGAGTCGGATTACGAGTTATCAAGGAAGATGGTCTCTTATTGGGCTAACTTCGCTAAGACTGGAAACCCTAATGGCGAAGGCCTTCCTACCTGGGAGAAGATGAGTGACTATGATTCATCTCTCTTAGAACTAGGAAAAGAGATCCGCCCGATCGAAGAGAAGGCGAACCGCGCTTACAAGATCCTTGATGAATGGAAGCTTAGGGAAGAAGCGAAAGAGAATAGATAAAACAATTCAGTCTGTTTTTCATTTTGATACCGCTTTCAGTAGGAAAATAGAAACCTCTAGTGGGATAATGTTGTTAATTATGATTAACACCAAGGAAAACCTTCTCGTTCCAGAGGGGTTTTGTGGTGTTTTTTCTTTGTGAGGGAGGAAATATAGAATGCTTGAGAAATATATCAAAGCCGCTTTAAAAGAAACCGAATGCGACGTTCTTCTTAAGAATGGCTCATACGTCAACCTCTTCGATGGCAAAGTCGAAGAAGGGGACATCGCCATCAAAGATGACCGCGTGGTCGGCATTGGCAAAGGCTACAAAGGCAAAACCGAATATGACATCAAAGGGATGACCGTCATCCCAGGCCTTATCGATGGCCATGTCCATATCGAATCGTCCCAAAGCACCCCAGAGGAATTCGCCTCGATGATCGTCCCACATGGCACAACGACCATCATCGCCGATCCTCATGAGCTCGCTAACGTCCTTGGCATGGATGGCATCCATTACGTCATCGAAGCCGCCAAGAACGTCCCTCTCGACATCAAAACCCAACTCTCTAGCTGCGTCCCAGCCACCCCATTCGAAACTAGCGGCGCCATCCTTAATGGAGACGACATCGCTAAAAACATCACCGACAAAGACATCAATGGCTTAGGCGAATTCATGGCCTATCCTTCTGTCATTGGTTGTGATCCAGATACCTTAAAGAAGCTCGAAGTCACCCACGCCGCCGACAAAGTCATCGACGGCCACGCTCCTCTTCTCCAGGGCGATCAGCTTAACGCTTATCTCTGTGGCGGCATCATGACCGACCACGAATCCGTCACTGTCGACGAGATGAAAGAGAAAATCTCCAAAGGCGTTTACACCCATCTCCGTGTTGGTTCTTACACAAGAAGCATGGAGCTCGTCAAAGCCATCACCCCATGGAATTACCGCCGCGTCCTTCTTTGCACCGACGATAAGCATGCTGCCGAAATCAAGAAAAACGGCCATCTTGACGATGCTTTAAGAAAAGTCGTCGCCGCTGGGCTTGATCCAATCATGGCCGTCGCTATCGGCACCATCAACAACGCTGAATGCTACCGTCTCCGTTACAGAGGCGCCATCGCACCTTTCTATTTCGCTGACCTCGTCGTCATGGATAACCTCAAGGACTTCAACGCCAAGATGGTCTTCAAAGATGGTAAGCTCGTCGCCAAAGATGGAAAGCCTCTCTTCGATACCACCAAGAGATACATACCAGACTTCGTCAAAAACACCGTCCATGTGAAAGATTTCACCGCTGACGATTTCAAGATCAATCTCAAATCCAAGAAAGCCCGCATCATGACCACCGAATCTAGCGGAGTCATGACTGGCGAGGCCATCATGGAAGTCGAATCAAAAGACGGTGATGTCATCGTTGAAGGAACCGACCTCCTTAAGATGATCGTCGTCGAAAGACATAAGATGACCGGAAACATCGGCAAAGCCCTCATCAAAGGATATGGCTTCAAAGGTGGGGCGATGGGCATCTCTGTCGCCCATGACTCCCATAACATCATCCTTCTTGGCGATGATAACGAATCCCTCTTAAAGGCTACGAATGAGCTTAGAAGAATCGGCGGTGGCATGGTCATCGTCGACAAAAAGAACAGCACGGTCGATTCCGTTCAGCTTGATATCGCTGGCCTTATGTCAAGCAAGCCAAGCGAAGAGGTTCAGAAAGAGAGCCAGCGCTTAATCGACAAAGCCTACTCTATGGGCGTTGATAAGAACAAAGAAGCCTTCTTCTCGCTTACCTTCCTCTCTCTTGCCGTCATCCCTCATCTCCGTTTGGTCGACAAAGGCTTATTTGATGTCTTTAAGTTCGATTTTGTCCCTCTTGAGGCGGAATAACCCCAAAAAACAAAAGGCCTAAGAAATTCTTAGGCTTTTTTTATGCGTCTTGCTTGTAAGGAAAGGGAGAATCGTACAATAATTATTTAGATGGTTTTCCTAGAGAATAGCGAAATTCGCAACCACATGACCCTTGAGGCGATCCTTTCTTTGCCAAAGGCTCCTTTGATCTCCAAAGGCAAGCAAGGCAAGAAAAACGAGGATCGTCTTGATTTCATATACGCTCTTGGAAACCTTGGCGTCATCCTTAGAAGAGCCGCTTTCCCTACGGATTTCGACCCAAAGAAAACCTATGCTTCTTTTGAGGATAGAGATTACGTTGAGAACCTCAATATCTTCGGCGCCTACTACCTTTCCTCGAAAACCGATAGCAGCATCCTCGATGCCGGCTTAGCCAATAAGAACATCCAGAAAGTCATCGACGCTCTCAAAAAAGAAGCCTTCGACCTCATCAAGAAAGAAGGGGAAGACGAAGTGAGGCATTATGCCTTCGTTGAAAGAAAACTCATGGACACCCCGTTGGTCAGGAATGCTTTCGAAATCGCCCTTGAAGCCCATAAGAATGAGACGGATTCCTCTGGAATGTGCTACATGTATCACATCATCAGAGTCGCTTTAGGATGCGCGACTGAATATGAGATTGTGGCCGCTCTCCTTCATGACGCGATTGAAGGACATGATGGCAGATATAGAGTTGAGAAACTCTCAATCTATGGCTTCCCAAGAGAGATTCTTGGTGCGCTCCTCCATCTTGATCACGACGCAATCACCCCATATATCGCCTATACTTACGAAGCTGCGCGTAACGAGATTGCTAGAGCCGTCAAACACGCTGAGCTTCTTGATAACCTCGATGAATCGAGAAACCATGGCAAACACCGTAAGAGGGCGCTTTATTACTTCAAAGGCCTTTCGCTCATTGAGAAATACCCATATTTCGACGACGCTTCGACTCTCTATCTCTATGACCTCAAGAACAATTGCTTCCTCAAGAAGACCAAAGAAGGCCATTTCATCCTTAAAGAAGGAAGATTCAGACCTTGCCGCTACAAAGTGAACTTAGACGATGTCGTCGATGTCTCTTTCTATTCGGATGACGAATGTCTCTTAGGAGACAACATGCCATTCTTCGAAGATGGCGTTCTCAAAATCGAATAAAAAACTACAGCTTAACAAGAACTCGGTTGAGTGCTTTTTAGATGAGTTAGCGTATTGACAACAACAACACATTGTGTTGTAATATGCGTTAATGGAGGAAGAAGATAATGGCCAATATCAACATTAGAATCGACAGCGACATAAAAAAGAATGCCGAAGCCGTTTTTGCCAACATTGGAATCACCCCAACGGCTGCCATCAATTTGTTTTATAAGCAAGTGATTAGAACCAAAAGCATTCCTTTCGAATTGAAAGCGGACATACCGAACGTCAAAACTGTTTTTGCCCTCGATGAATTGGAGCAAATGGAAAAGAATCCCGAGAAATACAAAGGATATTCAAGCGTCGACGGTTTGATGAAGGATCTTTTATAGTGATTTACACGATCAAAAAGACGAGTCAATTCAAACAGGATTTCAAACTGTGTGTCAAAAGAGGTCTTGATATAAACGAATTTACGACAGTTTTGACCCTGTTACAAAATGGCTTGCCTCTCCCCGAGAGATATAAAGACCATCCGCTACAACCATCTAAAGATTTCAAGAATTGCCGTGAACTCCATATAGAACCTGATTGGTTGCTTGTTTACAAATATTCTAACGATAGCTTGATACTGTATTTAGTCAGGACAGGTTCCCACTCAGATCTATTTAGGTGAAAAGAAAAGGCTAGCCCCATGAAGGTGCTAGCCTTTTAATATTTCAGCAATTGTTATTATTTGCCTTGCCACTTCCAGTTAGCGACCTCTGGGAGATCGATACCTTTGTCGTGGATGTATTGCTTATGCTCAACGAGCTTGTCGCTCATCTTCTGATAGAGATAAGCGCCGCGGTTTCCTAAGCCTGGGAGCTTAAGAAGCATCGACTGAACGAGGTGGAAGCGGTCGACTTCATTCTGGACGCGAACGTCGAATGGAGTGGTGATCGTTCCTTCTTCGTGGTAACCATGGACGTGAAGGTTATGGTTGTGACGGCGGTAGGTAAGCTCGTGGATGAGGGTTGGATAGCCGTGGAAGTTGAAGATGATTGGCTTATCTTTGGTGAAGAGCATATCGAACTGCTCATCGCTAAGACCATGCTTGTGGAGAGACTTTGGCTGAAGTCTGAATAAGTCGACGACGTTGATGAAACGGATCTTAACGTCTGGGAGCTCCTTATGCATGATGTCGGCAGCGGCAAGGGCCTCAAGGGTTGGGGTCTCACCAGCACAGGCTAAGACGATGTCTGGTTCCTGACCTTGGTCGTTAGAAGCCCAGTCCCAGATAGAAATACCCTGGGTGCAGTGCTTGACGGCTTCTTCCATGGAAAGCCATTGTGGACGTGGATGCTTGGAAGCGATGATGACGTTGACGTAGTTCTTACTACGTAAGCAGTGATCCATCGTACTAAGCAAGCAGTTGGCATCCGGTGGGAGATATAAGCGGACGACGTCGGCTTTCTTGTTGGCGATATGATCCATGAAGCCTGGGTCTTGGTGGGTGAATCCGTTATGGTCTTGCTGCCAGACGGTGGAAGCAAGGATAAGGTTGAGGGAAGCGATTTCTTCTCTCCAAGGAAGCTGGTTGCAGACCTTGAGCCATTTGGCGTGTTGAGCGACCATGGAGTCGATGATACGGGCGAAAGCTTCATAGGAAGCGAAGAAACCATGACGTCCGGTGAGGAGGTAGCCTTCAAGCCAGCCTTCGCAAAGGTGCTCAGAGAGCATGGAGTCGATGACGCGGCCATCGGCGGCTAAGAACTCATCGGTTGGAAGAGTCTCGGCATCCCATTGACGGTCGGTGACTTCGAAGATGTGGTTGAGACGGTTGGAAAGGGTCTCGTCTGGTCCGAAGACACGGAAGTTTCTGCTTTCTTTGTTAAGGGTGATGATGTCACGGATGAAAGCGCCAAGTTCAATCATATCCTGGCCTTCTTTTGCGCCGTGTTCTTTGACCTTAATGCCATACTTACGGAAATCTGGCATACGGAGGTCACGGAGGAGAAGACCGCCATTGGCGTGGAGGTTAGCGCCGATTCTGGCGTTTCCTTTTGGCGCTAATTCGCGGATTTCTGGGAGGATATGTCCTTCGGAATCGAATAATTCCTCTGGTTTATAGCTACGGAGCCAAGCCTCAAGTTCGGCAAGCTGTCCGTCTTTGTCCATTGGAAGAGGGACTTGGTGGGCACGGAAAGAGCCTTCGACCATTTTGCCATCGACGAATTTTGGTCCGGTCCATCCTTTTGGAGTGCGGAGGACGATCATTGGCCAAATTGGTCTGGTGGGGTCATTATTCTCTCTAGCGTGTTTCTGGATGGCTTTGATCTTCTCGATGCAAGCGTCGGTGGCCTCGGCCATCGCTTTATGCATCTTCATTGGATCGTCGCCTTCGACGAAATGAGGTTCCCAGCCCATGCCACGGAGATAACTGACGAGCTCATCCTTTGGAATGCGGCTAAGAACGGTTGGGTTAGAGATTTTGTAGCCGTTGAGGTGGAGGATTGGGAGAACCGCACCATCGGTGATTGGGTTGAGGAACTTGTTGCTCTGCCAAGAAGTGGCAAGAGGGCCGGTCTCAGCCTCACCATCGCCGACGACGACAGCGGCGATCAAATCTGGGTTATCGAAGATGGCGCCGAAGCCGTGGGCGATTGAATAGCCGAGCTCGCCGCCTTCGTTGATGGAACCAGGGGTCTCAGGAGCGCAGTGGCTTGGCACGCCTCCTGGGAAGGAGAATTGTTTGAATAATTTTCTAAGACCATCCTCATCTTGGGAGATGTTTGGATAGATCTCGCTATAACTGCCATCGATGTAGTCGTTGGCGATGAAGAAGTTGCCACCATGTCCCGGACCGCTTAAAAGGATAAGGTCGAGGTCATATTTCTTGATGGCTCTATTCATGTGACAGAAGATGAAGTTCTGTCCAGGAACTGTGCCCCAGTGGCCGACGATCTTCTTCTTAACGTCAGCCTCAGTGAGAGGGCGTTTGAGTAATGGATTGTCCAACAGGTAAAGTTGGGCGGCTGAAAGGTAATTGGCCGTACGCCAGAAAGCGTTCAATTTCTTGAGGTAGCTTTCAGTGATAGGTCCCTTTTCTTCGATTTGTTTTTCTGACATATCTTTACTCCTGCAAACGCGGTTAAGACCGCGTCGTATATTCTACGCGCGATTAGGCACGAAGTAAAACGACATGCTTGTCGTTAAACTGGTTACAAATTAAGTTTATAGGTTAACCTATAAGGTGAAGGTTATGCGCTGACGTCCACGAAGAGCTTTTTTCGTTTTTCAAGCTCAGTCATGACGATCTCGTATTCTTCTTTCTCGAGTTCTTCAGGGTCTTCGTCAATTAGGACCTGGGTCTTAAATTTTGTCTTATCGTCATATTTCGACCATTCCGCATCATTATAAAGGTTTGCCATGTCGACGATTTCCATGGCTTTTTTATCGGTTCTAGCATACACCGTCAAAGTCACGCCGAATTTCTTGCTAAAGAAAAGATACTTGTTTATCAGGTGTTTCTTGGATTTTTTGTCCATGGTCTAAAGAACCGCTAAGGATTTGCGGCGGATTTTTATTTGACGAAAGGAGCGAAGCCTAAGCCTAAATTGACGTTGCTAAGAACGATGAAGGCCACGTAGGAGGCAACAAGGACGGCTCCGAGGGCGTAGAAGAGGATTCTGTTTCCAATCTTTGAACCATCGACACCTTTGATGAGAAGGATGAGGGCGATAAGCAAAGCGACGAATTCAATCGCGCCAAAGACAATCATCATGAAGGCGCTCTGGTCAAAGAAGTAGACGTTGCTTTTGCAACCAAAGGATAAGGCATCGGAGAAAGTAAGAATAAGGAAGTTGAAGATGCAGCTTCCGATAAGGTCGCTATAAGCGGCTTGGAAATTCTTCTTTCTGGCAAGGTTGATGGTGGAAGTGAGCTCTGGGAGAGAGGTGGCGACACCAAGGAAGAGAGCTCCTCCGAAGGAAGCGCCAAGGTTATACTTCACGCTGATGCCATCGGTGAGGTAGGTAAGGAAGATGGAAGCGGCGACAAGAACGACAGCAAAGATAGTAAAGAGAATGACCGCGGTTTTGAGGGTCATCTTGCTTTCTTTCTCTTCCTCTTCAGCCTCTTCGATCTTTGGGGTCTTGATGACTGAAATGACATAGACAACGATGATGAGGATACTCACTGGGTTGAAGTAGCCAAGTAACCATCCATTAGGAACGAAGATAAGTCCAGCGATGGTGGTCAACACATAGAGAGCAGCGCTGAAAGCCATACTGACGAGGAAATATTTGGAGACCTTCTTCTCAACCATCTTCTTAAAGAAGATAAAGAAGACGAGGGCGAAGATCATCATGTTGAAGATGTTGCTTCCAAGGACATTTCCAAGGACGTAGTTGTTGTCTTTGACGAAAACGGTCGCCGTGAGTGACGAGAAAAGCTCTGGGAGAGAGGTGACCGCGGCAAGAAGGACGCCGCCAAGGAAAGCTCCTGAGATGTTGCTCTTTTTGTCGATGATGTTGAGGAAATCGCTTAACTTAAGCGAAACAAAGACTACGATCGCAGCTGTAACGACGTAGAGAAGAATAAGTGGGAAATCATGTAAATCAGCTAATCCGGTTAAAACGCTCATGAGAGTATTTTAGTGCTTTCGATAGAAAATGAAACCCTTTTCAAAGAAAAGAAAAAGGACTGTCATTTTGACAGCCCTTTGCTTAAGCGAATAAAGCGTCGAGGTCGGCGATGAGGAGCGGGAGTTCCTCAAGGGATTTGATTTTGGCCCCGCTTGCTTGGGCATGGCCTCCGCCTCTCCAAACGTTCGCAACCTTCGAGATATCCTTGGCTTTTGAACGGATTGAGACTCTCCAACAATAGTCTTTGACGCTCGATTTGTCCTCGGTCACTGAGCACCAGGCATTAACACCGGCGATGTTGCTGAACATGTTGACGTTGTCCTTGCCTTGCTCGCGGGTGATGCCAAGCTCATGGAGTGTGTCATCGCTAAGGATGTAATAGGCGACTCCGTGAGGGGAGACATGGAAATTCGAGAGGATATAGGCCTCACATTTAAGGTCCTCGAGGCTTCTTTCGTACATCTCAAGGTAGATGGAGTTGATGTCGATGCCGGTATCGATAAGAGCCTTGGCCACCGCGAAGGTGTGACCGGTGGTGTTACGGTACTGGAATCTTCCAGAATCCCCAACAATTCCGATGTAAAAATACCTAGCGGCCTCTTTTGAGAGACGTGTTCCCTCCCAA
>JAEEGL013907596.1_pt1 | contig 10297 bp, 10 predicted proteins | sample 9134231 | NCBI WGS metagenome assembly JAEEGL01 (sample SAMN16246548, study PRJNA631951) | gut metagenome | biome: gut microbiome; feature: rumen; material: fiber-attached | host: Bos | place: Iran: Karaj | collected 2018-10
CCCGTCAGGAAAACTAAAGTCGCAGCGGCAACTCCCGCAAATGAACTTATCTTCTTTAATATACTCATCCCTTGGTACCGCCTCTCGAAACACCCGCCATGATCTGACGTCTGAAGATCAGGAACAATACTATGAGAGGAAGGGAGATAACAACCACCGCTGCCATCATGGCAGGAATGTTCTCTCTTCCGAATCCGTTCTGTCTGATTTCCTGGATACCGTTTGAAACAAGGTAATAATTCTGGTCATCGGTAATAAGTCTGGGCCATACGTAAGAGTTCCAGCACTCGATGACCTTCAGGATGATAATGGTAACAACCGTGGGTCTGCAGATGGGAAGCATGACCCTGAAGAGATATTTAAGATCGCTGGTGCCGTCAACCTTGGCCGCATAGTAGAGCTGGTCCGGAACCTGGGAGAAGTTCTCTCTTAAAAGATATACGTAGAACACACTCATGACGGAAGGAAGTATCAGTCCGGAAAAAGTATTCCTCATGTCAAGATTTGTGATGGTTACAAAATTGGTAATGACTATAAGTTCGCTGGGGATCATCATCATGGAAAGAAAAACTGTAAAGAGCAGATTTTTTCCCTTGAACTCAAGTCTTGAAAATGCAAATGCCGCAAGAGTCACTACGATCACCATAACCGCTGTGGTAACAACAGTGAAGATGAATGTATTAAGAAGATATCTTCCCAAAGGCACCTGGGAAAAGGCATTTGCGAAATTGGAAAAGGTGGGATCCGTTACATAGAACTTAGGGATCTTCTCACCGTTGTATGATGCGTAACTCTTGAATGAAGTCAGTATCATCCAGTAAAAAGGAAACAGCACCATAAGTCCCCACAGTCCGAGGAATGTGTAAAGGATGGCATTTTTAAACCACTTCAGGTTTTTTTCTGCGGCTTCCAAAGAATCCATTTTTTCACTATCGTACATATTCTGTCCTTATGAATAATAAACGTGTTCTCTGCTTACAAGAAGGTTTATACAGGTAATGGTAAGAACTATTACAAACAGCACTATGGCAGCAGCTGACGCAAAAGAAGGATATCCGCCGCTGTCACCGTAGAGCATGTCGTACACATAACCTACAATGGTGTTCATTCCGGCTGCATTAAGATCCGTTCCGAAAAGTGCCACCGCATCGGAGTATTCCTTGAAGGCACCGATAAATCCGGTGATGACAAGATAAAAAATTGTGGGAGATATCATGGGAAGTGTGATCTTTACAAAGGTTCTGAAGGAACCTGTGCCGTCCACCTTCGCCGCATTATAGTAAGTCTTGTTTACGGATGCCAGGGCACTGGTCAGGAGAAGCACCTTGAAAGGAAGCACTACCCATATTATGTAGAAGCACATCACGAACATCTTGGCCCAGTAGGGTCCGTCCATAAAGTCAACGCTGTCACCGCCGAAGAGATTTATAAGAAGATTTATAAGTCCGTCGGAATAAGCGGTCTTCTTAAAGAGGATCATAAATACCAGACCAACGGCCAGCGTATTGGTTACATAAGGAAGGAAATAAATGGTCTGAAACAGCTCGCGAAGTTTTGTGATGGAATTAAGAGCTAAGGATATCAGAAGTGCAAATCCCGTCGAGATGGGTACCGTAATGACCACCATCAGGAATGTGTTTTTTACTGCCTGAAGAAAATATGTATCATGCAGCACATATGAAAAATTATATAATCCCGTTCCGGTGGACTGCTGTGAAACGAAATTAAATCCTTCTTCAAATGAGTACACAAACACATCTATCAGAGGATAGACCATGAACACAGCCATGAATATAAGTGCAGGCAGCAGATACAGCCAAGCTTTAAGATTATTTTTCTCTATCATAATGACACCTTTATTCAGCGGGTTTTCCGTACTTGATGGTGCTTACGAGATCTTTTATCATTCCGGAGTTCAAAAACAGTGAATCTTCGGATATATGTTTTTCCCTGAGTTCTTTAAGGATCTTGGTTTTATGTTCGGCAGATATGACAACAGTGTCAAAAACTTCTTTCTGATCGATGCCTTCTTTTTCCAGGATCTTCTCAAGACACATCTCATCCCTTCCCCAGAGAAGGAACAGTCCGCGCTGTGAATAGAGCCTGTCGAACTGTCTTGTGGCTTCAACGAAAATCGGCATATCCAGTCCGTCGTCGCCCATGGTGGTATCGCTCTTATCAACGTAGTGCTGCAGCCATTTATACAGATACTCGTTGCTCCTTACAATTTCCGCTGAGTTCTTGCCGTGTTTTTTCAGAAGCCACTCATATCTGCTCTTGTTGAACACATAAACCTTTCCATCCTGGTCACCGTATCTGCCCTTTGCATCAAAGCAGGCAAAAAACAGTCCTACGGTATAAGAATATGAAAAGTCCAGCATCCTGGTAGGCAGTGAAAAGTGCTGTGCGATCTCGATACAGGTAAGTTCGTCGTAACCGAATACCTTCTGCATCTCATCCACAAATTGGAACATCTGCGGATCGGCCTTATCCTTATGATTCTCTCTGAGTCCCGAGGGGATCAGTACGAAATCCGAAACGGGCTGGCCTCTGAAGAGGATCACATCTCCCCTGCCTCCGAGAGCTTCGCAAAATTCATCATATGATGTGATCTTGTCCATAGATCATTTCACCTTTCCAAAACGAAGTCTCTCGCCGGTTTTAGAATCAAACAGATGTACCTTGTTCGGACGCAGTCTGAAGGATGCAACTGCAGTTCCCTCTTCCGGTCTTTCATCCGAATCGATAATGGATCTGACTACAGGTTCTTCACACTCGGGATTCTTAGAAACGATACTTATATCTCTTCCCATGACCTCAACTCTGTCCAACAGGTTGTGCATGGTTCCATTATACTTATCGTAAATAAATCCCTCGGGTCTGATGCCTGCGATAACTTCTCCGTCTCTCACACCGGGAACATCCAGCACGATATCTTCACCGATGATAAGTTTTTCTTTTAATACTCTTCCCTTGAAGGTATTGATGGCGGGAGTTCCGAGGAATTTCGCAACAAAGAGATTGGTGGGATCGTCATAAACTTCCTGGGGCTTTCCGCTCTGATGAAGTTCTCCGTCTTTCATTACCACGATCATATCGGAAATACTCATGGCCTCTTCCTGGTCGTGGGTTACAAATACGGTGGTGACACCGGTTTCTCTCTGGATCCTTCTGATCTCTTCTCTGGTCTGAAGACGAAGTCTCGCATCCAGATTTGAAAGAGGCTCATCCATCAGAAGCAGCTTGGGATTCTTGATCAGAGCTCTTGCTATGGCAACTCTCTGCTGCTGGCCTCCGGACAATTCTCCGGGTTTTCTGCCCATAAGGGATTCCACCTGGACAAGAGCCGCAACCTTATCGGCCTTTTCCTTCATCTGTTCCTTGGTCAGTTTCTCACTGCCCTTAAGATTTCCCAGAGGAAAAACAATGTTGTCATACACCGTCATATGAGGATAAAGGGCATAGTTCTGGAAAACCATGCCCACTCCTCTGAGTTCGGGTGATATATTGGTCACTTCGTCATTTCCGAAAAAGATCTTTCCTGCGGTGGGTTTTTCCAGTCCGCAGATCATATTCAGAATAGTACTCTTTCCACAGCCGGAGGGACCGAGCAGTGCTACCAGTGTGCCGTCGGGGATAACAAATGTAAAATCCTTAACGGCGGTAACACCCTCTCCTTTTCCGTTTCTGGGAGGAAATACTTTGGTAAGTTCGTCCAATACAACCTTCATAACTATTCTCCGTTTATTTATTCGGCGCCTGTTACAGTGACATTTGCGATCCTTGTGCATGCAGGGATCAGTGCATTGTCGTATCTTGCTCTTTCACTGCTCATCTTCATGTCGGAAAGAAGTTCCTTGAGATTACCGGAAATCGAACCACCGGTAACAGGCCTTACACTTCCGTCCGCTTCATGGAGATATGCAAGTCTGATCTCGCCGAAGATATCTCCCGACAGAGTATCTACCTGGAAATCAGAGAAGAATACACACTCAAGAACGGGACCCTTAAGAAGATCCGCCGCTTTGGAAGTTCCGCCTTCAACCTCGTAGTTGCTTACAATAAAGGAATCCTTTTCTCCCATATAATATGAGAACTTGGTTCCTCCGTGGTAAGCCTGAGGAACATTGTCCTTCATAAGAACAAGATCTCTTATGGGAGTACCCTCTTCATCGGTCTCTCTGTTCATTGAAGAACCGGGAAGATTTTTAAGAGCCTTAAGAGTAACCTTGTCGCCCTTTACGTCTTTTGCGATCTCCTCACCTTTTTTGAAAGGAGAATATTTCATGAACAGATATGCATTGTCCAGTCCGTCTTTGAACAGTTCATAGAGCCTTACCGCATCTTCACTGGTAAATGCCACGTCCATCTTTCCAAGATTAGGAGTCTTCTCTGCAACGAGTCTCTGCTTTCCGTGTCTCATGGTTGCAGCGATATCACTGCTTACTTCGTCCTTAAGACAGGTGCCTGAATCATAGAGCTTGTAGAACTCGATCTCATGCTCGTTGTTCTTTGCATTTACAACAGTTTCAAGAAGGGATACGGGATATTTTTCCGTAACATCGATACCGGTGCTGGTAACGATCCTTCTGGTAATGGAAGAAACGAAGATCTCATAGCTGTTCATGTAGGTCTCATCATCTTCCTTAAGATTTTTCATGGTGTCGATGAAATCCGCGGAGATCTTGTTGAGATCGATGTCAGCGTTGTCGTTTACGGTGACATCACCGGGTGCCTTCAGTTCATAGAACGCATCCTTAACAAGTCCTGCCTGGAAGATCAGGTCCTTAACGGTGAGCTCCACATACTCTTTGGTCTCATCGGGACCCATATCCGCTGATGCACTTCCTACGGATTTTCCGTCTTCCGACTTTACGAAAACGGTTATCTGGATATTCTCGATATCCTTTGCTCTGTTCTGATCAAGGCTGTGACGGATAAAATAAAACTCCCAGCCTTTGGTTACCGTATCTGTTATTCTCCAGGCATAAGCCCCGCTGTTACGGAGAATATCAATTATCTCATTTGTCTTCATTATCCAAGCCTCCCTTTTGTTTTAAGGTAAGGGCCGCCATCCGCAACCTTGACCCATTCTTTGTGTCCCTTTCCGCAGCCTCCGCTTCCGAAGACCATACGATCGGTGGAACACATGGTGATATTACCGAGAAGATCCGGTACATATCCTGTCATGATAACGGGAGAAACTACACGTCCGGTAAGCTTTCCGTCCTTGATCTCTCGGCCTTTCTGGATGATGCACTGGATTCCCCAATGCTTGGGATCTTCCATTCCGCTCTGCATACCCTCGAGAAGATAGCCATACTTAACGGAAGCGATCATCTCATCCTTGGAATACTCGCCGGAATCAAACATGGTGTTGGTCATTCTGGTATAGACCTTATGGGCAAAATTCTCTCTCTTTCCGTTACCGGTAGGATGGAATCCAAGTCTGAGTGCAGCAAGAGCATCACAGATTCCGGACTTTAAGATTCCGTTCTCGATCTCCGTAACATCTCCTGCCATAACTCCCTCATCATCAAAGAAGAAGCTGGTAACATTCTCCGCACAAAGAGCTCCCTCATGCATGGTTACCTTATCGGATGCAACTCTCTTATCAATGTAGTCCGCACCGAGAGCTCTGCCCTTTACGAACATATCCATCTCGACGCCGTGGCCAAATGCTTCGTGTGCGATAAGTCCTGTAACCTCGGGGCTTGTGATTATTTCATACTCTCCGGGCTCGATGGCTTCTGCGGTGAGAAGTTCCTCGGCACTCTTAACAACATCGGGAAGAAGATCTTCAAACTCATCAAAGAGTTCAGGTCCCATCATTCCGGATACAGACTTGTAATCTTCCTTAACTTTTCCCTCTGCACTTACGACTGCTGCCACCATTCCTTCGCTGTAGACATATGCCTGTCTTAAGTCGCGGTTGGGTGTTAAGAACATCTTGCAGACATGGGTGGACTGTGCAACGGCAACACACTCGATCACATCATCACCCATCTCCATGCCCTTGTCTGAAATGGAGATAAGTTTTTCCGTAAGCTTCTCGAGATCTGATTCCTCGGGAAGATACTTTGTTTCTTTCTGACCGAAGAAAGTAAGAGGCTCGTCATCAAGAATGCCGGTCTCAAATACTTTGGTCCCGGTAGCTTTAAGCAGTTCATCCTGCTTGTCCAATGCCTCGCGGATCTCCTTGATGATGGCATCGGTGTTGTTCCAGTCTGCGGTGTTTACTGCATACTCGCTGTACTTTTTATCCTTGCAGACTCTGAAGACTACTCCTCTTTCCGTCATCATGGTCTTGTTTGAGATTGTACGTGACCTGTGGCCGATGCGTATCTTGAGACCCTTTGAATCGGTGCACAGTGCACTTACATAATCATGATCTTTCTTAAGATCATCGATCACTGTCTTTACTGCAGGTGCAAGATCAGACAGATAATCGGAAAACGGTGTTTTCATAATTTTTAGTTCCTTTCATAGATTTTGTCGAGGAGTTCCTTCTTTTCAGGATCCTCATTATAAACATCTGCTATGTAATATTTTGTCATATACGGTGCAAGATCAGGATTCTTGATAACATAATCCCTTACCCATCTCTCCTGAACCTTGTAATAAGGATAATCATGAGGGCTGTGGTTTACGGGAGTCATGTAACCGGGCCCGTAATTGGAAGTAAGTACCTGACCATATTCCGCAGGTGCATATATCACACCGCTTTCAAAAGGAAGCTCCACACTCCTTTTAAATGCATCCTTTGGAAAGATCATGTTCCTATGTCCGAGGGCCATATGTGACATGCATGCCACTTTTTCGGAATCCTTGCCTTTCGTATACGAAGAAATATTCACGGCAAGATTGTTTAGCTGTTTTAAAACATCTCCCTGTTTGTCGATCTTAAATCCCGTCGCATCATACAAAGACTGATACGCCTCATCAAGATCAATGCCCTCATAATGACCTTTCGGTCCTTTATATCCTTTCCAGTTCAGACTCTTGTATTTAAAAGCCACATTTAAAATGTACTGGAATATCTCAATAGAAGTTTCGTATTCCTTATCGCTTGACGGAACATAATCAAGGGGATACAGATCAAGTCCCACGGTATAGGGAAAACCATGATGAGTTTTAAGAAAATCCGGATCAAAATTCGCAAGATGTACGTTATTGATCCTGGAGATACCCATCCAGTCATTGCGGTACCCGTCACCATGAATGATGTCACTGCTCTCGATAAAATACCCCGGCATTTCCTTCTGTGCATAATGAAGGAACATATTGTAGTCACCCCTGAGCATGCATATATCCATGTCATCATCCCAGGGAATAAAGCCTTTATGTCTGACTGCACCAAGCAGTGTTCCGCAGAATGCAAACCATTTGAGATTATGCTTTGCGCAGACTTTATCGAAATCCTCAAGAACCTGAAGCTGCATCGCCCAGCATCTCTTCATAAGCGAAGAGACCTTAAAGCCGTCCCGTTCTTCGTCCTGATAGAATTCTTCGTTTATGTTAAAACTTACCATATCGGCTCCTTACAGATATCTGTCGGCCCATTCCTTCGGGATCTCACCGGGGTGCTTATCCATATACTCTCTCACTACACGCTGATGAGCTGCATAATAAGGATACTCATGGGGTGAATGGATCCAGGGTGTCATGTAGTTTGGACCGTAATTCTGCTGAAGGATCCGGTCATACCCCTCGGGAATATACACATATCCGCTTTCAAAGGGAACCTTCAGGAGAATATTAAAACACTCCTTGGGAAACATCATCCTCTCTCCCTCAAAAGTAAGATGTCCCATGTTGGCAATAAACGCCGCTTCTTCTTCCGTGTTCATGGAATCTGACAGATCCATCAACACATTGAGCTGTCTTAAGATATCCTTATTAAGATCGAATTCATATCCCGTGACAAGAGAAAGCTCAGCCAGAACTTCAGATGGTTCAAGATGATTCCCGTCCTTGTCCGCAAGAGGACCGGAACCTGACAAAAGCTTCCTGCAAAGTTCCGTCGCCTGCTGAATCTTATAATGGAGAGCCTTATGTGAATCTCTTTCTGCCTGATCACCCACAACATAATCCAGAGGATAGAGATCTATTCCCGCAGGAAAAGGAAATCCGCAAAACTCACCGGCTTTCACCTCATCAAAGATCACGCTTCTTGAATTGTTCACCCTGGTTATGCAGTCATAATTATGATCCTTGTCATCATAATTGATTATCTGATATCCCTTGGGAAGTTCCATGGGAGCATAGGACAGAAACTTCTCGTAGTCCGCTCTCAGCATTCCGATATCAATGTCATCATCCCAGGGAATGAATCCCTTATGCCTTACGGCGCCAAGAAGAGTTCCCACAAAAGCAAACCACTTAAGACCGTGAGCCTCACATACCTTATCGAAGGCCTCAAGAACTCTGAGCTGTGCGCCCCAGCATCTCTTCATAAGCTCGGGAACGGTAAAATCGTCCCTTACTTCTTCTTTGAAAAAATTGTCATCAAGTTCAAAATGAACAGACATGTTACCTCCAGTTAAATACCGGAACACCGGGAGCATTTTTTTCAATAAGCTCCCTCATATATTCTTCCATACCGTTACGAACCTTGTCGGGGTATGCGTAATATCCGTCCTGAAGAATATACGGATACTGAACGGTCTCGGCATCGGGGTATCTTTTTCTCATGGGCCCCAGGTACTGACCGGATATCCTGAAAGTTCCCACACTGATATCCTTAACCTTTGTGATATCGAGCCCCGAAACTATTTTTTCCATCATATTGGAATACTTTTGCTTCCAGTCCCGTGTATAGATCATGGGATCAAAGCAGATCCTCACGGGAAAGCCGGCATCCATGGCGGCTTTCAGGCCGGTCAGTCTGTCGTTTAGCTTTGGCGTTCCCTTTTCGAAACTATCAATTATCTCATCCGGCGACAGAGTATAGGCAAAGATACATCTCTCACTTACAGGGAGACTTTCGTAAATATCGGTACGGCCGCACTTGCTCCTGATCTCAACACTTAAGTTCTCATGAGTAAGGGCTCTTTCACACCACCTGGCAATGAAACCCGTGATACTTTCCAGTGCGGTAAGATCCGTATTGTAAGATGCGCATACATATACGGGATGCTCTTTTTCCAGTTCGGAAAGCTCCGCAAAAGTCTCCTCGATGTCCGTAAAAATACAGATATTCCTGCCGGGATACATTCCCTTTAAGAAGCAGTACTCACAGTCATACAAGCAGTTCATGACTCCGGGAGAATAATAAAAATGCTCATTTCCAAAGCTCTGACAAACAGGTGCCCCTTCGTACAGGTGCTTCCCCGGGTTATGGGCAAGTATCAGGCCCCTTCCGGTATCCTTCCCGTCAAAGACATCCTTGTAGTGATCGATAAAAACAGGCTCATCACAGCCTATCCTTTCCAGGATCCTTTTAGTCTCCGAGTCGGAGGCTGCTCTTTTTTCAACATATACATTGTCAAAAAGAACATGCGACATCATCGTATATCCTTGCCAGCGCCTTTTTGGAGGCATTTTTATCCTTACAGGGCAGTATATCTTCCTTAATTAAGGTGTCGCGGAGTTCCGTAAGGTCTAACCCTGTTATCCGGGCATAGATACATATCTGGCGAAGCTGTACCTTCATGGTCTCGCTTAATACCAGATAACCCTCAAAAATATCCGTTTCTTCCCCGTAGTCAAAATTTCCCATAATCCATATAAGTATACCTTTTTTAAAAATCCCCTACAACCATGAAATTTCCTGTATAATGAGTCAGTAGAACCGTCCCCCTGACTCACCGAAAGAGCAAAGTTTATGAAATTCGATATTCTTAAGAACAGGTATTTTCTCTATATCACGGAATTTTTCTCCGGAATGGCCGTAATGGCGGTGGAACTTGGCGCTTCACGCCTTCTGGCCCCCTATTTTTCCTCATCCCAGATCGTCTGGACCATAATCATCGGAACCATCATGATCGCCATGGCTCTGGGAAATGTAGCCGGCGGAAAATGGGCCGACAAGGACTCCGACCCTTCAAAGCTCTTCAGAAGGATCCTCATTGCGGCAGTCTGGATCGCTTTTATCCCGGTTCTCGGAAAATACATAATCCTTGCCATCACGGGCCTCATGATCGTGACAGTTTCCACCAAGCTTCTCATCTGGTCATCCTTTGCAGCCTGCATGGTTATCTTCGTATTTCCTCTGTTTTTGCTGGGAACCGTGACTCCCTCCCTTATAAGATTCTCCCTTTCGGATGTTGAGGAAAGCGGATCCGTTGCCGGAAAA
>JAEEGL013957210.1_pt1 | contig 10297 bp, 7 predicted proteins | sample 9134231 | NCBI WGS metagenome assembly JAEEGL01 (sample SAMN16246548, study PRJNA631951) | gut metagenome | biome: gut microbiome; feature: rumen; material: fiber-attached | host: Bos | place: Iran: Karaj | collected 2018-10
CTTCCATGCATGGTATGCCTCATTGGCTATTATCATTACCTCTTCCGGGGATTTCTTTAGAATAGCCTCACCTTCTGGTGTGAGATACCAGTAACCGTTTTTCTTTATAATGAAACCGGCTTTCACATAGTCAATGGAGTAAAACTGGAAACTATTAGTCCAGCGAATATATTGCATCTTTCCAGCTGGTTCCTTTTCCCATTCGTTCAACTCAACATTTTCATTTACGAAAGGATAAAGGTCTTTTGCCGGCATGCTACCGCCACGACGACTCATCTCTTTCATAACGGCATACAACGTTTTGGTTGCACAAGCCTTTGTTCTACTGAACATATCTTTTGACATATTGTTTGTAGTTACTCATGGTTTACAAAGATGTGTAGAACGTTAGGAAGTATAACGTGATACTTATCCTTGCTTTCTTTGTGTCTTTAACTATGGATTGTGCAAATATACACATAGTTTACGTTAATTAGCTATTTAAGAAGCTTGTTCATTGAGTCGATACACTTTCTTTTCTGCTCCATATTGGGGTGGACGTATAGATTCAGGGTGGTGCTGATATTCGAATGACCGAGAAGTACGCTAACGGTCTTGTAGTCGCATTTGCTTTCGATGCATCGGGTGGCAAAACTGTGACGAAGACCGTGGAAGCGCATTTTGGGTAGACCAAGTTGCTTTTGAAGTTTGTTGAAGTACGTGCGATAGGTACGGGGCTCCGTTGGGGCCGCTGCGTTGGTCAGTACATAATAATCTCCACGGACAATTCTTTTGAAGGGCTTTACCATTGCCATCAGGTCACGTGTCATGGGAATCTCCCGGATGGAGTTCTTGGTCTTGGGTTTGTCGATGATAAGTTCCGTGTATTTCTGCTCCCCGTCTACAAGATAGATTCGTTGAATTGTTTTACTGACGCGAATGACCCCGGATGTCACATCAATGTCGTCCCATTGTAGGGCACAGACTTCACCAATTCGCAGGCCAGCATTAAGGCATATGAAGATACCGAGATTTAGGAACGTGAAGTTTTCTTTCACGTAGGTCATAAGCTGCCTCTGGTTGTTGATGGTCAACACCTCGACATCGGCTTTCTCTCTTTCTGTTGGGAATACGATATCAATTTGATGGTGCGCCATGAGTCCGTGCTTGACAGCAAATCGAAGTATCATCTTTAGGACGACCAGAACGTCCCGGACTGTTTTCTGGCTAAGCCCTGCGGCGATTTTCTTGTTTACGAACTTCTGGACTTCTTCTTCGCTGATGTCTACAGCGTCCCCCATTTCTGGAAGTAAATGACTCTCAATAAGCAGGCAGTAGGCTGCGTAAGTGGATTTCTTGACATACTGTTTCTTGTCGGCTTTCCAAAGAGCGGCGACTTCGCTAAAAGTTGTGTTCTTTTCCATAATGTTAACGGTTTTATAACACAAATTTCCAGCTATCGCCAGACATAATCCCTTATGTCCCGAATTTGAGATTTCCGGGGTTTGAGGGAGAGTGGCGGGAGTTTACTTTGGGAGATGTAACAGAGCTATTCAGCCGTAGGAATAAGAAGAAGATTGATTATCCAATGTTCTCCGTAACTAACACCCGTGGCTTCGTTAATCAGCATGAGCAGTTTGAAGATCGGGAGATGAAAGGAGAAGACATTGAAGCATATAAAATCATTTATCCGGGGGAATTTGCCTATAATCCAGCTAGAATTAACGTCGGCTCTATCGCCAGATACGATGGTGACTCAGAGTGTATGATTAGTTCTTTATATGTCTGTTTTAAGGCAAAGAAAGAATTAATAGACGCCAAGTTGCTACTTCACATTCTTAAATCGCCGCAAATGATTTATAAATACGGGGTTAACGGAGAGGGTGGCGTGCGAATTTATTTATTCTATCCAAATTTCTCAAGGATTAAGGTTAAAATACCCGGTCTTGAGGAACAAGGAAGAATTGCATTTTTCTTAGACCTAATTGAGAAAAGGATTGAAATACAAAGCAAGATCATTGAGCGCTACGAATCCTTAATTAAAGCGATTCTTCAACATTGTCAATCGGCTCCTACAAGTAAAAAAATATACTTGAAAGACATCCTAACCGAGCGAAAGGAATTAAATGGGAATTGTTATGATATTTGCTCTGTATCGGTGAGCAAAGGCGTCATTAACCAAGTTGAGTATTTGGGAAGATCATTTGCCGCAAAAGATACTGCACGTTATCACGTTGTACATAAGGGGGATATTGTTTACACAAAAAGCCCGACTGGAGAATTCCCATATGGTATAGTAAAGCAAAGCCTCATTGAAATGCCGGTTGCAGTATCGCCTTTGTATGGTGTATACAAACCCATTTCCCTAGAGACAGGCATATATTTGCATCATTATTTTTGCAATCCTAAGAATACAAATAATTACCTACATAAACTAATTCAAAAAGGAGCAAAGAACACAATCAACATTACAAATCAGCACTTCTTAGATAACATCATCCCTTTGCCCGATGAGAATACTCTTAAAATACATGTTGCTTTTATTGAACGACTAGTCAGTTTGGTAGAGATAGAAAAAAGGCAGCTTTCCTTAACGTGCTGTCTGAAATCCTATCTACTATCCAATATGTTTAAATAAATAGCTTTATAAGAAGGTATTTTTTTACCACTCGAAACTTGTACAGCATTGCCTTTTCTGCTTCAAGCTTTTTGTCTATCAACTCAAGTCCTTTTGCTATTTTTACCTGCTCGTCATAATTTGGACAATAAATTGCCTCTCGACCATAGTCTTTAAAGTATATGTGGGGGATGGCTTGTCCTGTTACGTAGGTATCAAAATTTACGTTGATGAGCATATAGTAAATATATGGCAGATAGAACCCATCTCTAGGCGTCATTGAGTTTAAAGTTCCGACAAATGAATGACGACCATATACAAATTGCAAGGATCCTACTCCAGATCCATCTTTGGTTATTAGAATTGAATTTTGGTCTACAAGGCAGGAATCGGTGTAACCAGAAAGGCCTGCAGCCCCATATGCGGGAACGTTTCCGTTGTCGGATAAACCACTTTCTTTAAGAGTCGAAGATGAGCAGACTACCGCGTCGCGCAATATTGCATTAGGCTCTTTCCCACATAATAATTTACGCGCAATCGCTTTAATTAGGGATAATACATTGCTAAGATTTTGATGCTCCAACTAAAAGAGTTATCTTTGATTCAACAAGAACTGACGTTATGGATAACGAAAACGGACTGATTATTTATAATACTCCGGATGGGAAAAGCAAAGTTGCTTTGATGGCTAGAGATGGGATGGTGTGGTTAAACCAGCAAAGCATCGCTGAACTTTTTGGGACCTCCAAGCAAAATGTTAGTTGGCACATAGCTAACATTCTAAAAGATGGAGAGTTAGATAAAAATTCAGTTGTCAAAGATTATTTGACAACTGCCGTAGATGGAAAGCCATACCGTGTTTTGTTCTATTCATTACCGATGATTCTATCCATTGGTTATAGGGTAAAAGGAACGCGAGGTGTACAGTTCCGTCGCTGGGCGACGGAACATTTATCAGAGTATCTTGTGAAAGGGTTTACCATTGATGATGAGCGCCTAAAAAATCCAGAGGGTCGCCCGGACTACTTCGACGAGCTCCTGCTCCGAATTAGGGATATTCGAGCATCTGAAAAAAGGTTTTACCAAAAAATTCGTGACCTGTTTGCTCTCAGTAGCGATTATGATAAGACGGACAAAGCAACACAAATGTATTTTGCAGAGACGCAGAATAAACTATTGTACGCCGTGACCCATAACACTGCCGCAGAAATTGTATACAACAGGGCCGATGCCCAGAAGCCCAATATGGGCTTGACTGCTTGGAAAGGAACAATAGTCCGCAAGGGGGATATAATTATAGCTAAGAACTATCTCACAGAAGATGAGATTGATACGCTAAATCGCCTTGTTACCATTTTCTTGGAAAATGCTGAGTTACGAGTTAAAGAGCGTAAGGACCTCACTATCAATTATTGGAAAGAGAACGTAAACGCACTTCTGAGTTTTCAAGGGAAGGATGTTCTCTGCGGAAAGGGTTCCGTTTCTAATGATCAAGCTGAGTCCAAGGCGAAGGAAGAATACGAGCGTTTCGATGTACGACGTAAGCATTTTGATGCCATCCAAGCAGATCAGGATGACATCAAAGAATTAGAAGAATTGTCTAAATCAAATAAATAGATTCTTGAGAAAGAACTGTTTCTGAAATAGAAGAGTTTTATAGTACGATTCTTCTATTTCTTTCCATCTCTGAAATGCGGAGAGTCGCTTGGCCATAGCCTTCTGCTCCTCTAATGAGGGCAACGGAATGGGCATAGAAAAGAAATCTCCAATGGACATGTTGAGAAGACCATGATTACGCGCACCTTCAACAGCAATTTCAGCTATGTACTTATGCCATAGACTTGTCTCAAAATAGTGCTGAAGGAAATCAGAATTAACCAGCTTAGCGTTAGGTCTAAAGCATATATACAACGGTGAAAGAACTCCCTTCTCGTATCTTTCTAGATGCTTAATAGCACCCCAAGGATGTTCAGAAGAATAACTTTTATTGTAGGCAAAATCGCCACGCCTAAGCAAAAAGTAATTGGAAAGATTCTCGCTAGCTACTGATTTGTTGAAAAAATCCAACTGTGAAATAAGCCCGTCACGTGCTGAAATCGATAATACATTAGTGTTGTTTTCATCGTTTCTCTCTTTGATGCGAATGCATATTGATGACAGCGGAACGCATGGAGAAGACAAACCTCTGAAGATACTCTCCCTAATCTGAAGCTCGGTCATTTTTAATCTATCAATGATCTTGCTTTGGAGTGCTAACCGTTGATCAATGATAGCAAGAAATGATGCCATCTTTTCTTGCTCTTTCATTGTAGGGATACGTGAAGCAATATTAGCAATTTGCCGAGCAGACACTTCAATAAAGGTGGAGCCACATGCTTTGCGAATAAAATCCTTTTTATGTGTCAGTAACCGATAATATAGGAACTCGGTGTTTACGATCGTAATGTTTGGAATAAACGACTGAAAACCTTGGTTTGTGCAGCACTCTGTCAGGTTGATGGAACATTCTCCAACTGTCGCTCGGGAAGTTAGCAGAATTGAGTTTTTAGGCAACAACTTAGCGCTAGAATTCTTTAACCCTTCATGGCTAATTCTGCGATTGCTTTCATTAACAAATTTTTCTTTACCCACTTCGGAAGGAGTAAACCACATTATATCCCCATTCCAATAATCAGCCACAGCAGTATCCGGCGTTCCGCCCCCCACGATTTTCCCCAAATCGCCAAGATTGGTATTTTTCCAATCCCCCTCGAATCCTGGAAATCTCAAATTCGGGACATTAGCCTTTTTATGTTTCTGAGTATCGCTCATAACAATTGTCTGTCAGTCAAATAAGTGATTAGGGATTAGATGATGCCGAGTTCCTTGAGGTATACGTCGATCTGGGCATCGAGTTCGGCTCTCTGGGCCTCCAACTGCTTGATTTCGCTCATTACGGCCTTGATGTCAATCTCTTCCTCCTCCTCAAATGTGTCAACGTAGCGGGGGATGTTGAGGTTGTAATCATTGTCCTTAATCTCCTGAAGGGTTGCACAGTGGCTGTATTTCTCAATCTCCTTGCGTTCACGGTACGTGCTGACAATCTTATCTATGTGCTCCTGACGCAGTTTATTCTGGGTCTTTACTTTTTTGAACTCCTTGCTGGCGTCAATGAACAGAATGTTATCGTCCTCCTTGCGGCACTTCTTAATTACCAGGATGCACGTGGGGATGCTGGTTCCGTAGAAGATATTTGCGGGCAAACCGATGATGGCATCGATGTAGTTCTTCTTCTCAATGAGGAACTGGCGAATCTTACCTTCGGCAGCGCCACGGAAAAGGACACCGTGCGGGGCCACGCAAGCCATCGTACCGCCTTCGTTCAGGTGATATACCATGTGAAGAATAAACGCATAGTCGGCCTTCGATTTGGGCGCTAATACGCCTGCCTTGCTGAATCTGTCATCGTTATTGAACTTTGCATCTGCGGTCCATTCGGCAGAGAAGGGGGGATTTGCAACCACGGCGTCAAACTGCCGGTCTCCGAATTCATCTTTCTCCAGCGTGTCGCCATTCTGTATGTCAAAGTCACGGTATTTCACGCCATGCAACAGCATGTTCATTCGTGCCAGGTTGAAGGTTGTCGGGTTCTTTTCCTGACCGAAGATTTCATCCGCATTACCATTACGGGCGGTGCGGAGAAGCAGTGAACCACTACCGCAGGTCGGGTCGTATACGTTCTTAAGACGGGTTTTGCCTGTGATTACAATCTCCGAAAGAATCTGGCTCACTTCCTGGGGCGTGTAAAACTCTCCGGCTTTTTTTCCGGCGCCAGCAGCGAACTGGCCAATCATATACTCGTAGGCATCTCCGAGGATATCTATGTCCTGTGCCTCGCTAAGGCCAAAGTCAATGCCGTTAAGAGCAATCAGAACGTCACTGATAAGTTTATTCTTATCATCGGCAGTCTTACCTAACTTCGGAGACGCAAGATCAATATCAGAGAACAGCCCGCCGAAGTCGTCTACGCTTTTGTGTCCGATGGTGCTGTCCTCAATTTTCTTAAGGCTTCGTTCCAGTTGAGGTAGGATATTCTCCTTATGCCCAATTCGCTCGATGATGGACGAATAGAGGTATTCCGGCTCTATGAAATAGCCTAAATCCTCCATGCAGACCTTTTGGATCTCGTTTTTAAGCTCTTCGTCTTTTGATGCCCAGGCTTTTTTGAAGGTTAGTTTATCTTCTCTGAGCTGATCGTCAATGTATAGTTCAATCTTCTCTGACAAATACTTGTAGAATATGAAGCCCAGGGTAAAATACATGAAGTCCCCGGCGCTCATATTGCCTCTAAGCTTGTTGGCTACGTCCCAGAGTTGGGTACGCAGGCGCTGCTGCAATTCTTCGCTCATTATTTATTCCCAGTTATAGAGTTCAATGATTTCCCTCATCCGCTCTAAGATTCGGCGGACGGTTGCACTTCGGGCGAGTAAGCCCATTTGTTTTTTTCGGACTGCGTCCTGGATTATTTCGGGCTTTTCACGACCTAGATAATCGTATTCAGCCATAAACTTGCCAAGGGCTTCCGCATCCACACCTTCGACTTTTGCAAGGTCCTCAACAGCCTCAGTCTTCTTTTCGATGATGTAGTTCTTCAGCTGTGTTTCAAGGTCAATGGTGCCCTCTTCTTTAGCCCGCTGGAATCCTTCTTTGTCGTAATCAACAATCTGTTTGATAAAGCCGTCGATAAGCTGCGTCTTCTTTCGCATGGCGGCGTCCTTAATCATGGTGTCCAGAATCTCCTGACGCTTTTGCTTGTAGTCCTCGTTGGACGGATTAAGGTTGTTAATCAGAGAAAGGATATAGGCTACGTTGATGACATCGCTGTGGAGGAGCTCCAAACAGAAATCAATGTCTTCCAGCTTTTCGTTATTAGGATATCCTCCTTCCGGTTCTTCAAGAAGATGAGGGTCATTCGGATTATCCTCCTGGATATAGCCAACTGTCATATCCAGGTATTTGGAACGATAGTCGTTGTAGTCTTGATCGGATAGAATCAGGCCGGGGTCATCAGCATAATAGTCTTCGTAGATTTGAATCTCTGCGTGCTTCTTGATAATCTCGCGGAAGGCAAGAAGGAACTTTTTCTTTTCGTATTCGTTCTTGAGGGCATCGACGGTGTCAAGCGTGGGGTACTTCTGAAGGAAAGCCTCACTGAGTTCGTTCAACTCTTTCTTAACCTGCTTAAACTCAGGGCGCTTAACCCCCTCGTTGGGATTGCCGTTGCAGAATAACTTAAGGGACTCATCTACGTTTTCCTTCAAATCACGGAAGCAGAGAATCTTTCCGAAGCGTTTCTTTTCGTTTAAAACACGGTTGGTACGACTAAAGGCCTGGAGGAGTCCGTGATACTCCATATTCTTATCGACGTACAGCGTATTAAGCTTTTTCGCGTCGAAGCCGGTGAGGAACATCCCGACAACCAGCAATAAGTCGATGGGCTCCATTCCGGGCTTGCGCTTTTTCATACGCTCGTTGATGTCATCGTAGTAAGCGCCGAAGTTATCCGTAGAGAAGGATGTGCCAAATTGTGCGTTGTAGTCATTCATTATAGCCTGAAGCTCGTCTGACTGAACTTTGTCATCGACAAAGCCGCGGTTCATTCCGGTTCTCTCATCATCCAGGCTGGCGTTTGGTGCGTATGTGAAAATGGCTGCAATCTTTATATCCGGCTTTAGCTCCTTGAAGATCTTGTAGTATTTCAGGAGCATCGGAACAGACTGTACGGCAAACAAAGCGTTGAATTCACCATTGAAAGTGGATTTGCGGAAGTTATTCAGAATAAACTCCGCGATGGTTTTCATGCGGTTGTCGCTCAGCTCATTGGCGTCCAATCTACCCTTGTAGTATTCGACCAGGAAACCGAGCACGTTTTCGTCGGCAATGGCATCCTTAATCATGTACTGGTGTAAGCATTCGCCAAAGACCTCAAATGTGGTAATGTCCTGCTTCGCATTTTTGGGGAAGATGGGCGTACCGGTGAAGCCAAAGATCTGGAGATTGCGGAAGAAATGGACGATGTTGTGGTGGCACTCCCCGAAGTGGCTGCGGTGACACTCATCGAAAATCATCACAAACTTTTTGTCCCGCAGGGCTTGAATCCGTTTGTTGTAGAAGTCTTTTTTGATTGCGGTATTCAGCTTCTGGATAGTTGTAAGAATGATTTTCTTATCGGAGTTGAGACGCTTGACTAGTTCGTATGTGTCATCTGTGCCGTCTACAGCGCCAGGCTCAAAAGCCTCGTATTCGCTCTTGGTTTGGGTATCAAGGTCGTGGCGGTCTACGACAAACAAGACTTTGTCTACGCCATCCAATTCGGCAACCAGTTGTGCTGCTTTGAAGGATGTTAGTGTTTTTCCTGCACCGGTGGTATGCCAGATGTAACCATTCTTGTTGCTATTCTGAACCCGGTCCAGAATCTTCTCTACAGCGTAGTACTGGTAGGGACGCAGCACCATTAAGCATTTGTCCCCTTCGTGGAGAACGATATACTTGCTAAGTATCTTGCCTAAAGTGCATTTATCAAAGAAATGCGAGGCGAACTGGCTGAGATCATTTACTGGTTCGTTGTTGATCAGAGTCCAGTTGAATGTGAATTTGTACCCGCAGTTGGGATTGTTGGCGAAATAACGAGTGTTTACTCCGTTAGAAATGACAAATACCTGTATGTAATCAAACAGACCATGGTAGGACGTCTTTGTATAGCGCTGAATTTGTTCATAGGCTTGCTTAAGCTCTACACCTCGTTTTTTGAGTTCAATCTGTACTAACGGGAGTCCATTTATGAGGATGGTTACATCGTAGCGGCAGGTCTTCCGGCCTTCCGTGGTAATCTGGTTTGATACCTGAAACTCATTCTGGCACCAGTGATTCTTATTGAGGAATTCCACCCAGATACGGTGCGCTCCGTCCTCGGTTTCCAGCGGATAAAGGTCGCGAAGCTTCTTGGATTTATCGAAGAGGGTTCCGCCCTCCAGATATATGCAAATCTTCTCGAACTCTTTGTCCGTGAAGGTGCTTCGGCCTATTTCTGCCAATGCTTTTGCATTATGTTTTTCAAGCTGCGCTTTGAAATTACTGTACAGGTTTGTCTCTTCCTTAATTTGGACATACTCATAGCTCATGTCCTGCAAGGTCGCAATTAGCCCGTTCTCAAGCGCTTGCTCGCTTTGTGCCGTCATCTCGCTTAATGCAATTAATTAGGGATTTTTTAATATCTACAAATATAGCGAAAAACTCAATACAATGAGACATTTTACTAATTATGTCCCTGAAATCATCCGTTTGGCCTTTGTCTACGCTGAGTCTGGAGCTACGGGACGGGTGTGGGGTTGGCGGGACGATAGAAGGCGTAGGAAATAAGCGAGTAGCCGGGGCGCCCGGTTCGCGCGCAAGCGCGAATGGCGACGACTGGGGTGAGGTGGAATCGGTAGGGACTTGCGTCTAGCTGCGAAGGGCGAGGTGTCCGCGGAAGGGGTGGGGGACATTGTCGGCGCCAAGGGCGGCCCGGCGTCAGGAGCGCCTACGACTTCGTGTCCCGACGGCCCCACACCCGTCCCGTGCGGAGGAGATTGCCGGTCAGGTCGGCAATGACGGGTTAAACAAGATTAACTGGTCGCAATTTGCGACCGGTTGAACATTGCTTTCACTTGGCGGGAGAATCCA
>JAEEGL014201261.1_pt1 | contig 10297 bp, 11 predicted proteins | sample 9134231 | NCBI WGS metagenome assembly JAEEGL01 (sample SAMN16246548, study PRJNA631951) | gut metagenome | biome: gut microbiome; feature: rumen; material: fiber-attached | host: Bos | place: Iran: Karaj | collected 2018-10
AAAATTATTGTCTCTACTACTAAAAAATATTAATAATTATTCTCCTTTCGCTTATTATTGGAATATTTTTTTTTCTACCTTTATATTTTTTTCTCTTTCTTTTGTTACTAACCATCAAATCTTTCATTGTTATCTATGTTATTTTGTATTTTACTTTTTATAGTTTGTTTCCTTCTCTCTTTTACTTTTGTTAACTTTATACTTAAAGATTGTTCTAACTCTTTATATTTACTATATAACTCTAAGACTGTAGTTGTTTCTTTTAATTTATTTACTTCATTTATATATTTTAACATCTTATTATACATGTCTTCTGCTTCTTCTTCGTCTACATTATTATTTTGTATCTCGTTAGTTACATAATTATTTATATCTATTTTTATTTGTTCTAACTTCTTACCCTTAACAAAAGTATCATAGAATTTTATTAACTTTCTATCTTGTTTATCTCTAAAAGTCTTTGTAGTATATCTCATTACATCTTGTTCAAAGTTACTTGGTTTTATCTCTTTCTGTATAACATTAACTTGTTTAGGATTGTTATTTATTTTTATCACTGGTACTGGTTTATTTATTGCTTCTTTTGGTCTCTCTCTAATTATTACTGTTTTATTTTCAGGTAGTTTCTCTGTCTGTACTGATCTTTCTCTTAATACATTTCCTGTATTATCTGTTTGTGCATCTTGATCTTTATATTCTTTCTTATCTTTATATATTGTTTTATCTTCTTTATATAATCCTTTTAATGTTGCATTTAAATCATCTATAGAACTAACAAATTCTATATTTAATATTTTTATTATATTATTAATCTTATTAAGTATATCAACATTATCTTCATGATGTAATTCATATTGAAATTTTAAATAACTTAACTCATTTACTCTAAATTTAATACTACTTACACATTTTATTATCTTATCCTCTATTGTACTCTCTTTCTTATTCTCTATTGTAAATTCTCCTTCTTTTTTTATATTTAAATCTTTAAATGGCATTTCTTGTTTATATGTCTTTATTCTAATATTATTATTTATTTATTTTTTTTTTATTTACCTATTTTTAACATCTAATTATAGGTTTTTACTACTTACTAGCTAAAACCCATAACTTCTCTAGTAAGTAGTTTTATTTTTTCTTCTTATAAGCTCTTAAAATATCATCTCCGTAATTATAATTATAGAAATTATCTGTTCCATTAATAAATATTCCTACTTTATTCTCTCTAAATAAACTTCTACCAAAATAATAAAAGAATAACATAAAAAATACTATTTGTATGAATTTATTATTTAATATAACATCTAATACACCTTTAAAAAAGATATATAATGCTTTAGATAACATCAAAAACTTACTCTTTTTCTCTTTTACTTGTTCTTTTACTTCTTCTTTTATTTCATTTTCCATTTTTTTTTCCTCTTCTTCTATTATTTTTTTTGGCATATATTATATTTTTATTATAATTATTTTTTTTATTAATTTATTTCCTCTATTATTTGTTCTTTATCTTCTCTTTTATTCTCTAACACTATTACTTTACATGGTTTCTTAAATTCATTATTTACTATTGTTTCACTATATTTATAGAATATACCATACTTTGATTGATGTACTTGTGTTAACATTAATAAAAATGCAAATAATATAGCAAAACATTTCTTTGTGTGAAATATAAAAACATATACTATACTCATCACAAATCTTCTTACAACTTCTCCTAATGCAAATATTATTGCTTTTATTATTTTTATTAAAAAATCTACCACCATATTTTTGTTTTTTTTAGATATTTTTATATACTTATTAGTTAATTTAATATTAACTTATAAGTATATAAAGCCATATGGGTAAATATTACGGAACAGGAGGAAAAAGAAGAGGTAGTGTAGGTAATGAAACATATGCTATTGTAAAAGGTAATAACGTTGTTAAAGCTAAAATAATTCAAGTTAACGATGCTAAAACACCTGATCAATTAGAACAAAGATCAAAATTACAGAATGCTGTAAAAGCTTATCAAAATATTGGTAGTGATTTCTTAAAAAGATGTTTTGAAGATAAAAAGCAAAAACAAAGTACTTATAATACTTTTGTATCTCATAATGCTAAAATAGCTCAACCATTCTTTAAAAAATACTCTGATGATAAAAATATTATCGGTATTGGTAGTTTTGAAACTTCTTATGGTTCTTTACCAGTACTTCCTATAGCAAAAACTGAAGATATAACTGTATCAGAGAAAAAATATAAATACTTTGGTATAGAATTAAATAATGAAGTAGATGATGATGCTACAGTTGCTGCAGTTTCTACAATTTTAATAACTAAATACAACATTACTGAAGGTTCTTTATTAAATGCTGTATCGATCTACAATGAAGGAGTTAAGTTTAAAGATGATAACAATGATCCTTTAGAATTAGGATTAGTTTACTCAATCAAAAAAGCTACTAACAACTTTGTAATAAGTAAATCTGATAATGCTAAAGTAACTGCTAAAGGTTTCAAAATAGTTAAAACTGAAAACATGAAGTATTTAGTTATACTAAAAGAAAATTCTAATACTGAAGTTTCTGAAGGATGTATTTATGAAACAGATAATGATGAAATTCAGTCATTAGGTTATTGTTCATACTTTATTTCTTTAAAACAAGGTACTAAAATATTAGTTTCTTCTTCAAGAAGTCAGTCAAATAAAGGATTAGAAGCATTAATAAATAAAATAAATGATAACCCAAGATTATTTAAAGGATGGTTAGCAACTGCTATGAAAGTATTAATAATCGTAAGTTATGGAGTTAAGAAAATTATAGAAATCATTCACGATTGGCCTATATAATTCTTAATTTTTTAATTTTATTTTAATTTTATTATAATTTTAGTAACAAAAATTTCTCTTTTAATTGGACCATAACAATTAAGGGAGAAGTTTGTATTATTTTTTTATTATTTTTAATTATTTATATTATTATAAGATTTCGAGATTATAATTCATGTTAGCACCCCATTCTTCTATTATTTGTTCTTGTAGAGCTTCATCACTAGATAATCCATCACATATATTAAAATAACCTGTAGTATATCCATATCCTGATGTTCCTATTCTTTGTTGTTCTGTATTTGGTTTTTTAATAAAAGTAGCTGTTATCCAAGCAACATAATCTGTTTCTACAGTATCAATCCAACTATATACAATGTTTTCTACCATAGGACATAAAACTCTATCATGTGAACAATAAAATCCTTCATTAAATAATAAATTATTATCATTTGTATTTATTGTAAATGTTCTTCTTTGAGCAAATGTAGTTAATGATTCACTATCAGTATATCTTACTATAACACCTTCATCATCTGAATATTCTATATCTTTTGTTCCATATTGATAAAAAACAATCTTATCTCCATTTTCTAATACTGAATAATATCTTATTATCTTTCTACTAGCATCGCCTACTGTTGTTACTCCTCCTTCTGGATTTGCACTGTCTATAACTAATCCTAACTTTTCATCAAAATTTTTATCATAATTCATGTTTGCACGTGCAAATGTACCATTACTCATCATTAAATCTAGTGTAAACATTGGTACATATTTTTTTTTACATAAAGTTTTTGGAACTAATAATGCATTCTCTATATTAAATCTTACAAAAGCATTTTGTTGATTCTCTAGTTCTTTTTTGTCTGGAAATAAATCTAAATCATTAAATTGTTGTATATATTTATATCCATTTTGAGTATTTACCATCTTTATTCTTTGTATCATTTGTTTTCTACTCTTGGGATCATATACATGTGTTGGTGCTGATCTTATTAAATTTACACTTTTATTCATGTAATATATCTCATTACCTAATCTTCCAACCTTATTTCCTGTTATTCCTTTAAATTTTGCCATAAATATTTTATTTTTTATTTATTTTAATTATATTTTTTAGTTACAGTTTTTACTCTTTTTTTTATGTTACTGCTGTATTAAATGTAAATATTACTGCTCTACAATTACCTGTAGCAGTTATAGTAACATTTGTATCACTATTTCTTGTTACTTGTGGTAATCCATATGCAGAACTAGTTTTTAATACTTCAAATACTCTTCTATATCCTGAATTAGTATTTATACATATCTGTGCTAAATAAAAATTACCTGCATGAGTATTTAAAAAAAATAAAGCACAATTATTTGATGGAGTATTAACAGTTACTGATCCTCTATCTGTTTTAATATAACCAAGAATCTGTACTACATCAATAGCCTGTCTAGCTGATACTCTTCCATATACATCTATTCCTATCTTCCAATAACCTAAACCTCCTGAAGTATCAAAAACTTGTCCTAATTCTATTTTATTACTATACATCTCTAATGGAGCTGCTACTGTATATTTATTAGTAGTTGTTACTATTCCAGAACCATCAGTACATAATATTTTATTAGCTGCTATCGTTGTATTATATACATTTTTAAAAGATTTAGTACTTATTCCATTTATAACATTACTAGCTGTAGTTGTATCTATACCAGTAGCATATAACTTTCCACTACCATTACTTCCTAATATTTTATTAGCTGTTAAATTAGTATTATAAGTAGCACTTAAAAACTTATTTTTTACACCATCAATAACTGATTTAGCGTTTGTTTTAGTTACATCACTAACTGCTAAACATCCATTATTATCTGTATAAATTAACCTATCAGCTGTTAAAGTACTACCATAAATATTTTTTATACTTCCAGCTTTAACACCACTAACTACATCATCCATATCAGAAGATGATATTCTACCAGCTATTAAACATCCATCATTATCTGTAATTACTGTCTGATTAGCTGAGAATGTATTATTATAACCATATTTTAATGATTTATTTGGTATATTACTTATTACATCATTAGCAGTTGTAACATCTATAGTTGATGTATACACATTTCCCTGACTATTAGACATTAATAATTTATTATGATTTAATGTTTGATTATAAATAATTCCTAAACATTTATTTCTTACATTATCTATAACTGATTTAGCATTAGTTTTTGTAATGTCACTAGCAGCTAAATACCCATTACTATCTGTATAAATTAATCTATCTGCAGTTAATGTTGTATTATAGATGTTTTTTAGACTTTTTGTTGTTAACTGGTTTATTGGTTCACATTTAGTATCTGTATATGTTTTTATAGCTCCTGAATATGCTATACTTTTATCTAATATTGGATAAACTTGATCTACTAATTCATATCTTTCGTACTCTTTTCCTTCATATCTAAAGCTTACTCCATCATAATATATCGTTTGTGATGATACGTTTGTTATTTCTGTTATTATATTATCTACTAAATTTGCTCTATATACATAACTTGTTATATATTCTCCATCTACATCTAAAAATACTATCTCTTTTGGCTCTTCAAAACTAATATAACCATAATATCTTTTATTTTCTTCTATTTTATTTATTATATATCCAGGTTTTATACTATTTTCTGGTATTAAATTTGTTATTACATTATCTTTAGCATCTATGTTTTTATTCTTAAAAACCATTTGTTCTTCAGCTATATAATCAACATTAGGTATAACTTGTTTTATCATTTCATCTTCATAAACATAAATATAACTCTTCTGTTCATCTAGCCTTAAGTCTTTCTTTAACTTCTGTTCTTCTTCTATCTTATTTTCTGAATAATAGATTACATTATTTTCTAAATTTTGTGGTAAGTTCTGTACAACATTAACTGCATCATAGTTATCATCTCCTCCTATTTTTATCTCTGTTCTTTTTTCTTCTTTATCTACATATACTTTATAATTTTCATTTCCATCTTTAACAAACAATAAAGCATATGGATATAATTCTTCTGGTAACTCTTCTAAAACATATATCTGTGGTATTCCTATATCAAATAGTGATAATACATACTCTTTAAACTTCTCTCTTTTTAATAATGTACTATTTACAGGATAATATTTAGTACTTCTCTGAACTATATTTTCTGTTTTATCTATGTAATATTTCTCCCACCCTACTTTACCAACTTTTTTACCATTAATCCCATAATACTTACTCATTATTCTTATTTATTACTTATATTCTATTACTTTTTATGCGTTTTTTTTTATTTATTTTTTTTTTATTTTTTAACTATCTCTTATGATTCAAATCATTGGAATAGATCCAGATATAGATAAAAGTGGTGTCTGTATAATTGCTCATAATAAAGTAGAACTTTTTAATTTTAACATGCCTACTCTTTTTAATACTTTTTTTAAAAACTTACAAGCTCAACAAGAAACTAATTTCACTCTTAAAACAGAAGTATATGTAGAAGCTGGTTTCTTAAATACTAATTATTTTCAACCATTAAAGTCTAATACTTTCGTTATTGCTAAAATAAATAGAAATATAGGGGAAAATCATGCTTGTGCTAAAATAATTATAGAAATGGGGAATGCTTTTAATCTAAATATTATACCCTGCTATCCTGTTACTTCTACTAACTATAGATCTAGAGGTAAAAAAATAACTCATCCTCAGTTTTTACAGATGCTACAAAGAAATAACCTTAATTTTTATGGTGAATCTTCTAATCAAGAATCAAGAGATGCTGCATTAATTGCTGTTACTTATGGTCTAAATAAAGAATACCATGAAAATAATAATATTCTAAATAATAGAAATGCTAAAACTATCAAATTTGAAGATAAATCATTCTGTACTGATTAATTTTAATCTTATATTCTATATATTTTTGCCCCACCACGCTATCTGTATATATTAATTTCTTATATATTAGTCGTTCGCTCGTTCGTGGTACCCCTCTAATATATGTCAAACTAGTCTCTAAATGACCATTTTTTATCTTATTTTTTTCTTGGGTTTAGGCGCTTCGAGAGGGGGGTATCTGGATATATTTATATATAATATAAATATATTTATAAGATTATTATTTTTATTTACATGACTTTAAAAGTGAAATAAATTTCACCTATATTCGGGGCAAAAGAAACAGTGTCTGTTTCTAGCATAGCACTCTGTGCTATGGTTCTGTGTTGCCCCTCATATAGTTATAGGTAAAATATAGAAAGAATGTAAGGGTTAAAGGGTCTAATGAAAGGGAAAAATTGTAGAATACATGTGTGGCGGCAAGAATAATATTATTCTTATTTATATGTTAATAAAAAAAAATCAATTAATAAAAATAATAAGTTATTTTTTTATCTTTTTTTAATAAAAAAATAGTTCTATATTTTTTTTCTCTTTTTAGCGCAACTTTTTCTCTTTTTTTTTTTATTTAAAGAAAATAATTTTATACTATTGAAGATATATATATATAGTACATTTGTGAAAAATTTTTTTCAACTTTTTTAAAAGTTATCAACACCCTAAAATGTTGATAAGTCTTTATTTTTTTATCCTTATTTCTGTTCTCTAAATAAAGTTTTTTTAAAAAAATCCTTGTTTTTTATATAAAAAATGCATATAAAGTTATCAACACCCAAAAATGTTGATAACTTTTTCCTCTTAATTTTATGTAAAAACCTTATTTTAAGCTTTTAAATAAATATTTTTTTATTTTTTTTTATATTTTCCTCTTTAAAAATAAAAGTTATCAACAAAAAGAAAAGTAACAAAAGAAAAAATTAATTAATCAATTAATTATATAAAATAATTTTTTCTTTTTTTTTATACTTGTATAAAACAATATATATCTCTACCTTATTTCTTTAATATATATATATTAAAAGAAAGAAAAAAGAAATAAAAAAGAAAGAAAGTCTTTTTCCTTCCCTTCTTACCTTCTCTTCCTTATCTCTCTTCCTCTATCCTTTTATATCCCTTCCTATCCTTCCTTCTCTACCTTATTTTTATACTTTTATGTTTAAAGGCTTAAAACACTTGATTTAAGACCATATCTCTAAAAAGAGGATAAATTATATATCTCTATCATCTTTTTATCTTTATTTCTTTTATATCCCTATCCTATCCTTTTATCATTTATCCTGAACACTGAACTATTGACTCTCTACTGTCTCTTCTATTCTATCATCGTTCTTTTAATCTCTATCTCTATCTCGTAGTTTTCGACTTTTATAAACATATAATCTACTGTATATGAAAGAAATAAAAGGAGAAAAATACCTGATGCTTGAAGAAAAAGGTTTTTATATCTTCCATCCCACCAAATATAAGTGATCATTATATAGATAAAAAAAAGAGTTATAGACGAACTATCCAATCATCTCTAGATACCAATCACAAGAAGAAATAAAAAAGAAAAACAACTTAGATCCTTATGACGAGAGATCATAATAAACCATCTATTCAGTTCATGAAGATCTAAGGTTTATATTTTACAGAACCTATACTGCTCCTCTACAGGTTCTGGTTAGGAACTAACCTAGAGAAAAGAGGTGTTTCTTGCACTTAGTAACCGAAATTATAAACCAATCATATTAACAACAAAACATATATAATAACAGAAAAAAGAAGAAAAAAAGAACAACAACAATAAAAAAACTGGAGGAGAAAAAAGTAATAAATAAAAATTTTGTCTCTACCTACAACCACGTTTTTTTTTATCTAAAAAAAACTTCAAAAATTCTTTTTCAGTTTTTTTTAAAAAAACGTATATGGTTTTCGGTATCATCAAAATTTTTCTTATATTGTTCCTTTTCTCTCCTCTCCCAGTTTTTTTATATATCAGTTGTCGTCTTTTTTTAGTTCTTCTTTTTCCTGTTTCGTTGTTTGTTTTGTCGTTAATATTTGATTGGTTTATATATAAATTTCGGTTAAGTCCTCTAAGTGCAAGAAGTTGCACACCTCTTTCTCCAGGTTCTAAAGTTCCTCCCAGACCTGTAACTTGGCAGTATTATTGTTCTGTAAAATATGGTTATATTCTTCATGAAACTGATAGACGGTTTAGATATTATGATTCTCTCGTTGTTCATAAGGCTCTAAATGTTGTTTTTTATCTTCTTTTTTATTTCTCTTGTATGTATTGGTATCTCATCTCTCCTCTCTTCTATCGTCTATAACTCTTTTTTATTTTTTATCTCATAAGGTTCTTATATCCCCCACCCCCCACCCTATAGGTTCTTTTATATATTATTAGTTGTTGTGTTATTTATTCTCTCTCTCTCTTTTACAACTCTCACTTCGTTCGAGTTGTGGGTAGTAGTAGGATGTTACCCGCTTCTAGCATGAGGATACTCTCGACTCATTACTATCAGTATGACTTTTATTACTCTATTTAAAGGATTATCTTTCTTATTGGTATATTTTATTATCTTTATACTTTCGTTGTCTCTATTCAGTCTCTTTTCTATCTCTTTCTTGCTACGTAAGTTTTAACCCCTAATCCTTCTTTTCTTAAAAATTTACTCAACAAGAAGTTTCGTAAATTTTTATTATCGCAAATAAGGGGGGTAAAGAACTTACTTCGCAAGATTATTGTTTCTTTGGTTCTATTTAACTAAAAATAAAATAAAATTAAGACTTATCTTCTATTAAGTCTTTTACATAGTCTGTTTCTAAGATATGCGTTAAAAAGATACTCTTAGCCTCTTTTAAAGGCTTTATGATGTACTCTAATCGCTCTCTCTCATACAAACTATTCTTACACTTTTTTAAGTATCTATTATACTTATAAAGCTCTAATAACATGTTATGAATATCATTTTCCATACTCTCTAACTTCAAATAAAGCCTAACTTTTTCTTCTCTTGTTAGCTCTTCATTTGGTTGAAAGTATTTATTATCTTTGTTGTATGTCATAGATTATTCTTCTTCTTTAGGTTTTACATCTCTCTGTTCCCACTCATAGTCTCTAGCTATTAAAAGTAATAAACTATGCATCATTCCTAACATATCATTGATCTTAAAGTCTGTAGAAAATGTAGGATAACATTTAGATAATGTCCTATAATATTGATCTAAAGCTTCATTTAAGTTTCTAGCTTCTTTAGTCATTAATAAATGACATAATCTCTCCATATCAGTTGTTATTTTCTTATTTGCCATAATTAGTCAATTATATAATTTATATGCTCAAGAATCATTTTAACCTCCTCCTTTACAGATTTATTAATCTCATCTTTACTAAATGCTGTAAATATTTTTTTCTTTAAAAGATAATATTTCTCTATTTCTTTTTCTAGATTTATTAGTTCCGATTTTAGTAGTATGTAACTACTTGGTTCTGTGTTTGTCATACCCATAACTTATGTTTATATGCTAATAAAAAATCTATAAAAAAAAAATATTATATGAAAAAAATTATAAA
>JAEEGL014301982.1_pt1 | contig 10297 bp, 7 predicted proteins | sample 9134231 | NCBI WGS metagenome assembly JAEEGL01 (sample SAMN16246548, study PRJNA631951) | gut metagenome | biome: gut microbiome; feature: rumen; material: fiber-attached | host: Bos | place: Iran: Karaj | collected 2018-10
CTTCGTTATGACAAGATCATCATCATGACGGATGCCGACGTGGACGGCGCGCATATTGCAACCCTGATGCTCACGTTCCTGTACCGGTTTATGCCGGAACTGATCAAACAGGGTCATGTTTATCTGGCAACACCGCCGTTATATAAACTGGAAAAGAACAAAAAAGTCTGGTATGCCTACTCGGATGACGAATTAAATTCCATTCTGACGGAAGTGGGCCGCGACAATAACAATAAGATCCAAAGATACAAAGGTCTTGGTGAAATGGATGCCGAGCAGCTTTGGGAAACCACGATGGATCCGGAAAAGAGAGTATTGAAACGGATCAGTATCAATGAGGAAGCATCTTCCGAGATCGACCTGACTTTTACGACCCTGATGGGTGATAAGGTGGAACCGAGAAGGGAATTCATCGAAGAAAACGCAAAATTCGTTAAGAACCTGGATATTTAAGGAGAATACTGAATATGGATGACAAGATATTTGATAAGATCCATGACGTGGACCTTATCAAAACGATGGAAACTTCTTATATCGATTATGCCATGAGCGTCATTGCGGCAAGAGCGCTGCCGGATGTACGGGACGGGCTGAAACCGGTACAGAGAAGAGTTCTGTATTCCATGATCGAACTGAATAACGGTCCCGACAAACCGCATCGTAAATGTGCGCGTATCGTCGGTGATACCATGGGTAAATATCATCCGCACGGGGACAGTTCCATTTACGGTGCTCTGGTCAATATGGCACAGGACTGGTCCATGCGTTATACGCTCGTTGACGGACACGGAAACTTCGGTTCCGTCGATGGTGACGGCGCAGCGGCCATGCGTTATACGGAAGCCAGATTATCCAAGATTTCCATGGAGATGATCGCCGATATCAACAAAGATACGGTTGAATTCGTCCCGAACTTTGATGAAACGGAAAAAGAACCGACGGTTCTGCCAAGCAGATTTCCAAATCTTCTGGTAAACGGAACGACCGGTATTGCGGTCGGTATGGCGACAAATATCCCGCCGCATAATCTGCGCGAAGTGATCAATGCGGTTGTTAAGATCATTGATAACCGGGTTGAGGAAGACCGGGAAACGGAGATGGATGAATTATTGGACATCGTAAAGGGTCCCGATTTTCCGACCGGCGGCGAGATCCTCGGCACATCCGGGATCAACGAAGCATACCGGACGGGGCGCGGCAAGATCAGGGTGCGCGGGATCACGGATATCGAAACGCTTGCCAACGGAAAGAGCCAGATCATTATCACAGAGCTCCCGTATCTTGTAAACAAGGCAAAACTGATCGAAAAGATCGCGGAACTGGTCAAGGATAAAAAGATCGACGGCATTACGGACTTAAGAGACGAGTCTGACCGTGACGGTATGCGCGTTGTGATCGAACTGCGCAGGGATGCCAATGCAAATATCATTTTAAACCAGCTGTACAAACACACCCAGCTGCAGGATACGTTCGGCGTGATCATGCTGGCGCTTTACAACAATGAGCCGAAAGTCATGAACTTATCCCAGATGCTGCAGTATTATCTGAAGCATCAGGAAGATGTCGTTACACGCAGAACGAAATTTGACTTAAATAAAGCCGAAGAAAGAGCACATATCTTACAGGGTCTGCTGATCGCTTTGGACAATATTGATGAAGTGATCCAGATCATCCGGGGAAGCGCCAATGTTGCGGAAGCCAAAACGCAGTTGATGGAGCGGTTTGAACTTTCGGATGCACAGGCACAGGCCATTGTGGACATGCGTTTACGTGCGCTGACCGGATTGGAAAGATCCAAACTGGAAGAGGAGTATGCGGAACTGATCAAGAAGATCGCGGAATACAAAGCAATCCTTGCGGATGAGAAGCTGTTGCTTGGCGTGATCAAAAAGGAAATCCTGATCATTGCCGATAAATACGGGGATGAGAGAAGAACAAGGATCGGATTTGATGAATTCGATATCACGATGGAAGACCTGATCCCGAAAGAAAATACGGTGATCGCGATGACCAGCCTCGGCTACATCAAGCGGATGACCGTTGATAATTTCAAATCCCAGCATCGCGGCGGACGCGGGATCAAGGGCATGTCTACGATTGAGGATGACTATATCGAAGATCTGCTGATGACCATGACCCATAACCATATCATGTTCTTTACGAACATGGGCCGCGTATACCGACTGAAAGCGTTTGAGATCCCGGAAGCAAGCAGGACGTCAAGAGGTACGGCGATCATTAATCTGCTGCAGCTCAATCCCGGAGAAAAGATCAGTGCCATCATTCCGATCGCGGAATTTGCGGAACACCAGAACCTGTTTATGGTGACAAAGAAGGGTACCGTAAAGAAAACGAACATCATGGAATATGTCAATATCCGCAAAAACGGTCTGATTGCGATCAACTTACGGGATGATGACGAACTGATCGAAGTGAAGACCACGACCGCGGAATCAGAGATCTTCTTAGTAACCAAACAGGGTATGTGTATCCGGTTTAAGGAAACGGATGTCAGGGCTACCGGCAGATCATCCATGGGTGTCATCGGCATGAATCTGAATCCGGAAGATGAGATCGTCGGCATGCAGCTGGATCACCAGGGCGATTCCCTGCTGATCGTATCCGAAAAAGGATACGGAAAACGTACCTACCTGAAAGAATTCACGGTACAGCGCCGCGGCGGCAAGGGCGTGAAGTGCTATAAGATCATGGAGAAGACCGGTGATGTTGTCGGTGTGAAAGCCGTCAATGATGAGCACGAGATCATGATGATCACTACGGAAGGTGTGATCATCAGACTGCGCATGGAAGACATCAGTACGCTGGGCCGCATCACTTCCGGCGTGAAGATGATCAACTTAAATTCCGGTGTTCTGGTTGCCAAGATCGCAAAAGTACGCGAAAAGGTCTCCGACGGAACACAGGAATACGAAGATGATGAAGTAAGTGAAAACAGGCAGGATGATGATCCGATCGTGATTATTCACGATGAAGTGGATGTGGATGATGAAGACGATTCAGACGAATAAGATCACGGAACTGATCAAAGAAATGTGCATCGAGGCGAACTTATTTCTCACAGAGGATATGAAGCATCGCCTCGATGCTTCTTATACGGCAGAAAAAGATCCGCTCGGGAAGCAGATCCTTTCCAAATTACAGGATAATCTGAAGATCGCCGGAGAAGAAATGATCCCAATCTGCCAGGATACCGGCATGACGGTGGTCTTCATGGAGATCGGTCAGGACGTGCACTTCGTGGGCGGAGACTTAAATGATGCCATTCAGGAAGGTGTCAGACAGGGATACAAGGAAGGCTATCTTCGAAAATCTGTTGTTGGCGATCCGATCGAACGCGTCAATACAAATGACAATACACCGGCAGTGATCCATTATGAGATCGTTCCGGGAGAACAGGTGACGATCACGGTCGCACCGAAGGGATTCGGAAGTGAAAACATGAGCCGGATCTTTATGCTGAAACCCGCCGAAGGAATCGAAGGCGTAAAAGATGCGATTTTGACTACGGTAAAAGACGCAGGTCCGAATGCCTGTCCGCCCATGGTCGTGGGTGTCGGGATCGGCGGCACATTTGAAAAGGCAGCGCTTTTAGCCAAAAAGGCCCTGACCCGGAATGTGGAGCAGGGAGCCGATAAAGCATGGGTCAGAGAGCTGGAAGAAGAAATGCTTAATAAAATCAATACACTTTCCATCGGGCCCGCGGGACTTGGCGGAGATACAACCGCTTTTGCGGTCAATATTGAAACTTATGCAACGCACATCGCCGGGCTGCCGGTTGCGGTCAACATTTGCTGCCATGTTAACAGGCACAGCAGAAGAACACTATAGTTACGGAAGAGGTTTTATGGAAAAACACATTCAGGCACCCATGCGGCCGGAAGAAGCAAAAAAATTGAAAGCCGGCGATTTTGTCTATATCAGCGGAACGATCTATTCTGCCAGGGATGCGGCGCACAAGCGGATGTATGAAAGCCTGCAAAAAGGAGAAGCACTGCCGTTTGAACTGAAGAACAATGTGATCTACTATCTCGGACCGTCTCCTGCAAGAGAAGGACGCGTGATCGGCTCGGCCGGACCGACAACTGCCGGAAGAATGGATAAATACACGCCGCTCCTTTTGGATCAGGGACTGATCGGGATGATCGGAAAAGGAAAACGGACAGAGGCGGTAAAAGAAGCCATGGTCCGTAACGGTGCGGTTTATTTTGCCGCGATCGGCGGAGCCGGTGCGTTGCTGTCCAAGTGCATCACGGCTTCGGAAGTGATCGCATATGATGACCTTGGAACGGAAGCGATCCGAAAAATGGAAGTAAAGGATTTTCCGGTCATCGTGGTCATGGATGCGGAAGGAAACTGTTTATATCAATAACAATAAAACGGGAGGTTGCGATGTTTAGACTGGTCATTGATCCAAAGGACAAAAAGGGTTATATCCATCCGGAATTACAGGGGCATTTTTCCGAACATCTGGGAAGATGCATCTATGAAGGACTGTTTGTGGGTGATAATCCGGATATTCCGAATACAAACGGTATGCGAAATGATGTGATCGGGGCACTGAAGGATATGAATATCCCGGTCTTAAGGTGGCCGGGCGGTTGTTTTGCGGATGAATACCATTGGATGGACGGCATCGGTCCGAAGGCATCCCGAAAGAAAATGATCAATACGCACTGGGGCGGCGTTGTAGAGGATAACAGCTTCGGTACGCATGAATATATGGAGCTTTGCAAACAGCTTGGCTGTAAGACCTATGTGAACGGCAATGTCGGAAGCGGAACGGTCAGGGAAATGAGCGAATGGGTGGAGTATATGACCTTTGAAGGCGTATCGCCCATGGCGGATCTGCGTAAGGAAAACGGTCACGAGAATGCGTGGACGGTGGATTACTTCGGTGTCGGAAACGAAAACTGGGGATGTGGCGGCAACATGACGCCGGAATACTATGCAAATCTGTACAGACGCTATCAGACATATGTCAGATGCTATGATCCAAACAAACAGATCTTCAAGATCTGCTGCGGTGCCAACACGGACGATTATAAATGGACAGATGGCGTTATGAAGGTCTGCTTTGATTCCGAAGAGAAATTCCACGGATTTATGGACGGCCTGTCGCTTCACTATTATACGGTGCCGCATGAGTGGGAGCACAAGGGATCGGCAACTGATTTTGATGAAAAAGACTGGTACCTGACACTTAGGAAAACCCTGTACATGGAGGAACTGATCAATCATCATACCGCGATTATGGATAAGTATGATAAAAAGCACGAGGTCGGATTGATGGTTGATGAATGGGGTACCTGGTATGATGTGGAGCCGGGAACCAATCCGGGATTCTTATACCAGCAGAACACCATCCGGGACGCGCTGGTTGCCGGGATCAATCTGAACATCTTCAACAAGCACTGCGACCGTGTCAGGATGGCAAATATCGCACAGCTTGTCAATGTTTTGCAGGCCGTGATTTTGACGGACGGTGAGAAGATGCTCTTAACGCCGACCTATCATGTGTTCAAAATGTACAGCTGCCATCAGGGAGCGGATCTGGTACAGAGCCGGATTGAAACAAAACAGATCGGCCTGGAAGAAGAAAATATGGTACCGAACCTGACGGAATCCGTATCCGTATCCGGCAATACGGTTCACATTACCATGACGAACCTGTCCGTTAGCGAGGATTACGAGATCGAAGGTACTTTGGTCGATTCTCCGGTTAAGTCCGTGCAGGGCAGCATCATCACCGGTCGCTTCAATGACCACAATACGTTTGATCAACCTGAAAAAGTTAAGGAAGCGCCTTTTGAATCCGTAAAAGCGGAGGGCGACCGGCTGCGCTTTACCATTCCGGCCAATTCCGTACTGCGGATCGATGTTGAGATCTGATGAGAGAACTATTGGAAAAACGTGTTTGTTACAGGTGCCTGATCCGCGATCTGGCAGAGGGAGATTACGAGGAGCGGATCGGGAAATACCTTGCGGCAATTGCAGAAGACGAAAAAGCAGACGATCCTCTGTATGAAGATCGTCTGCGAATCTGTCAAACCTGCGATAAACTGATAGACGGTACCTGCCTGGTCTGCGGATGTTATGTCGAGATCAGGGCAGCGGCAAAAAAAGCAGCGTGCCCGGCTAAAAAGTGGTAACGCTGCTTTTCTTCAGTCTTTATTCTCATCAAACTCATCAATGATGAATCGTTGTCTTCCCTTCACGTCGTCATAGATCCGGGTGATGTATTCCCCGAGCAGCCCGCATACGAAGATCTGCAGGCCCCCGATGAACCAGATCAGGGCGCTCACTCCGGAAATCAGCGTTTTCTTCTTCTGCGAGAAGATTCTCTGGAACCAGTAGATCAGCGAAAGCAGAACGCCGAAGCCGGTCATGAAGATTCCAAGGAACGTTACATACTCAAGCGGCTTGGAAGAGAAACAGAACAGACCGTGGAAACCCATCCGGAATTCACCGAAGAACCGGTTGTATTTGCTTGTATCGGCTTCCCTTGCCTCCCTGTGATAGCGGACTGCCGTCTGTTTAAAGCCCACATAGGAAACCATACCACGGAAGAACATGTTGGTTTCGGGCATTTTGCGCAGTTCTTCGATCACACGGCGGTTGATCAGGCGGAAATCGGCTGTATCTACCGGAATCTCCACATCAGATAAGAAATTGATCACACGGTAAGCGGTCAGATCGATAAATTTGCGAAGCTTGGTTTCGCCCTGCCTGTCGATACGCTGTGCATAAACGACATCATAACCTTCCTGCCATTTTTCGATCAACTCCGGGATCACTTCCGGAGGATCCTGCAGGTCCACATCGATCACAACACACGCATCTCCGGTACAGTGCAGGACACCCGCCATGGTTGCCGCAGCCTGCCGGAAACGTCTGCTCATCGTGATCAGCTTGATATGCTTGTTGAGCGTCATGTGCTCCTTGATCATTTCATAAGTGTTATCCGTTGACGGATCCAGACAGAAAATAATCTCGTAATCACAATTCAGCTCTTCAACAACCTGCTCGGTCCGAAGCAGAAACGGTGTGATCCCATTCTCTTCATTGTATACGGGAACGACAATTGAAAGTTTATAATTATCCATGTTTTCATTATAATCAAGGCCTTATGTCTTGTCAAAACGATTGACAAAGAATAGGGCCTTTAGTATAATAACTTTTGCGTTAACCGCGGAAAATGCATATAAAATCACGATTTCAGAATTTGGAGAAATACTCAAGAGGCTGAAGAGGCGCCCCTGCTAAGGGTGTAGGTCGGGAAACCGGCGCGAGGGTTCAAATCCCTCTTTCTCCGCTCCATTCGACGGGAGGATGTATAAAGACGGTGTCGGCACCAACCGATAGCGTCTTTATCTATCTATAACGCATATGATTATGCAGAGGTAATGCATGGCCAAAAAGCGCAACCGAAAGAAAATAGCCTGTTATCTGCTGGCGTTTTTTATTCCCATTATGATGATGCTGATCATCAGTCTGATCTATGGATTCTATCCGTTCGGGCAGACCTCGATCCTGATGGCGGATATGCGTTATCAGTTTGTGGATTATTTCGGGTATCTGAAATATATCTTTTTCGGCAACGATACCTTTGCGTATAATTTCAGCAAAACATTCGGCGGCGATATGCTGGGCTTTTCTTCCTATTATCTGAACAGCCTGCCGAACCTCATCCTGTTACTGTTCCCGAATGAATATCTGCCCGCCGGCATTTTACTGATGGCAACGCTGATGATCGGATGCAGCGGGCTGACTTTTAACATTCTGCTGGATAAACTGTTCTCAACCAGATGGGCTTCCCTGATCTTTTCAACGGCATATGCTTTTATGGGCTTCATGTTGGCCTATTTCAATTGCGTTCACTATTTTTTCAATATCATGCTGCTCCCGCTGATCATCCTCGGGCTTTGCAACATGATCAGAACCGGTAAAATCAGTATCCTCTACATCATCACGCTGTTCCTGTCGATCTTCACAAATTACTATATGGGATACATGACCTGCCTGTTTTCGGTGATCTTCTTTTTGTATTACATCGCCGTGGAAGCGGAGTCTTTTAAGAAACTTAAGGAATACAAAAATGCGTTTTTCAGTTATGTGATCGCATCCTGTACGGCGGCGGCGCTGTCGGCGTTTACCCTGATTCCCGTGCTATTTTCGCTTGTCGGGCAAAAGAGCGGCGTGGGGGAGGCGGATCTGTCCCTTTCCAAAAACTTTAACATGATCGATGTGTTTTCCGGTCTTTACACGTCTGCATTTCACGGGAATATTTCCGATGGCCTGCCGATCATTTATTGCGGCGTATCGACGGTTGTTTTTGTGATTTTGTTTCTCGTTAACAAAAAGGTGGGTAAGCGGGAGAGGATCGTTTCAACACTCGCACTTGCTGCTGTTCTGGTCTGCTTTTACATCAATGCACTGAACATCATATGGCACGGCTTCAATGCACCGATCGGTTTTCCGTACCGCGATTCTTTCTTTTTCAGTTTTCTGCTCCTGTTTATTGCGTATAAAGGCTTCTTAAGTACCGCAAACGGTCTCGGTTTATATCAGGGCGTCATTTGTGTTATTGCATATTTAGGCTATTCCGCTTATATGGTGTTGAGCCACAATGCTTATGTCGGCAGGGATCAGATTGTTCTGACCGGTACCGTGATCGTGGTGGTTTTGTTCTTCCTTTACGGATTCCGCAACAAGAAAGAATATGTGATCCCGCTTATAGCCGGGCTGTTTTTACTGCAGGGTGCTGATCTTTTGTATAACGGCTACGTATCGATCGGCGGCTATTTTAAAGACCTTGCGGAGAATCCGCAGGACTACAGTTTCAACGAATATTATCAGTTTGTTGTGCAGAATCGGGAGATCCTGCAGAAGATCGACGCCGAGGACCCCGGTTTCTACCGCATCGAAAAAATGTACCGCAGATCCCTGAACGACGCCATGCTGTTCGGATATAACGGCTTGTCCCATTTCAGTTCCTGTGAGACGGATCAGGTGAAAAACTTCATGGAAACTCTGGGCTTCCGCAATAATGAGAACTGGGCTTATTACGGTCACGGAAGCACTTCGTTTGCGGATATCTTCATGGGTGTCAGATATCTGCTGTCCCAATATGATGAAACCCCCAAACCGTATGAATGCGACTTTGTCTTACATGACAAGTATGTATACCATAACCCCTATGCCATGCCGCTTGCGTTCGGAATGAGCGGATATGTGCGTGCACTGGCTCCGGAACGCTATAACATGTTCACTTATCAGAATGCGATCGCCGGAGCATTTAAAAATCAAAAGTATCAGATTTACCGGCCGGTATATGTATCGTCGGTCGATATGGTAAATGCAACGCAGGACGGAAACAGCTTCCGCAAAACGGATCCGTCACAGGAAGCATATGTTTCCTATCATCTGATCGCAAACAGTAAAGATTTTATTTATATGTATTTCTATGCGCCGGATCTGCAGGACACCACAATGGTCATCGATGACCTGGAAAAGGAACCCTACTTTACGCAATACGGATGGTCCATCCGGGAAGTCGGCCATTTTGACCGTGGCGAAGAAGTGGAAGTCAGGGTCTATCTGGATCAGGACGAGATCAAGATCGGTAAGGCACTGTTCTATTACGAAAATAAAGAAGAACTTGCGCGCTGGTATGAAGACAGCAATGATCTGGGTGTTCCGCTGCAGAAGATCACAAGTTCCCACCTTGTCGGGGAAACGGATTTTCCGGAAGATGAGATGCTCGTTATGACGATCCCTTATGAAACTGCCTGGAAGATCAGGATCGACGGAAAAGAAGTTCGTCAGGAAAAGGTCATGAAGGGTCTCATGGCCGTACCGGTACAGGCAGGAAAGCATTCCATCGACATGCGTTATATTCCAAAGGGATTGTTTGGCGGCGCTTTTGTATCGGTGATCGCCCTGATCTTTCTGTTAACCCTTGCAATTTATAATAGGAAGAAACAGAAATTATAACCACAAGATAAAGTGGCTAAAACATGCAAAAACAGCACATATAGAAGGGCCCCAAAATATTTGGAAAATCCCCTTGACTTCACTATTTCTGCGTGTTATAGTATAGCAGTTGCGACACTTGAAAAGGCTATAAGTGCGCGCATGTACCTTGAAAATAAAACAGTACAACCAACCCCGAACAATTCTTACAGAATTTTTCGAACAAAACCTAAAGTAAAGACGAATTAGCTAGCGCTGATTCAGAGAATTAAACTTTTTATGAGAGTTTGATCCTGGCTCAGGA
>JAEEGL014817740.1_pt1 | contig 10297 bp, 8 predicted proteins | sample 9134231 | NCBI WGS metagenome assembly JAEEGL01 (sample SAMN16246548, study PRJNA631951) | gut metagenome | biome: gut microbiome; feature: rumen; material: fiber-attached | host: Bos | place: Iran: Karaj | collected 2018-10
ACTGCCTGGAAATGGCGAAATTTTGTTGAAGTCCGGGTTCCATTCGTCAGTTATCTCCTCTTCCTGTATAAAGCCGTCCTCGATTCCCAGTTCATCCAGATACGAGTAGACCATATCCATCTCGCTCTTATCCAGTACCCGCTCCGGGAATCCTTCCCCCTCTGCAGCCTTAGGCGAGTATTGGAACATAACAGAAATCAGAGCTTTTCCCATAAGATTCTGGGCATACCACTTCAAGAACCTCTCCGTCATCTCGACGTAACCTGGAATAACAAGATGCCGGACTATGGTTCCGCTTATAATTTTATCATCTTTGAACACAATTTTCTTTGAGTTGGCCATTTTCTCCACAGCGGCTTTTGCTGTCTCGGGATAATTTATTGCATTGAAGAAAGTGGCAGAAAATGTATGATTCAGTGTTTTTATATCTGGTAAATAGACATCAATGAAAGAGTTGAGCATATCAATAGCCTCTGAACTCTCAAATCCAGAGGAGTTCCATAAGATTGGAATATTCAGCCCTTTCTTCTTTGCCAGAGCAATTCCTTCGGCTATAGATGGGATGAACATGGTTCCTGTGACCAGGTTGATGTTCTCAGCCCCTGCTTCCTGCAGCTTAAGACAGATATCGGCAAATTCCTCTATGGAAACATCTCTTCCAAGGCCACCCCGGCTTATCTGATGATTCTGGCAGAACCTGCACTGGAGTGTGCAGCCGGTGAAGAATATAGTGCCGCTCCCTCCTTTTCCTGTAATAGGAGGCTCTTCTCCATGGTGCAAGGTGGCACAGGCTATCCGCATGATACTGGTCTCTTTGCAGAAGCCCAGTTCTCCTGCAGTCCGGTCTACGCCGCAGGCACGAGGACAGATTGTGCATTTTTTATATTCCATATTTTTATTGTAATTGACAAAAAAGAAAAGTCAATGTAGTTTAAAAAAACCTATGCCGGTGTGGCGAAATTGGTAGACGCAGCAGACTCAAAATCTGCCGGTAGCAATACTGTATCGGTTCGAGTCCGATCACCGGTAATTTCCCTTACATCGAGAAACCTTCTCCAAGATATGTCTTCCGTGCCAGTTCGTTGGCAAGAATCTCATCTCTGCTGCCTGCAACCATGATCTGTCCGTGGCTTATTATATAGGCTCTGTCAGTTATCTCCAGAGTATCCCGAACGTTATGGTCAGTAATCAGTACTCCGATGTTCTTGGAGGCAAAGCTTTTGATTATTCCCTTGATTTCTGCTACTGCAATTGGGTCGATGCCGGAGAAGGGCTCATCCAGAAGAAGGAACTTAGGCTTCATGGAAAGGGCCCGGGCAATCTCGGTACGGCGCCGTTCACCACCAGAGAGGGTAAAGGCTTTCTGCTTACGGATATGCCCTATGCCGAACTCTTCTATCAATTCCTCCAAAAGAGCTTTTTTCTCTTTGTGCTTAAGGTCGCTGCGGGTCTCGATTATGGCTGCGATATTCTCCTCTACAGTGAGCTTCCGGAAAATAGAGGCTTCCTGAGGCAGGTATGAGATGCCCAGCTGAGCCCGCTTATACATTGGGAGTCTTGAGAGTTCTCTGTCTCCCAGCATTATCTTTCCTTCTGTGGGTTTAATAAAGCCGGCTATCATATAGAAGGCTGTAGTTTTTCCAGCTCCGTTCTGACCCAGAAATCCTACGATCTCTCCTTTGCTCATGGAGAAATCGATGCCTGCGACTGCAGTCTTTCTACCGAACATTTTCTTGAGGCCGAATACTGCCAGTTTCTCTTCCTTCTGCTCTTCGCTCATTCTTTCTTTTCCTCTTCTGGAGTTTCCTCTTCTTCAGCAGGTTTTTCTCCCGCAGCCTCTTTCTCGGTCTCCTTCTTTTCTGAGAAGATAGAGCCTGTGACTTTTCCTTCCAGGGTTATCTCGTCCTTGTCTAGATCCACTAAGATGCGCAGTGCCTTGTATTCATCATTTTTCCAGAACACCACAGGCATGCCGGTAAGCTCAAGTATATCATCTTTTCGGTTGTAGCGGGCAAATTCGGAGCGGCAGACCATATCGTCCTTAAGAATCCGAACACCAATCTGTATAAGGCAGGTCTCGTCGTTTCCCATGTATTCCAGGAAGTTGCCCTTGACAATGACCTTGTTCTTGATGTCCTCCATGACAGCGGCGCCCTCTACCCTGATTATGTCGTCCTTTCGGTTGAAGAAGAGCTTCTCTGCCTTGAGGGAGATTCCTTTCTCGTTGTCTATTACCTCAACAGTTCCGGTACACTCTGCAAAATCGTTGTCGCTTCCGTAGATTTCTATGTTATCTGCCTTTATTCTGGTGGAAGATGATATGAGTCCTGCATTTCCCTTAAGAGATGTGTGTTCCTTTCCTTTCCCCCTGCTTGAGGAGAGGGAATCACCGAAGAAAGAAAAGTCGTCTGCGGCGTATAGAGCGCTGCAGAGAATAAAAAAGATAAGAATATTACTCAGTCTCTTCATCTTCAATGAACCTCCCCGATGCCTCTTCCAGGAATGTGAAGGATTTACCTTTTGCATCGGCAACAAAACCACGTCCTTTTACTACGGAGCCATCTCCCTGTTCAATTGAGACTTCTGTATCATCAAGGCTCTTAAGAATCTTTGCCTCGTTGTTCCATTCCAGATAATCGGACTTCACCACAAAGTCCTGGGCTGTGGCGTTTAGTATTATCTTTCCATCGAATATGATGTTGTCTGTCTTGGAATCGTGGATAGCCCGTTCTGCAGCTCCCTCTGTGCCGGTGGAGCCATCAGCCTTGTACTCTGTGAACCCGATATTGTCAAAATAGGTGAGCTTTGTGCTGTCAAAAAGTTCTGCATGGTCTGCAGAAAAGGTATAGGAAACTTTTCCATCTCGCACCACAACCTGTGAGAAATCCTCCAGCACGCTGTTGGGTACCTGCTCGTTCATCTCTTCGGCCAGGTCTGCATCCTTATAGTCTAATTTGCACCCTGCGCACAAAACTACAACTGTTGAGACAATTACTAAAAATGTCCAAGACTGTTTGAGAAATTTCACTACCCTAATTATTTTATACATAAGAGATAATGTCAATTAGTTATTTGTCCTTGAAATAACTCTATTTTTAAAATATACTGTATATATAGGGTACAGTGAAGAAGTATGAGCGTAAAGGGTAAAGTAATCGGCGGAATCTTGGGATCTATGCTGGGCGGTCCTTTCGGGGCGGTTCTCGGAGTAGCTATCGGTCATACTTTTGACAGAGATAAAAATAAGAACGGGGAGAGGGGATACCAATACAGAGAGTCTCCGGGGAGACCTGGTCCTGACTTCAATCTGGGACAGGCTCAGATGACTTTTTTCGTGGCCACATTCTCCATGCTGGGAAAGATGGCAAATGCAGATGGCCAGATTTCTGCTACCGAGCGCAATACAGTAATCCAGTTTATGAGCAATGACCTGAGACTTTCAAAGCAGGATCAGGAGTTTGCCCTCCGTATTTTTGATACAGCAGCAGTTTCCAGCGAATCCTTTGAGAAGTTTGCAGAGCAGTTCTACCAGAGTTTCTATGGTAATCCTCAGATGATAGAGATGATGATGGATATACTGGTGAGAATTGCTATGACTGACGGTGTTCTTTCTGATAAAGAGAACCAGTTTATTGCCCAGGCTGCCATGTGCATGCGGTACCCTGCCGGAAATGTGGATTACCTTAAGACAAAATATGGACACAGGCAGAATCAGGGAAACAGCTATAATTCCGGTTATAGTTCAAGCTCTTCATCGAGGTCTGACAGCGGTTCATTGGCAGCCGCATATTCAGTTTTAGGATGTTCATCATCTGACAGCGATGAGACAATCAAGGCAAAGTATAAAAAACTGATCAAGGAGTATCATCCGGACGTGATTGCATCAAAAGGGCTTCCTGAGGAGTTCATGAAGTTTGCCACCGAGAAATTCGACCAGATACAGAAGGCGTATGAAGCGATAAAGAAAGTACGCAATTTATAGATTAAATCAAACCTGGGAGGGGATTGATGGACAACATTACTAGGGTTTCAATAGTGCGCCATGGCGAGACAGAATGGAACCTGGAAGACAAGATGCAGGGCATACTGGACAGCCCTCTTACACCCAAGGGAATAGCACTTGCCAAGGAGCTTGGAGAAAAGCTTTCAGGCATGAAGTTCTCAAGCATCTACACCAGCGACCTGGGACGGGCCTGGGATACTGCAAAATATATAAACGAAAAACTCAACCTGGAAATTGTACCGGACAAGCGGCTCAGGGAACGGGACATGGGAATCTTTGCCACCCACGACTGGGCCTATGTTAAGGAGCATTATCCTGACGACTTCAAGAAGGCAGTCTCTGATGATATGGAATACCGCATTCCGAACGGACAGAGCAAGCAGGATTACATCCAGATGATCCAGGAGTTCATGACATTTGTCACAGAGAAGCATCCCGGAGAGAATATCCTGGTGGTGACACACCGGGGCTGGGTAGATTTCTTCATGCGCCTGGTTCTGGGAATCTCTGTAAACGCCCGCCGCTGCTTCAAGGTCGGAAACACAAGCCTTAACGTCTTCTCCTACGAGAAGGGACGATGGATGCTGGAACGGTTTGGAGATCTTTAACAACTTATGGCTGAGAAGAAAACTGCAATTTACGACGAGAGCAAGATCCAGACCTTAAGTTCCCTGGAGCATATCCGCAAGAGAAGCGGTATGTACATAGGACGGCTTGGCAACGGCTCCAATCCGGATGACGGTATCTATGTGCTCTTGAAGGAAGTTATCGACAACAGCGTGGACGAGTTCATAATGGGAGCCGGCAAGCGCATTGTCATCGAGATAAAAGACAACAAGGTGAAGGTCAGGGACTATGGCCGTGGAATTCCTCTGGGCAAGGTTGTGGACTGTGTATCTGTAATCAACACTGGTGCCAAGTACAATGATGATGTTTTCCAGTTCTCGGTGGGCTTGAACGGTGTGGGAACCAAGGCGGTGAACGCCCTTTCCTCCTACTTCCGGGTTGTATCTATAAGGGATGGCCACTTCCACGAGGCAATCTTCGAGAAAGGAAAACTGATAAATGAACGTCAGGGTTCAAGCCCCAAGGAGCGGAACGGCGTATTCATCGAGTTTGTGCCGGACGAGGAGCTTTTCGGGGAATATGCCTTCAATTTTGATTTTGTAAAGAAAAGACTGTGGAACTACGCCTACCTGAACAAGGGGCTTACCCTTACCTTTGACAAGGAGACTTTCTATTCTGAAAAAGGACTGTATGACCTGCTTAAGAGCGAGGTCGGGGACAATGTTCATTACAACATAGTCTATTTCCAGGGCGATAAATTAGAGGTTGCTTTCACCCATACACATAACTACGGCGAGACTTATTTCTCATTTGTGAACGGCCAGTACACATCTGACGGCGGTACTCATCTGAGCGCTTTCAAAGAAGGCCTACTTAAGGGGATTAATGAATATTACAAAGCCAATTATTCAGGTACAGATGTCCGGGAAAGCATAGCCGGCTGCATCTCCATAAAGCTTAAGGATCCTGTGTTTGAGAGCCAGACCAAGAACAAACTGGGCAATACCGAGATCCGCAGCTGGATAATGAATGCAGTCAAAGAGGGAGTTGAGGATTATCTCCATAAGAATGTGGATGATGCCAAGAAGCTTCAGGACATAATTGTACGGAACGAGAAACTGCGCAAGGAGCTTTCCGAGGTCAAGAAGAATGCAAAGGAAGCATCCAGCAGGACACGGCTTAACATAGAAAAGCTGCGTGACTGCCGCTGGCACCTCCATCAGGATCCACGTCATGCTGAGGAGTGTGAGGCATCTATGATATTCCTTACCGAGGGTGATTCTGCCAGCGGTACCATAACAAAGACTCGGGATGTGAAAACTCAGGCTGTCTTCTCCCTCCGTGGAAAAGTGAAGAATGTGGAGGGCGAGAAGCGCACTGTCATCTATAAGACCGAGGAGCTTTACAACATAATGAAGGCTCTGGGTATCGAGGATGGCATGGATGGTCTCCGCTACGGCAAAGTGGTTATTGCAACCGATGCCGATGACGACGGCTACCATATCCGCATACTCCTTATGACATATTTCCTCACCTTCTTCGAGGAACTGGTCACCAGCGGCCGCCTTTACATTCTGGAGACACCGCTTTTCCGCGTACGGAACCGTCAGGAAGTGCGCTATTGCTATAACGAGAAGGAGCGGGACAAGGCCATGAAGGAGATCCGGGGCTGCGAGGTCACCCGGTTCAAGGGTCTTGGAGAGATAGACCCAAAGGAGTTCGGCGCATTCATAGGCAAGGACATAAAGCTTATCCAGGTTTCTGTTGACAATATAGGGGAGCTTACTAAGACCATGGAATTCTACATGGGAGACAACACCCCGGAGCGGCGTGATTTCATAATGCAGTATCTGCTGCCAGAGGAGGTGTGAAATGGCTCAGTCCTCATACAAAGATCTTTACAACGACTATTTCCTCCAGTATGCCTCCTATGTAATCCGGGACCGTGCGATTCCAGATCTGGTGGACGGCCTGAAGCCGGTTCAGCGGCGCATACTCCATTCTCTTATCTCAATGGATGACGGTAAGTTCCACAAGGTGGCCAACGTTGTGGGCGAGACCATGAAGTACCACCCGCACGGCGATTCATCAATATACGGAGCACTGGTCAAGCTTGCCAACTGCGACCTCTTCATCGAGAAGCAGGGAAACTACGGCAACATCCTTACTGGCGAACCTGCCGCTGCCGGCAGATACATTGAATGCCGGCTCCTCCCGTTTGCAAAAGAGGTTCTTTATAACCCTGAGCTTACTACATACATAGACAGCTACGACGGCAGGGCAAAAGAGCCTCTGGTGTTCCCCGCAAAGATTCCGGTAGTCCTTATCCAGGGGGCCGAAGGTATTGCGGTGGGCATGAGCACCATGATACTGCCACATAACCCCATAGAGGTCATGGATGCAATGAGCGCTTTCATCAAGGGAGAGGATTTCACCTTGTATCCGGATCTTCCCACCGGCGGAATCATGGATGTATCCAACTACAACGACGGCAAGGGCAAGGTGGTCATCAGAGCCAAGCTGAATACAGCAGACCCGAAGAAGGTGATTATAGAGGAACTGCCATATACTGTCACCAGCGAGATGATGATAGACTCCATCACCAAGGCTGCAAAGGCTGGCAAGCTCAAGATTGCATCAATAACCGACTACACCACCGACAAGGCCAACATCGAGATTGACCTGCCAAGGGGCGTCAATGCCAATAAGAACTTCATCAACGCACTGTACGCCTACACCAACTGTGAATATAAGATCAGCGTAAACTCTCTGGTGATCAAGGACGAGCTTCCTGCAATCATGGGAGTAAGCGAGATAATCGCCTACCATTCACGGCACCTTATGGATGTACTCAGGGCAGAGCAGGAGCTGCGTAAGGCACACCTGCTGGAAGACCTCTATGCAAGGACTCTGGATCGGATCTTCATCGAGGAGCGGATCTATAAGAAGATTGAGACCAAGAAGACTGCCGAGGAAGTTGAGCGGGCTGTACTTTACGGCTTCAGACCATTTGCGGATCAGCTTGCCCGGAAGGTCACCAAAGAGGATGTGGAACGGCTCCTCAAGATTCCAATCAGACGTATCTCTCTGTTTGATATCAACAAGAACCATGAGCAGATTGAGGAGATTCAGAACAGCATCAAGGACTGCGAATACAAACTTTCACACTTGGTGGAATATTCCCTCCGCTATATCGAGGACCTTAAGAAGATGCTCACAGAATCCAGGAAGAAAGCTGGTGTGGGAATCAAGCGGCGGACTGTGGTCAACAGCTTCCAGACAGTGGATGTCAAGGCTGTGGCAGTGCGGAACCTGATGCTCAATTACAATTCTGCCAGCGGTTACCTGGGCTATGGAGTCAAGGATGGAGAGAAACTCTTCGCTGTAAGCGAATATGACCGTATTCTGATAGTGACCAAGGATGGAAACTTCCAGGTTGTCAATGCGCCAGAGAAGATGTTTGTGGGGCAGGGAATGCTGTGGTGCAACATCGCTGATAAAGATATCCTGAAGAATACCATATTCTCCCTTATCTACCAGACTGCAGACAAAAAACATGTGTGTGTGAAGCGGTTCCAGGTGGAGAAATTCATTGTGGATAAGAGTTACCAGTACCTGCCTGACAGCTGCAAATTTCTGTTGCTAACCGAAAAGCAGCATGGTACTATTACATTGATATATAGAAAGGCACCAAGGCTCCGTGTTCTTGAGGAAGAGTTTGATCTTGACAGCTATCATGTCAAAGGTTATAAGGCTTCAGGAGTAAGGCTGAGTTCCAAGCCGATAAGGACACTGCGGTTCACAGCCAAGGCCGCAGGAGAGACCTCCCCAGCCCCAGAGCCAACCGTGCCTGAAAAAAATGAGGTTGAGGAAGAGTCCGTGGACTCTGATGATGGATATTTGCTTAAATTCTGATTCAAAAGGAGAGAATTGATGAGAAAAACCTTACTGGTTCTTATACTTACAATCGTATGTACCGGCCTGCTCTTCGCCGGCGGAACAGAGAACAAGATCAACACAGGTGCTGGCTATGCCAGATTCCCTGCAAAGGCAACTGAGCACAATAAGCCAGATGCTATGTTTCATAACCCTGCGGGAACAGCATTCCTGAAGGACGGCCTTTATGTAGGCGCCGGAAATCAGTTCCTTTATAAAAAATATTCAGACAAATTCAACGGCGAGACATATTACTCAGATGTTCCTACCTATCTTTATCCAGATCTTACATTGGTATGGAAGAAAAACAGGACTGCCCTCTTTGCCGGATTCACTGTTGCTGCAGGTGGCGGTGAGCTTGAGTATGAGAAAGGAAATGCAATGACTATTGGTGCGCTGACCAACTTGGGAGCAAAATATGGTCACCCGGAGCTGGGACAGCTTGGACATTCCCTGGATGTTTACTCAGTTTTGTATGACAATACAATAGGTATTTCCCATCAGTTCTGGGAAGACCGTCTTTCAGTAGCTGCCGCAGTGCGTATTCTTTATGGCTCAAGAAATATAAAGATCAAGCTGGATGATGCTCCTCCAGCTGCATTTGCTCCGGTCCTTGGAACCGACAAGACATTGGCAGATACAGAGGCATCAGGTTTTGGAACAGGTGGAGTATTCAGTATCCATTTCAAACCTATCGAGACAGTTGATATTGCGGCTACATACCATACCGAGTCAATCATTGACTATGAATATAAGAAAGCAGATGGAGTAGGTGCAGCACTTTTAGGTGCAAAAGAAGATGAGCATTTCTCCTATGTACTGCCTGCATTCCTCTCAGTTGGTGTGGGCTGGCAGGTTATCCCTCAGCTCTATCTTGCGGCGGGGATGGAGTACTATTTCAACGACCTGGCAGACTATGCGTTTGATGATGCATGGTCCATTGTGTTTGGAGCAGAGTATAGATTCAACAAGATGCTGGCAGTCAGCCTGGGTGGATTCTACACAGATATCGGAAGCAAGAAGAAAGAGGGTGGAAACGATTTCACCAATCCATATCTGGACAGCTTCACCTATTGCGGTGGATTTGAGCTTACTTTCTTTGATGACCTGGTTGTAGATATCGGCGGATTCTATGTTCAGTATTTCTCTGAGCATTATCAGGGGGTCAAACTCAGCAAGAAGATTTTCGAGGGCGCTATCAGCGTAACTTATAGATTCTTCTGATAGTAGATTTTTATAAGTTTAAGGTGGAGGCTTAGGTTTCCACCTTTTTTATTGTATATTTTCTATTCTATATTGCATAAATATACAAAAATTGGTATAAATATACCATAATGGATAAAAAGACAAGGCTTAATTTAATCAGGAACCTCATCATAAGCAACAGCATCGAGAACCAGGAGCAGCTTCAGGCTCTTCTGGCAGAACGGAATATTGATGTGACCCAGGCCACCCTTTCCAGAGATCTCAAGACCCTTAAGGTGAGCAAGAGCCATCTTCCCCAGGGTGGTTACTTCTATACCGTGAGCGAGGGAGAGAACAGGCGTGGCAGCACCGACAACTTCATCGGCGACATAAGCCGTGGGTTTGTAAGTATGAACTTTTCGGGCAACCTGGGGGTCATACGGACTCTGCCGGGTTATGCCAACACAGTTGCAGTTGCCTTCGACAGCCTGGGGCTGGATGAGATTTTGGGTACTGTAGCAGGCGATGATACAGTGATATTTGTAATCAAAGAGGGAATCACAAAGGAGAATCTTAAAGAGGTTCTCCGGAAGAAATTTCCATCCT
>JAEEGL015467457.1_pt1 | contig 10297 bp, 2 predicted proteins | sample 9134231 | NCBI WGS metagenome assembly JAEEGL01 (sample SAMN16246548, study PRJNA631951) | gut metagenome | biome: gut microbiome; feature: rumen; material: fiber-attached | host: Bos | place: Iran: Karaj | collected 2018-10
CATCCGGACACGCCTCACGCCGGGCACTGCAAAAATACGTTTCGTTATAAATCTCATCGCCGATTTGTTCAGCAAGTGTCTTCATACAAACCGACGCATTCGCCGGGCAAACGTGATTATTCAAATAAAAGTCATATTCGCTGTTATCTCCTGGCCGAATCACATCACCATTCGCCAGCCAGATATATTTGGCATCACAGCTGTCGCCAATGCTTCGCGGCACAGCCAAATCACAACCGACAGTCGCAGCCGCCAATAGTAAGCAGAAAATTTGAATTGTATTGCGTATCTTCATCGTATGCTCCATATTTTACTTTACACATAAGCAGCCGGCACCACTAAAATTCGGGTGATAACACAATTCATCACTTCCGTATGGACGCATACAATATAAAAGTGAGCCATCGTCACACTTCTTATTAGCGCAAGGTGCATAATCACCTGAAGTACATACAGAACTTGCACAACCGTCTTCATCTTTTCCAAAACAAAACTGATTATTATCACACCTATGAGCACTGAAAGCACATTGTCCATCATAAAGAACATAATTATAAGTAATAGAGTTACATTTCGTTGCTCTGCATATACCATTATCACATGAAAACGCTGTCGCATCTTGGAGACTTTTCGTACAATCCAGACAATTCTCACCACATGCAACAACGCTATTTTCAGATTTTTGGCATGTATACTGATATTTACAAAATCCGGGATCACATGTAAAATTGCATATATTACTGTTGTCTTTTAAGACGGTACCATTCTCCACTGCACCACAGCAACGCGCACCATTATCTGTATACCCAGAACCGCATGTATATCCACAACGCTTTGTTTCATCATCACAAATTGCTGTAGCTCCTACGCCAGCCGATACATCCTCACATATCATTTCATCTTTCCACACACCATTCGTACAAATCTGAACTTTTACACCCGAACAACGCGTGCGGCCATTTATACAGCTGCCGCATGTTTTGTCATCCTTACATGAGTTTTTATTCTTGCAATTAGAAGAAGTCCACACACCTCCACTACAGGTCTGTTTTTGGCCGGTCGTTCCGGAATCCGTACATTTTGTATCACCATTATTACATTCATTTTTAACACATTTATTATTATCTTTATGATAATCACTTTTACACATAAAATTACACGTTTCAGCACTATTATCTATGACAATTGTACCATTCTCCACATTGTCACAACATCTTGCACCATTATCAGTTTGATTGCTATTGCACGAATGTTCATTGCATTCCCCAACAACACAACCAGTTCCATTCGAACAATAACCGTCATTACATTCGAAAACACATTCGCCTCTATCCAAGCATTTGGCGGTTGCATTGGTAATAGTTGTTGTACATTTCTCAGCGCTGCTCCATATACCAGAATCACAATATCTATATTGTGAATCATCAATACATTCACGAGACTCGTTTATGCATTCAGCGCAAGAATGATTATCCATGCAACCATGTGGACATGTTTCTGATTCTTCCCACGCATTATCCACACAAATACTGATCGTTCCAACACCATCCTCATCGTCACATTTCTGAGTCCCCGGTTCACATATGCGTTCTTCACATGCTGTCTTATCTGGACTTTCTGTGTACACTTTACCATCGATAGTCTCACATTCAGTTGCCAAACAAATGCCTTTTTCACAAACAAAATGACCATGTTCTAATGTCGAACAATCAATTACAGCATCTCCGCAGTGTGCATTATCGTCATCTACACATATTTTATCATCAACATTAAAATGCTTACCAACACCACATGGCTCACATTTACCCGACTCATCGTTATATGCATAACCAAGCGCACTGCATTTGTCACTATCAAACACACATTGCTGTGCTATATCATCGTAGGAATATAAACCAGTGCACTGATCGACTGTACACACCCCATCAACACATGCACTCTCTGCATGTGCAAAATGACAAATATTATTGCAGCTGCCACAATGATATAAATTGGAAGACAAATCATAACACACACCATTACATTCCGTATAGCCAGGCTCACACTCACAAGTATTGGTTGAGGTATTGCATTTCTGATGCTGGCCACATTTCATATCACCGCATTCGATTTCCAATATTGGCAAGCACTTATCATCATAAGCGAAATAGCCTTTTTCGCATTCATCAACGATACAATTGCCATACATACAACTTGTATTCAAAGCATGTTCAATTTTCGTACAATTCTCACGAAATTCTCCGCAGGCATCCGGTTTATCAGGTTCACAATGCCTAGCCCCTCCAGAATCTTTTACCAAATGGAACCCAAACAAACAATCACTCACTTGACACTTGCCTTCATTACAGATTCCATTTCGCCAACCATCAATTTCATCCGGACAATAATGAAGCTCGCAGTTTTCAGCACCACAGAAAGCAATGCTCGTTTTAGAATTGATACAAACACCATGACAGGTTAGCGATGCAAAAGACGGACAGTTATCACCGCAAAACATGACATCAATATTTTGCCCAAGACTAAAGCAATTCTGGCTGTTCCGCGTGCAATCATAACAATAATTCCCACAGCATTCTGCCGCACTTATACATTTTCCATCAACCAATGCATATGAATCCAGACAAGTCTCAGCAGCACAAACCATATTTCCTGCGGCATCTGGTACACATTTAGCGTTTTCCGTGCCATTTCTGCGATCCAAACAATTATTGTCGTGCTTTCCACAATGCAAAGCTGTATCGGCCTCGCAGTTTCCCTCATGCCAATGGTAAGAAGTTTGCGCATATTCAGGACAAGATTCGCGTCGATCACTGCAGTAATGCGTCTCCGGGTATATCACATCACCAACGCGATCCCCTTTCAATACCATGCAAAACTGCGCATTCACCGGGCAATATCCCTGTCTAAAGTTTATCGCATAATCCAAGTTTGCATCTTCCTGCAAAACCATCTTATCCGCAGCCCAGATAAAAGCCAGATCATCGCATTTGTCACCAAACTCCCTAGCCGACTCCAGCGAGCACCCCGCCATTACAGCCGCCGATATTAAGCAGAAAATTTGAATTGTATTGCGTATCTTCATCGTAAGTTCCATAAGAAATGCCAATAAAACGCCTTATTAATCATAGCAAAATCAAGTGCTATTGTCATTTTTTATTCGATAGTGCGTTTCCATCGACAATGAACGCCATTAGGCGTTCAATATCAATAGTCTCCGGTTGGAGCCGTAGGCGACTACCGGGGGATCAAAGCGTTCCTCTCTTCTTTTCCCAATTTTTTGCCAGCCCATTGGGCTGGCTGTCTTATCCCCCGGCGTTGCCCGGGGCTATTGATATACAAGCCCGACGGCCTCTAACTGGCTTATGTACAGCTGAACAGTTACATTGCAAACTAAAGATACCGCATATTGCCTGCGCCCTTCAAAACTACGATAAAGCAAACCGCTGCGTATTGCCGCAGGCAATAGCAGCGGCAGGCGCAGCCGTACAGACGCAAAGCGTCTGTAGGCAAGCCCGCGAGCTGTAGAGCCGTGTCGTGACACGGCTCAAAGCGAGTAAAAAAAGCTCTGTACGACAAGCGTGTTGATAGCATCAAAATGATCATGACACATCAAAGCGCTACAACAATATAACACGCCTGGAAGGCGTCACTTCTGTATCAGTAACCGGATGTGCCTGCGGCACAACCGGACAGACTAGCTAATTACCCAAGATCTGATAAGAACACCACTGTCGCCGTACAAAGCCAAAAAAAATGTCCCTTCCGCAGCCAATTGCAAGAAGGGACATGCACGACACGATTTAATCGCAAATACCACCTTTCGGATAAATCGATGAGCTTATGGGCACTGTACGTTTCCCCTCCGAAATTGTACAACTTCGATTCGTCCAGTTGCTGGTACCGAGCTTGTTCACAAGCAGTGTCGCGCCATCCGTGTAATAAGCTGTTCCATTTTTCCACGTAATATAACTTAGGCTGGCAGAAATCGTACTACCAGAATAACCGATGGCAGGTGTAGAATTAACATTGTAATACGAATTCACGATTTTCGACCCGGCTGTTGCAGAATTCGGACCGATCACACCAGCAAATCCACCTTCATAATTTGAATGACTCTGCGACACGCCAGTGCTCAGGGAGTAGCAGTTGGTGAAAGTATCTGCATAATACGTCGATCCATCATGTGCCCCCAGACCATCTGTAAGACCGACAAATCCACCCAAACCTTGCGTACTACTCAGAGTCTGATCCGCAGAAACACTTCCAAGTGCATAGCAATCGGTAAATGTTGCGCCACCTGTTCTTGAATAATCGGAGTGTTGTGTTTTTCCAACAAATCCACCAACATTATATTGTCCAGAAACAGAACCGAAAGCACCACAATTACTAAATTCTGCCCCCGACTCTGCAACACCAACAAATCCTCCAATTTTCGTCCCGGACGACACACTGCCTGTTGCATAACTATTTAATACAGTTACAGAACCATTAGCCCACCCAATCAATCCACCAATGTTAGAAGAACCACTCACTGAGCCAGTTGCATAGCTATTTTCGATAACACCACTGCGTTGAGAGCCAACAAGTCCACCTAATACGGCATCACCACTAACACTCATACTGCTATAACAATCTGAAATATTACTACCCCATCCGCAAAGACCACCTGCAAATTCTCCATTTATCAATGCACCTGATGATGACGAGTTACTGATTGTTCCAGAACAATGTCCAGCAATTCCACCGAATCCATTTCCATCATTCAAAATTGATCCAGTATACATTCCATCAATAGTTCCACCTTTATAACTAGATCCACTTATTGAGCCTTCATACTGATATCCAACAATGCCTCCCACATAATCTTTCCCAGCAACACTACCTGAAACCGTAACACTCTTAATTGTTGTTCCATTGGCATTTCCAATCAATCCACCTATATTTGTATTACTTTTATCTGTTGCAGTCGACGTAATCGTCGTATTTGCCGTTACCTTATCGATCGTCGAGTTATTGTCATTTCCAATCAATCCACCGACATAGCCATAATTTCCATTCACAGACAACTGAATCGTCAGCGTAAAATTATCCATATAGGCGCTTTTCGCATAAGCGAATAAACCATTGTAACTCGCACTTACCGCAATGGTACCGGAGCCAAACGAGATCGATTTGTCATTGCCAAATAAGTTTCCAGAGAATGGATGATCACTCGTGCCAACAGGCACCCAGCCAGATGCAGACAAGGAAATATTTTCGGCGAGTACATACGAATCATTGGTGTTGTCCGAAGGATAGTGATTGCCGTTGTTGATGGCGGTTCGCATGCTTGAGAACTCGTTTGTCTTCAGACAATAGGCCAAAGTCTTGATGCCACTTGTAGGTGTATGAATGATATACCCCTTGCTATCCGGGCTGGAGCATAGCGTCTTCTGGACACAACTGGTACCATTTTTGACATATCCCAAATCACAGGTAAAGTTGCACGAACTGCTACTATCATGCGTAATCGTTCCATTTGCAACATTCGCGCAACAGATCTTACCATTATCTGTATAATTGCTGTCGCATGTGTATTTACAGGTACTGCTCTCGCAGCTCGCCGTACTGTGCGCAGGCTCATTACAGACATTTCCACAGCCACCGCAGTTGCTCACATCGCTTTTGGGATTCACACAAGTATCTCCGCAAAGCAGCGTATTACTGCCGTAAGTATAACATTCATAGTGACATTCATCATTTGAACAGCTCGAAGTGCCATTCGTTGCAGACGGACATCTTTGCGAGCTCCCCCATTCACCATTTGAACACGTCTGATAATAGGCTGATGTATAACATTTTGTACTTCCATCAACACAGCTACCACATGCGGTAGCACTCTTGCACGAATAGTTATTACTGCATGGCTCAGGCTCTCCCCAGACGCCGTTGCTACAGGTCTTGATATAACCCGTTGTTCCTGTGTTTGAACAGCTTTTTTCTGTTCCAGAGCATTCATCTTTGACGCAACCACTACCAGATTTATGATAACCGTCGTTACAAGTAAAACTGCAAGTCGTACTGTTATCTACTGTAATTTTTCCGTTTTGAACATTCGCACAGCATCTTGCGCCATTGTCTGTATAGTTGGAACTACAGGTATATCCACATTTTCCACCTGTGCAGTTTGCAGTTGCGCCACCGCCACTCGGGGCAGTACATGCACCACAACCTGCGCTGTAACAATGGTTAACGTTATTATTGACACAAGAACCAGAAACATCGCAATAATCCGTCTTGCATACGCAGGTATTTCCGCTTACGGTTTGATTGGTACCACACGAAACGCAATTACCGCCACTGCAGATTTTGTCTGATGCACACGTCGTACCATCACTCCATACACCACCGGAACACGTCTGCGGCGTTCGGCCATTACATTGCTTTGCATTATCGGTACAAACATTCTCCACGCAATTATTACCAGATTTATGATAACCGTCGTTACAAGTAAAACTGCAAGTCGTGCTGTTATTTACCGTAATTTTTCCGTTTTGAACATTTTCACAACACCGCACACCATTATCGGTATAGCCATTATTACATGTATAGCCGCATTCGCCTGCCCCTGTACAGGTCGCGGTTGCGCCACCGCCACTCGGCGCTGTACACGTCGTACCATTCTTCCAGGCGCCACTTGTACAGGTTTGGGGCGTTGTACCACTGCAGGTCTTTGTATTATTCACGCAAACACCACAATCCGTCAATGCGCTGTTGCACGAATAGTTGTTTTTACATGTTTCTGCAGTTCCCCATTCGTAATTACTGCAGGTCTGTTTCTTACCGGTTGTCCCGGAATTTGTACATTTGGTGTCGGAGCCTGTGCATTGATTCTGAACACATTTCGTACCAGATTTATGATAACCATTATTGCATTCGAAATTGCACGACGCTTGGCTGTCAACTTTAATCTTTCCATTCTCAACATTCTCGCAACATCTTGCACCATTGTTTGTATAACCATTATTACAGGTATAACCACATACGCCTTTTCCAGTGCATGTCGCCGTTGCACCATCGCTCGGCGCTGTACACGTCGTTCCATTTTTCCATGCGCCACTTGTGCACGTGCGAGGCACCAGGCCATTGCAATCCTTGTCATTATTCACGCAAACGCCACAATTCGTCAGTTCACTGTTGCACGAATAGCTGTTTTCACATGGCGTTGCAGTGCCCCATTCGTAATTGCTGCAGGTCTGTTTCTGGCCTGTTGTCCCAGAATTTGTACATTTGGTATCGGAACCTGTGCATTGATTCAGAACACATTTCGTACCAGATTGATGATAACCATTATTGCATTCGAAACTGCACGACGCTTGGCTGTTAACTTTAATCTTTCCGTTCTCAACATTCTCGCAACATCTTGCACCATTGTCTGTATAACCATTATTACAGGTATAACCGCATTCACCTTCTCCTGTGCATGTCGCCGTTGCGCCACCGCCACTCGGTGCTGTACAGGTTGTTTCATTCTTCCATTCACCTTCTGTACAAGTCTGCACCGTAAGGTTGGAACATTTTTGTTTTCCATTTATACAAACGCCACAATCCGTTCCAGCACTGTTACACGAATAGCTGCTTCCACAAGTCGTCTCATTGGTCCAGACACCGCCGCTGCAAGTCTGTTTTTTACCAGTCGTTCCGCTATTTGCGCATGTTGTCTGGCCATCTGTACAATCATTCGATACACAGCCATTTCCAGACTGATGGTAGCCATTATCACATGTAAAGCTGCAAGTCTCCTTACCATCTTTAATAATTGTACCATTGACTACATTGGCACAACAAATCTTATTATTATTGGTATAGCCTGTACTACATTCAAAATCACAAATGCCGTTATCACAAATTGCATAGCCTCCGGTTGGCTTGCTGCATGCTCCACAACCTGCACTATAGCAATGATCCGCATTGTTGTTCACACATGCGCCGCCCACATCGCAATAATTGGTATTACAGGTATATCCACAAGTGCCATTGCCAGTGCACGTTGCTTTGGCATTTTCAGGAGCACTGCATGGTGACTCATCCACCCATACACCGCCACTGCAAATTCGTGGGGTTGTCCCCGAACAGCTCTTCTCGCCCTCAATACAATCATCTTTCTCGCAACCACTAGCAGTTTTATGGAAACCATTGCTGCAATCAAACTGACAACTATTCGCGCCATCTTCAATGATAGTGCCATTCGCAACATCAGCGCAGCAGATTTTTCCATTATCAGTATATCCCGCTATACATTCATAACCGCAAACGCCATTACCCGTACATGTCGCCGTACTATTTTCCGGAATCGAACAAGGCGTGCCATCCACCCAGGCACCTTTTATACAATTCTGAGGCATTGCCCCAGAACACGACATTGTCCCGTTCCTGCACACGCCACAGTCATTCGCACTGCCGTTGCACGAGACATCGCCACAGCTCTCGGCATTGCCATAAACACCGCCACTACAGGTTGCAACCTGCCCAATGCCTTCCTCATCGGAGCAGAACTTCTGGCCATCTGTACAATCGTTCGGCATACAGCTGCCATTCACAAGCCGATAGCCATCTGCGCAATCCGTTGCACTGCAAACGCCACCGCTACAGATGACATCCGTAGAGTTCAAAACCTGCTCTGTATTGCACACAAGACCGCATACGCCGCAATTATCCATATCGGTCAGCATATCCACACAGGCCACACCATTGCTGCAATAGCCCAAATCACAATCAAAGCGGCAGGATTCTCCAGCATCATCAACAATATAGCCATTTTCAACATTGGCACAGCAAATCAGGCCATTGTCCGAATAGCCTTCGTCGCACGTATAGCCGCATGTTGCATCTTCGCAGAAATTCTCTGCGTTCTCCACGCGGCACGGATTGTCATGCGCTCCGCAGTTATCGACATCATCCGGCTCACATGCATTCTCAAAAACGTGGTAACCGGTATCACACGAAACACATTGGCTCTTTGCAACGCAAATGTATTCCAGGCAACATGCGCTTGCGCATTCTGCGTTATCCGCGCACCCGACGACCGGATCACAAACCGAGTTATCGCACACATCACCATCACAGGCACCCGCACAATCACAACAAAGTGATGCATCGCCTTTACAATCCGTTTGCCCTGGTGCACAGACGTTTTCGGCCAGTTCACAGCGATTTGTATTCTCGTTATAAACATAACCAGGTTTGTCACATTTGCCCGTAAACACGCACATATCGTTATCTTCATTAATGGCATAGCCATCGCTGCACGAATATGCGCATTCGCTGTCCACACATGTGCTGTCGGCATGTGCCTTACGGCATGCGTTATCACAAGCACCGCAATGATACGCATTCGACGTCAAATCGTAACAAACGCCATTGCAATCGGTATATCCATCCTCGCATTCACAAACCCGTGTTTCAATATTGCACACCTCATGCAGTCCGCAAAAATCCTCACCGCAAGGCTCGCCGTCAATCACCTCGCACTTATCATCGTATGCATAATAGCCCTCACGGCACTTGCGAACCAAACAACTGCCATTCACGCAATCAGCAGATGCCGCATTTGCAATGGACGTACAATCCAATTTATATTCGCCGCAAACCTCAGGTGTATCAAGCTCACAATGATACAGGCCGCCGCCATCCGCCACCAAATGGTATCCAAACAGACAATCCCGAACCCGACACTGTCCTTCAATGCAACTACCGCTACGCCAGCCCTCGACGATATCCACACAATATTTTAGCTCGCAACGATCCGAAGACCCGCAGTAGACCAGACTCGTCTTCGGATTCACGCACACGCCGTTGCATTCCAGAGGCGCATAATCCGGACATCCGGGACCGCACTCCGTCACGACAAGGTCTTCCGAGCTATAACAAACCTGTCTTGGGGCCGTACGCGAACAGTCACTGCAATACATGCCACAGCACTGGTCACCCGACAAACACTTCGAATCAACCAACGCAAACGTCTGCATACAGGCAGTCACTTGGCATTCCTTCCCACTCTGCCCATCCACGCAATCAGCCGTTTCTACACCTTGTTCGCGGTCCAGGCAGTTAATTCCGTGATTGCCGCAGTGCAAAGCCGTATCACGCTCACATGCCGACCCAAACAAATGCGTGTCATCCGGACACGCCTCACGCCGGGCACTGCAAAAATACGTTTCGTTATAAATCTCATCGCCGATTTGTTCAGCAAGTGTCTTCATACAAACCGACGCATTCGCCGGGCAAACGTGATTATTCAAATAAAAGTCATATTCGC
>JAEEGL015986910.1_pt1 | contig 10297 bp, 8 predicted proteins | sample 9134231 | NCBI WGS metagenome assembly JAEEGL01 (sample SAMN16246548, study PRJNA631951) | gut metagenome | biome: gut microbiome; feature: rumen; material: fiber-attached | host: Bos | place: Iran: Karaj | collected 2018-10
AACATGAAGCCACCGTGGTGGGCTACGATGCCAACCTGGATATCGCCGTGCTGGAGGTCAAGGGCCTGAACATCCCCGCCGTGCCCCTGGGCGACAGCGATCAGCTGCAGGTGGGCGAATGGGCCATCGTGATCGGCAACCCCATCGGTGAAAAATACTCCCGCAGTGTTACCATGGGCGTCATTTCCGGCCTGAACCGTGAAGTGACCGACCGCACCACGGACCGCTACGGCCGCATGACCACCATCACCAACACCATGATCCAGACCGACGCTGCCATCAATTCCGGCAACTCCGGCGGCGGCATGTTCAATGTGCTGGGTCAGCTGCAGGGTATTCCCGCCCGGTACGCCAACTCCACCGGCGGCGGCATGAGCATTTTCTCCTCCGGCCGTGACGTGGACAACATCGGCCTGTGCATCCCCGTCAACGTTGCCAAGCCCCTGATCACCGAAGTGCTGCGGGATTACAACAGCGGCAGCCGGCAGACGGCTTCCGGCGAGACCCAAACCCAGGATAAGAACGATTCTCCCCTGTATGGCAAGCCCCGGCTGGGCGTGAGCTACACCTTCATCAGCAACGCTTCCCAGTACGGCCTGCCCACCGGCGCTCTGATCCGCACCGTGGATGAATTGTCCCCCGCGGCCGAGGGCGGCATGAAAGCCGGCGATATCATTGTGGAGATCGACGGCACCGTGATCGGCGCCCAGAACGCCTTGACCGATAAGCTGGCCGAATACAAGGCCGGCGATACCATCACCGTGAAGGTATACCGCGACGACGCTTTTGCCAGCCAAATGGACAACGACCGCTGGGATATGACCGACGTGGGCAACGGCTCCTATGTGGATCTGACCGTGACCCTGCGCGTGGTGGATAATCTGCAGAGCTGATTCACTTTTCCTCCTGTGCCGCCTCTCCTTCGGGAGAAGCGGCCTTTTGCTGTATCATTCATGGAAGATTTGATCCTGAACATGACCAAAATGTAAATTTATGCACGCGGCTGTCAGCGCGGACAGCGGAATGATTGACAGCGTACTGCGTTTATGCTATGATATCGATGGGATATCGTAAGTATTCAGCAATGAAGCCGCGAACCCTTTAGAAATGAAAAACAACATCAGGTATTTGGAGGAAAATGCTACGAAACGATATTTGATGATCCTGCTGTGCGCGCTGCTGCTGGGCATGTGTGTTTCCGGACTGGCGGAAGAGCCTTACGGCCTTCACGACGACAGCCATCATGTGACGGAACGGGAACACGGGCAGCCTGCTGTGGAACAAACGGACAGCATGGAAACGCACGCCTGGATAACCGTCTATGATCTTTACTGCGATGAATGCGGGCGGGTGATTCAGGAAAACGTGCGCACAGAAGAAAAAACGGAGCCCCACGCCTGGAATGTGACCAGGGAGGACCCCACCTGCGAAACAGACGGATGGGAAAAAAGCGAATGCGCCGTATGCGGCGCTGAAAAAACGGCCACGCTGCCGCGGCTGGACCATCGGTTTGCCGACGCTTCCATGCTGGAAGGACGGGAAGCGGGCCCGGTAATGGGCACAGGCGTATTCGCCGGTCTCTTCATCGGCGAGGTGTCAGCTGCGCCGACCTGCGCTGAAGAAGGCACAGGCATCCTGCTGTGCCTTACATGCCAAACGGCCACCCGTGCGGTGACGCTGCCCGCTGTGGGCCACGATTGGGAAGATTGGATGGAGGTTCCGGTCGCAGAGGACAGGATCTGCTTCACCGAAAAAACGGAGAAGAGGATTTGCCGCGTATGCGGCGAATCGGAAACAAGGGTGGCCGGCCCCGCGCCCGGCCACCGGTGGCAGGAAACGACGGTGAAAGAAGCTACCTGCACGGAATGGGGCGAAGTGCAGCGGGAGTGCGAGGTTTGCCATGAAGCGGAACAGAAAATCCTTCCCGCCATGGGCCACACATTCGGCCCCATCAGCGCATTTATCAAGCATGAAGCGGGAGCGGTGACAGGAACGGACGAACACGAAGGCATATTCATGGGCGAAGTGACCGTGCCCTCCACCTGCACTGAAAGCGGCAGCGGCAAGCTGGTGTGCCTGCGCTGTCAGAAGGCGGAAATCAGCATCGTGATCCCCAGCGGGGATCATCGGTGGAGCGAATGGGAACAGCAGGCGATCCCCGAGGGGCTGATCTGCGTCACCGATATGACCACCGCCCGCCGGTGCCTGGACTGCGGCCTTGAGGAAACGCAAATGCTGTCGCCCGCCCCTGGCCATCAATGGGCCGGCGTCAGCTATACGGAACCCACCTGCACCGAGCCGGGCCGCGCCGTGCGCCAGTGCGCGGTGTGTCACGCGGAAGACGTGATGGAAACCCCGGCTTTGGGTCACTGCTATATGTGGATGGACGTGAAACAGCCGGGCGGCGTCACCGTCAGCGAATATGTGTGCACCGTATGCGGCGCTGTGGCCCAGCGGCGCGCCAAGTCCGCGGAACAGATGTATTACAACAACACCATCACCTCCTTCGGCCCCATGACGCGGGATTTGATCGGCGGCGGGGTGTGGAACCGGGTTACGCCCTTGAACCTGGCGGAGGAGGGAATGTTCACTTATCCCCTGATCGCCAGCAATCTGTTTACGGTGGGCACCGCCACGGTGATCAATGAAAAAGGAACCCAGGTGGTCACCTATCGCCTCAATTCCAAAAAGATCACGGTGCATACCGAATCCCTTGTGTTTTATCCCGATCTGGAAGCGCTTCGCACGGGCGAAAACGCCGTGGCATTGGAATTTGACCGCCCCGTGGAACTGAGCGAATACTTCGGGGATGACATGATGGTGCTGATGGCGATTACCCTGAAAGCGGATTATGACGCCATGGCCCCGGGCATACAGGGCTTCCAGGAGGATGAAGCGCTGATCGCCGCCATATCGGAACTGATCGACTGAAACCACAGGCCGGAGACGTTCGTCCCCGGCTTTTTTGCGCCTATGGCCTGTCATAGGGCTTTTTCTTTCCGCATATGCTATCCGTGAAAGGGAGCGGAAGGAGGAAAAATACATGGCGCAGGATATCCAGGGGGCGCGGCCCCTGTATCGGGATATTGCGGAAAGGACCCAGGGGGATTTGTATATTGGCGTGGTGGGGCCGGTGCGAACGGGAAAAAGCACCTTTATCGCGGGCTTTATGGAGCAGATGGTGCTGCCCCTGATGGCCGCCGGACCCCGCCGGGACCGGCTGACGGATGAACTGCCCCAGTCCGGATCGGGGCGAACCATCATGACAACGCAGCCCAAATTCGTGCCGGGAGAAGGGGCGGCGGAGGTGCGCGTGGACCCGCATACCACGGCGCGGGTACGGATGGTGGATTCCGTGGGCTATCTTATTCCAGGCGCGCTGGGCACGCAGGAAGGGGAAGCGGCCCGCATGGTATCCACTCCCTGGGCGGCTGAGGATATACCCTTTGAGCAGGCGGCGGAATTGGGCACCCGGAAGGTGATCGAGGATCATGCCACCGTGGGCGTGGTGGTGACTACCGACGGCACGGTGGCCGACCTGCCCCGCAGCAATTATATGCAGGCGGAAGAGCAGGTGATCCGCCAATTGAAGGCCCTGAACAAGCCCTTCGCCGTGGTGCTCAATTCCGCCCATCCGGAGAGCGGCGAGGCGGAGGCCCTGCGCGCTTCGCTGGAAAGCAAATATGACGTGCCCGTAACGCTGCTGAATGTGAAAGAAATGCGGGCGGATGATATTCAGCGCCTGCTGTCCGGCCTGCTGCTGGAATTCCCCCTGCGGGAGGTGCGCTTTTCCGTGCCGGGCTGGATGGGCGCGCTGGATGAAAGCCACTGGCTGCCCCAGCACGCCCTGCAGGTGATCCGTGATTTGGGGGATACCCTGACCCGGGTACGGGATAAAGCGCAGATCGCTTCCGCTTTTGAGAACGAAGCGGATTGGCTGACGCCCCGCAATGAAACGGTGCGCCTGGGCGAAGGCGTGGTGCAGTACGAATTGCCCGCCCGGGAAGGGCTGTTCAATGAAATACTCAGCGAGCAGTGCGGCGAAACCATAACGGGCGACGCCCATCTGCTTTCCCTGATGAAAGAACTGGTGTCCGCCAAGCGGGAATACGATCGGGTGGCCGGGGCGCTGGAAGCCGTACAGCAGACGGGCTATGGGCTGGTAACGCCCGCCCTGAACGAAATCAGGCTGCAGCAGCCTGAAATGATGCGCCAGGGCAGCCGCTACGGCGTGCGTTTGCGGGCCAGCGCGCCGACCCTGCACCTGATCCGCTCCGATATTGAAACGGAAATCGCCCCTGTGCTGGGCACCCAGGAGCAAAGCGAGGCTTTCGTGGAAGCGCTGAACCAGCAGTACGAAAAGGACCCTCAGGACCTGTGGCAAACCAACTTTTTCGGAAAATCCCTCCAGGAACTGATCCAGGAGGGCATAAACGGCAAGCTGGGCCGTCTGCCGGTGGAAACCCAGGAAAAGGTGCAGGCGGCGCTGACCAAAATGCTGAACGAGGGAGAGGGGGGGATGATTACGATATTGCTCTGAGCGCTGTCACAATATCGCCACGCTTGGGGACTGTACATTGGATGGAAAATGCGGTATGATATACATAAGAGGGCGCCAAGCCCTGATTATTCGGAAAAGAGGCATGCGCATTGTATACAGAACAGGATTACGCGGATATTCGCGGCCAGCTCAAGCGGCGCTGGCTGGCGCTGGGCATTCCGGCCCTGGCGCTGCTTGCGGCAGTGATCGTATCATTTGCATTCAGGATCCGCTGGCTGACCATTGCCCTGAGCCTTGTGCTGGGGGCGGGCTGCATTTTCAGCTATGGTCTGCTGCTGTTTCCGGTGATCGCCTACAGAAGGCACCTGGACGAGGTGCTGCATGGCCGGGTGCGCAGCACCACCGGGGCTTTCAAGGAAATGGAAAACGAGATCGTTATGCGGGACGGGGTGAAGTATTACCCCATGATGATCAGCGTGGGGGATATGGAAAATCCCGAGGATGACCGGCTGTTCTATTACGATGCCAATCTGCCTCGGCCCGATTGGAAACCGGGAGAAATGCTGACGGTGACGGCCCATGATAAGTCTTTGGGCGCATGGGTGCGTGCCTGAAAGGAATTGAGGCTGGTAATGAGCGAAAATCGGTGCGTACTGGCATGCGTGACCGTGCAGAAGGACTGCGCCCGGCTGATCCGCCGGGGCAGCGCGCTGGCAAAGGAGAATGGCGCCCCGCTGCGCGTGCTGCACGTGAGCCAGGGGAAAAACATGCTGAGCGGCGCGGATGCAGCGTCCATACTGAACGAACTGTTTTCCCTGGCCCATGAGGCCGACGCGGAAATGAATGTGATCTATGAACAGGATGTGCCCGCCGCCATTGTCCGCTGCGCCGGGGAATGGAACGCCGCCATCCTGGTGCTGGGCCCCGACAGAAGCGGCACCGCCGGCCGCGTAAAGCGGCTGCTGCCGGAGGGCATCCAGGTCGCGGTCGTCGAATAAAACGGTATGAAAAAACGCCTGTTGGCAGGCGTTTTTTCATGCAGTTCTATGGCGTTATACTGCTATCTGACTAAATGTAGACACATTCGGAGAGTCTGCATAGAATCATAAACCTCTATTCGCCTTTCTCGGAAAGGGGTCTGGGGGAAACCGCTCTTTGGGCTCCAAAGAGCGGTTTCCCCCAGCGATGTCTATTTTCTATTGGGTAATAGTATTAGAAATCAGAAAGCGTCATATCTTCCCCGCCGGGCAGTTCATCGTCTTCCGCGGGGGCGGGGGCGGCGATCACAAATTCGCTCAGCCACACATCCTGGGGCAGGCCGGCCACAAGCTCGGGCAGGTTTACCAGAATACCGTCCATGGAATATGGCAGTTCGATCGCAACGGGAATGCGTTCCGGCTCGTCGTCCTTATTTCTGGTCACTTCCAGCTCCATTTTGAAGTGCTGGCCGATCCAGGTAGCCATGCCGCGATCCCGTTTGGAGAGCTTGGCGGCCCTTTCACCGTTCACATACACTTCCACCCTCTGGAAAGCCGAGTACTCCGTGCCGCCGGATTCGGCGGTTTTGTTATCGAAATAAACGGTGTGGCCGCGGCCGATCAGAAACATCAGGGCGGCAATGCCCAGGATCACAACGGCCACGCCCAAGCGCGCCAGCAGTCTGCTTTTATTCTTCATTTGACCGCCTCCCGCTGTTCCAGCTCCAATTGACGGCCCATACTGGCCTTGGCACGGCGTTTCTTGGTTTCGTACATCACCAGAGCGACGGTAATGACGCCGTAGGAAACGAACACGCGGAAGTATTCGCCGATCATGCTGTCGCCGGTGATTTTGGTGCCCGCGTTGGGGGCCACGATGAACATGAGGTGAAACAGGATCACGCCCAGGAACACATTGCCGATGCTGGCCTTATCCACGGACGCGCCGCCCACCAGCAGCGCCGCGATGCAGAACATGCCCACCTGGGAATGGGCGTTGTAGGTTGACATGTTGCCCATGTTCTGCAGGTAGATGATCATGCCGAAGCCCGCCAGCACCGTGGAGATCACGATGGAGATGATGCGGGTGCGCTCCACGTTGATGCCGGCATCCCGGGCCACCTGCATATCCTGGCCCACGGCCCGCATATCCTGGCCCAGCTTGGTGCGCCGGAACCATACGATGATCAGGCACATGGCCGCGATGATCAGCAGGGTGAGCACCGGGATTTTCACGCCCCCGATCCGCACCGCCAGCGCGTTATCAAGGCACTGACGCATGTTCAGCAGGCTCACGGTGTTGCGGATGCCGTAACCGCGGGGCACCTTCAGGGCGCTGTGGGCGATGGGGATGATGGGGCCCATCATGTACAGCACCACCAGCTGATACACGCCGTTGATAAAGAAGCTGATGATGTAGCTGGTGACCATTTCCCGGCCTTTGGCCATGTTGAGGATTTTTCCGCACAGCAGGCCCAGGGCCACCGAGAAGGGAACGGAAACGATCATGGCCAGCACCACCCCGGGAATGCCCCAGATCTGCCAGTCGGAAACGAAGATCAGGGCGATTTCACCGGCCATGGCGCCAAGGGTCATGCCGAAATTCAGGCCCATGCCCGCCATGATGGGGATCAGCAGGCTCAGGATCAGAAAAGCGTTGCGTCCTAAGCGGCTCATGATCTCATTGAGCAGGTACGCCGGAGAAAAGCCGGAAATGGGAATGCAGACGGCGCAGATGATGACGAACATGATGGGCACGGAATTGCCCGCCAGGAAGGAGCCGAGGGAGAATCCGCCGGTTTTCTTTTGCGCGTTCATCTTCTCACCTCCGTTTTTCTGGTCAGAGCATACAGGATCATGCCGTTGGAAGCGATGATGCGAATGACTTCGCTCATGTCCATATGAATGGCGTTGTTCATCACAGTGGGGGTCATGGTCACGATGCCCTGGAACAGGAAGGTGCCGATGATCACGTTCATGATGCTGGCCTTGTTCACCGACGCGCCGCCGATGAGGATGGCGGAAACGGCGGGAAGGGCCATATTGAAGGGCGCCATATACAATTGCACGAAGCCGAAGCCCTGTTCATACACCAGGATGCCCACGGCGGCCAGCCAGGTGGACATAACCACGGACAGCATGCGGATCTTATCCACGTTGATGCCCGCCGCCTTGGCAAAGGTGGGGTTGGAGCCCACGGCGGTCATGGCGGTGCCGGTTTTGGTGTGCAGGAAAGCCCACATGACAAAGGCCAGCAGGGCGAAGAACAGCAGCGTGCCCGTGGGAATGATCAGGTTTCCGATGCGGAAGCTCAGGAATTTTGCCAGCGCCTGGTCATAATACCCTTCCAGGGAAATGGTGGTGCGCAGGCCTTTGCCCGCCAGGCCCCATACCATGTTGGGGCTGTGATAAGGCAGCAGCAGCCACATCATGCACATGAAGGATACGGAGGAAAAGCCCACGTAAGTGGCGATCATCATTTCGCCGCCCTTGATGCGGTTCAAAAGCCATCCATACCCCAGGCCCAGGATCAGGGCGAAGGGGGTGGCGATCAGTACCGCCATCACAAAGGAAACCGGGCCGGTGAAGCCGCATTCTATGGACATGGTGGCGCCCAAAAGGCCGGCGATGATGCCCAGCGGCAGGCCGAAATTCAATCCGCACCCGGAATGCACCATGGGCACCATGGCCAGCACCAGCACGGCGTTCCAGCTGAAGCGGTTGATGGTGTTGGTGATTTGGGTGGGCAGATCAGCCCCTACCAGCGGGGCCAATATGAACAAAAGCAGCAGGAAAGCCGCGATGATGAGCCTGGGCAGGCCGAAGCTCCTGAGGGCTTCCAGCGTGCGTTCTTTCCAGGTCAATTCCGTTTTTTGCACTGTTTCACTCATGCTTGGTCCCTCACTTTACCTGGCTCACCATCAGCATGCCAAATTCCTCGGAGGAATCGGATGCGGGACGGATCCCGGCGATCCTGCCGCCGGAAACGATGGCGATGCGGTCGCACACCTGGCGCAGTTCCTCCAGCTCGGAGGAAATCATCACGATGGTCACGCCGCTTTCCCGGTTGAATTTTTTCAGCGCGTCCAGCACCAGGGCCTTCGCGCCTACGTCGATGCCGCGGGTGGGCTCGGAAACGAACAGAAATTCCGGCTCCAGGGCGAAGGCTTTGGCTAAACATACCTTCTGCTGGTTCCCGCCGGACAGCTCCTTGGCGTTCTGCCGGGAGCTGGTGCACTTGATGGCCAGTTCGTCGATGTACTTCTGGGTCACCTGACGGATAGCGGTCTCGTCGCGCCATTTGATCATGCCGCCCAGCAGGTTTTTCAGGAATTTATTCTGAATCTGCATGGCGGGGAAGGCGATGTTCCATTCCAGGCTTTCATCCAGCAGCAATCCAACGCCCCGGCGGTCCTCGGAAACGAAAGCCAGAGAAGCGTCCAGGCACCGCCGCGGAGCGTTCAGGGGGATTTCCTGACCTTTGAAAACCACCTTGCCGCCCGCTTCATACAGGCCCATGATGCCGTTGGGAATGCCTAACTTGCCCTGGCCCGCCAGACCGCCGATGCCGAGGATCTCGCCCTCGATCACATCCAGGTTCACATCCCGCACCGTTTCGCCGGGCATATCCACCCACAGGCGGCTGATGGACATGATGGTTTTGCCCTCCGGCTGCGCCCGGTGGGCGGCTTCCTGGGTATCCACGCTGCGGCCCACCATCCAGCGGGTGATTTCCGGCACGGAGGTTTCTTTCGCGGGTACGTCCTTTACCACGAAGCCGTCCCGCATGACCACCACCTTATCGCACACCGCCAATATCTCGTGCAGGCGGTGGGTGATGAAGATCACGGCGATGCCCTGGGCGGACATGCCGCGGATGGAATCCAGCAGGGCCACGGCCTCCCGTTCCGTCAGCACGGCGGTGGGCTCGTCCAGGATCAGCAGCTTTAGTTGATCCTTGCTCAGTTCCCGGGCGATTTCGGTAAACTGCTTGTGGCCCACGGGCATGCTGCTGATGACCATGCCGCCGTCGATCTGCACCCCCATCTTCTGGATGGCGGCGGAGGAGGATTCGGCCATCTTTTTGCGGTTCAAAGTGTCCAGCCGGTCGCCGAATACTTCCGAAACCACGCTTTTTTTCTTGGGCTCCCGGTTCAGCAAAATATTTTCCGTGGCGTTGAAGCCGGGAATCAGGGAAAACTCCTGGTGCACCATGCCGATCCCGGCGGCCAAAGCGTCAAAGGGCGTGGAAAAATTCACTTTCTGGCCGTTCAGCAGAATATCCCCGCCGTAGCCGCCGGTTTCCCTGATTTCATCCATGCCGAACAGGATTTTCATCAGGGTGCTTTTTCCCGCGCCGTTTTCGCCCACCAGGCCCAGCACCTGGCCCTCTTCCAGGGTCAAATTGATGTCCGTCAGCACCTGATTGCCGAAAAAATCCTTTTTCACGTTGCGCATTTCCAGCAGCGGCGCGGCGGTTTGATTGGCTGTCGTCATCCGATTCATTCCTTTATCGAGCGCAGAGTTGAGAAATAGGAAAGCGTTCTTTTTGAAAAAACAAAGGGGAGGGATGAACCTCCCCTTTGTTTACGGATTCACTTGAATCAGTATTCCTTCACGGTGAAATACTTTTCAGGCACTTCGATGTCGGTGGAACCCATGTAATAGCCGGGGTTGCCCATGATGTAGGTATCCTGGTAGACAAGGAAGATATTGTCGCTCTTTACGCCGGTGGTGGCGTCGGTGTAGCTGGAGCCGTTCCAGGCAGCCTTGGGAGAGAAGACCTGGTATGCTTTGGCGATATCGTCGATATCCTGCA
>JAEEGL016310363.1_pt1 | contig 10297 bp, 9 predicted proteins | sample 9134231 | NCBI WGS metagenome assembly JAEEGL01 (sample SAMN16246548, study PRJNA631951) | gut metagenome | biome: gut microbiome; feature: rumen; material: fiber-attached | host: Bos | place: Iran: Karaj | collected 2018-10
AGATTATTTTAGGGACTGATATTATATATATCGGTGGCGGTAATGTCACATACCTTATGAAGATACTGAGTAAGACCGGAGTTGATAAGCTATTACGTCAGGCATACGACAAAGGTATCATCATGGCTGGCAATAGTGCTGGTGGTTGTGTCTGGTTTGATTACTACGGCAACGATGAAGATGATGATTTTGATGGTACATTTGAAACATTTAGCCCCAAAAAAGCACTTGGATTTGTACATGGATATTTTGAGCCACATTGGAACACAAAACCAGAAGAAGGCATTGACAAAGAATCTGTATCTAAAAATGCTGTTCAACGCATGTTAACAAAGAACAACATCTTTGGTTATGGTGTTGATGAAGGTGCGGCAATTATGGTTCAAACAGATGATAACAACAATCAAACAATAACTGAAATCATATCAAAACCTGATGCAAAAATATATAAACTATTGCCACAAAATCAACAACATATAAATGTCGGGAAAAGTAGAGAGTAAAATGTTTTTTTGTGTAAACCGCTATATAGTCGGTGTGTAGAATTATGTAAAGATTGAAAGGTTTTCGCAAAATTCATGTTTTTTGATTTTGATACTATGCGGCTTCGGGATTGTTACGCTTGCGCTTCACTCCCTTGCAAAATTTGCCTGACGGCAAACCGGCGTTATTCCGCCTTTTTGCTGCGGTTCGGACCCCTGTACCGGTGTCCAAATCCCTGTACAAAAAATTAAACCCCGAATAAATCGGGGTTAAATTTTTGGTAGCGGCGAAGGGATTGCACATTCCCATTGCTTTGCAACGGGAACCCTTTCCACTCGTAAGACTCGAACTTCGTTTCTCTCGTTCTCGTCAACTATCGTGTCGGACCCTGGGGTCCTCATCCACTCGCGACTATACAAAAATTAAAACCGGGATACACCCGGTTTGAATTTTGGTAGCGGCGAAGGGATTCGGACCCCTGACCAAAGGATTATGATAAGATTGAAATAAAAACCAGATAACGCAGATTCCTGCGGCTTACAGCGATTTTTTAACCCATCAAATTTTTCTCTGTGTAGAGAATGTGTAGACTAAAAATTTCAACCAAAACAATATGCATTTGTAGCCAAAACCACTTAGTTCCTACTTTCCACGAAAAACCATTTCGAACAAAAAACAATGTCAAAAAAACTTAACACTATTGACAATTTTGGGATGTAATGGAACTGACAATGCAAAAGTCCTTTTTTATGATTTGTGCATAACTAAACAAAAAGGATAAAATATGGATGATAAATTTATATCCCCACAACAACTGGCAGAATATTTGGGGATGCCTTATTCTGCATTGGTTCAACACAGAAAAAAAGGAACTGGGCCAAAATATTTAAAAATAGGTCATCTTGTTCGTTACAGAATGTCTGATATAGAAAATTGGCTTCAAGAACGCAAAGAAGCCCCTATTGAATATAAAAAAAGCAAAAAACCAACTACGCATTGGAAATGTTATAAAAGAATGCTTGATGAATCATGGATTAAATCATTAAAATCGGACGTAAATTTGTGCGTCACTGATACATGCATACCAGGTTTACAGATGCGATTTTATCATGATAGTGGTCATATATCTTTTTATCTGGCCTATACAGCTAAAAACACCAGAATACAACGAAACCTATTTCTTGGAAAACATTGTGATTTTAAACTAGAAGAAATACGCAGAAGAGCAATGAATTTTCGCCAGCAAGTATCAGACGGCAAAGATCCTTTTATGGATATTATCATAGAAAGAGAAAAACAGGCAGAGGAATATAGAAAAAGAATAAAAATATCAAAACTGTTGGACTTATACTTTCAAAAACATTGCATGGTTTACAAAAAACCAAATACACAAAGATCTGACAGTTTCATAATTAAATACATAAAATCAATATTGGGCAACCTATACATAACAGAATTGGATTTGCCAAAGTTGATAGATTTTTATCAACGAAAAGCAGCACAAACATCTTTTTCAACAGCAAACCATTATATCGCACTGATTTCAAATTTCTGGAATTGGTGTGAAACATATAACTACCTGCCATTAAACAGCAACCCTTGTCGCAAGATACCAAAAGGCAAAAATAAGAAGACACCAGTAAAGCCATTAACACTGGACGAATACAAGCGACTATTACAAGCAATTGAAGATGGCTTTATATATTCGCCATATCATCCAAGAATGTTTCGAGCATTAAAAGTGTTAATGTTAACAGGTTGCCGGACGACCGAAATAACAAAATTGAAAAAGGTAAATGTGGATTTGGAAAACGGATTCATATATTTGACCGAAAGCAAGAACAATGAAGAAAAACATCCACTGGGCCAACCCGCGATAAACGAATTACGAATTGCTTTGCAAGAGGCACCAAATGATAGCGAATATGTATTCCCCGCTACACGTAGCGGGCCAAACACATTGTTAGATTTACGCAAGGCACACAGATGGGCGTTGGAACGTGCCGGACTTCCAAAGATGCGCAAACACGATTATAGACATTCGTTTGTTAGTATAGGAACAGATACACTGGGAATGCCGATACAGACAGTATCTAAAACCATAGGACATGCGGACATAGCAACAACGGCTATATATTCACACATTTCGGACAAAACAAGATTGGAAACAGCAAACCGGATTGCGTTGGCAATAACCGGACAATAGTTTTTTATACATAAAATATGTGCCGGTATCACCCCGCCCGGCACATATTTTTTAACTGCATTTTTTGTTATCACAAATTTAAAACTTTATTGAAAAAAATCCGTATTTTTGCTACGTTATTTGTAACAAAAAGGACCGATTCGATGAGTAATGTTATAAATATTTATTGTGATGAATCTTGTCATCTGGAAAAAGATTGTCATAAATCAATGGTTATCGGTGGAATAAGCTGTCCAATAGAAAAAGTTAAAGAACTTTCAATAAAGATTAGACAACTAAAAGAAAAATATGGCTTGTCAAAATACAATGAAATAAAATGGACAAAAGTTTCTGCTAGTAAAAAAAGCTTTTTCGTAGAACTAATAGAGCTATTTTATAATACGGAATATTTAAAATTCAGAGCCGTCAAAATTCCTGATAAAAGCGTTTTAAATCATGTAAAATTTTGCCAAACTCATGACTCTTGGTATTATAAAATGTATTATGTTATGTTGAGACATATATTAAACAATCCAAATTATTCATATAACGTATACATGGACATAAAAGATTCTTGCAGTTCAGATAAAGTTAGAACGTTGAAAGATTTTTTATTGAATGAAATAAAGGATTTTAATGGGGAACGGTTACACAATTTTCAAACCATCCGCTCAAACGAATCTGAATTGTTGCAATTGGCAGATTTGTTGATTGGTGCAGTGGGATATGAAAACAGGGTTCAAGAAATAAAAGATCGAGACGAAACTTTTATACCAAACGCGGATAAGCTTTTCTTGGTTGGTCTTTTAAAAGCAAAAATGCATATTGTTTCTTTTGAAAATAGCACCCCTTACAGTGCCGATAAATTTAATATTTTGGTATGGGAGGCAACTAAAAATGCTTAAAATGCCAGAATTTATAGAAATTACGCCAAACAATTATTCAGCAAAACTGGAAGATGTGTATAATTTTTACAAATACAGAATCGCCCATGCTGGATTAAAATTTATGAAAGGTGACATAGTATGTCGAAAAGAACCTTTATTTGATGATAAAGATGAGTGTTTTTGGCACTTAATCACAAAAGATTCTGATATTCTGCCAAATGGAAAAATTATACCAAAAGATCGTAACGAAGTAGACTTCAGAAGAATAGAAAGGTTAAAATGGTGTCCGTTTTTAATAGAAAACCATATGAGTAATGATGTTTATTGTTGGGAAAAACAACATAAAACGTCCCGAGGAAAACAAAAAAGAATATATTTGTGGGATAAAGAAAATAGTTATGTCGTTGTTTTGGCTGAAGATTTCAGAAACACAAAAAAATATCAACTTATCACAGCATATCCAACAGATAAAGAACATACTTTTAATAAGTTCGACAAAGAAAAAGATAGTTGTTCAGACCCACGAAAACAATAAAAAAGCGGAGACCGCCCAAGAGGACGGTCCCGAAATTCTTTCTGCAACTTGGCAGATGAACTATTGTATATATAACATTTTTAGACAAAATCGTCAAGTAAAATTATATTCGTCAGTTTCTGAACAAAGTTTTATATATTTTATATAACACAAAACAAAGAGAAAACACGCGCAAAAAATCAACCTTTGTTAGAATAATATATAAAAATTCGCATTAAAACAACAACATAAAAACAAATATTCATGACACAATATTCAACTATATAATCGCCGTGTAAATTTCATGTAGCTGCTGTGTAACTATCGTGTAAAAAACCAGCTCTGGTGGTAAATTTAGATACAAAATCAGCAAAATAAAAAATCCCGGGAATCCGGGAAATTTTGGTAGCGGCGAAGGGATTCGGACCCCTGACCAAAGGATTATGATTCCTCTGCTCTACCACTGAGCTACGCCGCCAAAAGACCGTGTCATTATAACAGACAATTTTTCAAATGCAAGTATTTCCATAATTCGGCACAAATATATGATTTCGTTCCAATTTTAAACACGGTGCGACTTGTAATATTATATATACAAAGCCAAACTTATAAAAATGAAAAAAATATGCACAATTATTGCTGTTTTAATTTCGTGCCCTGCATTTGCCACACCGCGCAAATTCAGTCCTTTTACCGGACACTATAAAAACCAATTCGCTTTTAATCTTGCCCAGGGCATAGATAATGGTTTTATACTGCCGCCGCCCGGGAAATTTGTTCCGTTTTTTATTGCGCAATTACAGTATTCCCAGCCAACAACATTTTTTCGCATTCCTGCGCGTCAGTCTATAAACTTAGCGCAAACCATTGGTTTTGGACATAAATATGGATGGGATTGGGGCGATTTTATAACCCCGATTCTGTTCATATCTGGTGATGTAATGATATTAGATTTTTGCAAATATTACCTGACGGGTGGTGCCGGAATTGGATTACAGGCCGAAGAAAATGAACGACTTGGTGCAAAATTATTGTTTCAATTCAAGGTCACCGCCGGTTGGCATATAGATAAAAAATGGGGCCTAGAATTATATATGCAACATTTTTCCAACGCAAACACCGCACCACAAAACCATTCATATGCATTTTACGGCATCGGGATAACATATAATTTTTAATTATGATTTTACCACTCTATTGGTTTTCCACCATGGGCGACAATATATTCATTTGCGCGACTAAAATGATGATTACCAAAAAATCCGCGATGCGCCGACAATGGCGATGGATGCACACTTTTCAAAATCAAATTTTTCGTTTCGTCAACAAATTCTGCTTTGCGTTGCGCATATGCCCCCCAGAGCATATAAACCAAACCATCACGCGCAGACAATGCCCGAATTACCGCATCGGTAAATTGTTCCCAACCGCGCCCCGCGTGCGATGCCGCCAGATGCGCCGCAACCGTCAATGTAGAATTCAACAACAACACACCCTGGTGCGCCCAGGATGTTAAATCACCATGTGTTGGGCTGGGACGACCCAAATCCAATTCAATTTCTTTATAAATATTGACCAATGATGGTGGCGGCGTAATTCCATCAGGGACCGAAAAGCACAGACCGTGTGCCTGACCCGGTTCATGGTATGGATCTTGACCGATAATCACGACACGCACAGAATCAAATGGGCACAGGTTAAATGCATTAAAAATATTTTTTGCCGCTGGATAAATTTTTTTACCTGCCAAATATTCCCCCCGCACAAAATCGGTCAGTTTTATAAAGTAATCTTTATCAAATTCATCCGCCAGCGCGCGTTTCCACGATTCCTCTATTTTTACATCCATTTCCACCCAACCCTATAATTTTATTAAACCTATTTGCAATGCTTTCCACAATACCACATCAATATATCCGCGCGGAAGACCTGTTTTACGCACCAAATGCGCGAACATATCGTCGCACGCCGTTTTTATTTCATCTGTCAATTCGTCTGTACAGCGGATTCCGCCGTATTGCGCCCCTAACCTGCGAATCCAAACATCATATTTAACAACATCAACACCCAAATTTCGTGCAAGATGATTTGCGGTTATTTTTCCAATATGTGGCAAAGTCGCCAAATATTTCAACCGCGCATTATCATCAGCACATTTATAAAACCCATCGCAAAATTCTGCACGATTTTCCCAAATTTTACAAATTGCCGACACCTTGTTTTTATTATGAAACATTTGAAAAATCACATCAAAATTCGCACCATTTATATAAATATATTCCATTATGTTTTTATGAATTCGCTTTGCGGTTTTTTGTGAAAAGCCCCCCGCCAAAATAACATAGGCACACATTTCCGCAAATTCATCGGGTGTAAACCGCCGTGGGTTTGCCAACATATCGCGAATCTCATCAAAAGATTGGGCATCAGAATCTGCGCCCAAATCTTTTATTTTTTTCTCTAAATCAAAGAACCATTTTGCAGAAAACATATTGTTTTTTATACTAGCGATGAACCTTGAAGCTATAATTTTTCATCTTAAGACTATCTTGTGTTGTCATCTTCAATGGGGTTTTATCAAGTGTTTTTTTCAATGTGTCTCGCGCACCATGGAATTTTTCCATTGTTTTACAATAACTTTTATATTCGCGACGCAAACTATCAACATAACTCTGTTGATTTCCATAATCAGAAAGATTTTTATTTCTCAATGTCTTTGCCAATTCTTGTGGAATATGATTTTTTTCTGCATCATCCAAAAACACTTTGAATTCTGCGACCGCCGTGTCAAAGCGCCTATCAAACTCTTGAGAATTTGTTACCAATCTCGCCAATCCTTCAATTTGTTCTTCTAAATTTTGTATATAATATTCGCTCATTTTTTTTCCTTTTTGTTTTATATTGTTTTACACATCCAAATTCGCGTCCAATGCATTTTCAACAATAAAGTCACGACGCGGTTCAACAACATCACCCATCAACATAGATACAACCGCATCCGCCTGGGACGCATCGTTCACGGTGACCTGGAATAAACTTCTGTGATTCGGGTCCATTGTTGTTTCCCATAATTGTTCGGCGTTCATTTCACCCAAACCTTTATAGCGCTGAATCTTTAATCCGGTCTTGGCATATTCAAACGCGGTATTCAGCAAATTGAATGCCCCCCAAATCTTTTGCGATTTTGTTTTGACGGTAAGTGTTGTGGGCTGTGAAAAAGTATCCATCAGTTCTTCACGACCGGGCATTCTGCGCCACGCGTTGATTTCCGGTGAATTCAAACGTTCACGCGACAAAACATATTGTTCGGTCACACTGCGCAGTGTGCGTGTTATGGTAATACCCGTATCATTCGCCAACACATTCCATCCACGTTCAAATTCTAATTCTTGGGCATCCAGCATTTTTGCCGCCGCCGCACAGTTATCCGCCGATTCATTATCAAACACACGGTTCAGTGCCAATGCCTCTACAAACCGCAGTGGCATAATATGATTCATCGGTTGCAAAACATTGCGCATATCCAACACCAAATCCAACAGACGCTTCATATCTGCGCCCGAAATTTGTGCGCCAGACGCAATCTGAACAACACCATCGGTCGCCAACTGGTCCATTAAATAGTCATCCATGTCGCGTTGGTTTTGGATATAAATTTGCTGTTTACCACGCGTGACACCATACAATGGCGGTTTTGCAACATAAATATACCCGCGTTCAATCGCCGCCGGCATATGCCGATAGAAAAACGTCATCAGAAGTGTCTGAATATGTTGACCATCAACATCGGCATCGGTCATGATAATAATCTTATGATAGCGCATTTTTTCAACATCAAAATCATCTTTACCGATACCCGCACCCATTGTCGTAATTAGCGCACCAATCGTATCTGATGATAACATCTTATCAAAACGCACACGTTCAACATTTAAAATCTTTCCACGTAATGGCAAAATTGCCTGGGTTTTACGGTCACGACCCTGTTTTGCGGTACCGCCTGCCGAATCCCCCTCTACAATAAACAGTTCACATTTTGCCGGGTCGCGTTCACTGCACCCCGCCAATTTACCCGGCAATCCACCAAGTTCCGGACCGGTCTTTTTGCGTGATAATTCACGCGCCTTGCGGGCGGCTTCACGCGCGGTCGCGGCCTCTACAATTTTATCAACAATCAGTTTTGCCGTCGCCGGATTTTCTTCTAAATACTGATATAATAATTCAGATGTTGTGTTTTCAACAATTGGGCGAACTTCACTGGACACCAGTTTATCTTTGGTTTGGGAACCAAACTTTGGATCTGGGATTTTCACACTAACAATACTGGTTAAACCTTCGCGGAAATCTTCCCCCGACAAATTAATATCTTTTTTAGTGTTATGTTCCGATATATATTTATTTATCGCACGTGTCAAACCCGCACGAAATCCCGCCAAGTGCGTTCCACCATCACGGTTTGGAATATTATTTGTAAAACAAAGCGATGTTTCTGTATATGCCGTTGTCCATTGCAGAACAATCTCTATATACGAATCATCGATTGTTTTTATCATTTGTATTGGGTCGCGATTTAATAATTCTTTGGACTTGTCCAGATATGTCGCAAATCCCGCCAAACCATCAGTTGAATGAAATTCGCGTTCTTTTTTGTCACCGCCACGCAGGTCTTCCAGAATGATACGAACATTCGCATTCAAATATGATTGTTCACGCAACCAATTTTCCAGAGTATCAAAATTAAACTCGGTTGATGCAAATGTTTCGGATGATGGCAAAAATGTCACTTCGGTTCCATGCTCATGATTTGTTTTATTTTCTGTAATTTTCAAATCCATTGTCGGGACACCGTCGGCAAATTTCATCTCGGCCTGTTTATCACCGCGCCAAACTTTGACCTCTAGCCAGGAAGACAATGCATTAACCACCGACACACCAACACCATGCAGACCGCCGGAAACCTTATACGCACCATTTCCTTCGTTATCAAATTTACCACCCGCATGCAGTTCACACATAATCAGTTCCAACGCACTGCGCCCGGTTTCATGATTTATATCAAACGGCATACCACGACCATTATCGCGTATTGTCGCACTGCCATCCGGGTTCAGCGAAACATAGACCGTATCGGCATAACCCGCCATTGCTTCGTCAATAGAATTATTAACAACTTCGTAAATCATATGATGCAGACCGGCGCCACCTTCGCCGACATCACCAATATACATTCCTGGGCGTTTTTTAACCGCCTCTAACCCTTTTAAAACCTTAATGGAATCACCGGTATATTCATTATTTACAGACATAAAAAAATCCTTTCTTTTTTTGTACCAAAAACATAGCAAATTATGCTATAATTGTCAAAGAAAAAGGCAAAATTTTATTACAGAAAATAAAACCGAAGGAAAGCAAAAATGAAGTTTAAACTATTGTATTTTGGGGAAATTTTAATAAACCCAAAAAAACGGGCGCAACACATATCTGATATTCGGATGCAATTTCACCCACAATTAAAGAAATTGGTTGAACACCAGCCGTGGGATAAACTGACCCAATATATGGCACCAAACGCAACCAAAAGTCCGATTATCACCCGTCATGTCGGTGGTATAGATTGGAATCCGATTATTACACCGAAACTAAAACTTATTGCAGAGTTGGATATCCAAATGTTGCATCCAGAAATAATTGGTGTTCCGCGTTCGGATATAGATAACCGCATAAAAACATTATTTGATGGTCTGCGTTGCCCACAAAACGAACACGAAATCGGACAAAATGTTCCACGCGATATTGGCCCGATTTATACATTGCTGGACGACGACCATTTGATAACCAAGATTTCTGTAAATACCAGCCACTTGCTGTCAACACATATTTTTCATCCGGATTTAGCAACCGCCAGTCCCGATTGTGTATTTATGATGATTGATGTAAACCTGCGCGTTGCCGAAGGCACATTAGAAAACCTTCCTTTTATGGTGTAGAGTGGTTAGTGGATAGTGAAAGTGGTTAGTAAAATCTGGAATTATTTCGTAATTACGATGTTATTCCAGAAAACACTAACACTAACCACTAACACTAACAACTAACTAAGAAATGCTGTTATCTGGTCTTGCATTTGGAATGTTCCCATAACTATCCACGCAATCACACCAGATATCAGCAATATTCCAATTGTATTCAATGTATCAGACAAAGACTCTATTTTCTTAACCGAATTTTCCA
>JAEEGL016445323.1_pt1 | contig 10297 bp, 4 predicted proteins | sample 9134231 | NCBI WGS metagenome assembly JAEEGL01 (sample SAMN16246548, study PRJNA631951) | gut metagenome | biome: gut microbiome; feature: rumen; material: fiber-attached | host: Bos | place: Iran: Karaj | collected 2018-10
TATATATTTATTTATGAGAGAATTAGATTTTTTCAAAATCAATTCCATAAATTTTAACTTTTGGATTTTTTTTATGAAAAATTTTTAATAATTTAATTTCATCCTTTGAGAATTTTTTATATTTTTCAATTTTTGTATCCCAAGGAATAACACTTAATTCTTTAATAATTTTATTTTGAGAAAAAAAATTAAGAATTCCTTCTAATCTCAAATCTTTATTTTGATTAAAAGAATAACATTCAATATTTTTATTTTTATAAATAGAAGTGAAAATAGGAAGATAATTTTTCATATTTAATTTCATACCATCAAGACATAATTTTTTTAATGATTTATTATATTTTATAATTTTACTAATTTCTTCATATTCTTCATTTTCTTCTAAAGTATTAAATCCAATATCTAAATAAGAAATAACACAATCATCTTTAATCATTCCATAACTTAAAAATTGAAAATCTACTAAATTTAAATTTACATTTTTAATAAATAAATTACATAAATTATTATTTTCTAATATTTCTTTAAGTGATATACCACAATTTCTAAGAAAACAACCTGATAATTGTAATAAATTTAAATTTGGATGTCTTTTAATTCCTTCTTGAATATAAAATAAACCTTTACTTGTAATTTTATTATATCCTAAATATAATCTTTTTAATGTTGAATTTTTTTCTAAAAAAATTTCTAATTTTTTCATTACTTCATCTGTTAAATTGTTATTACATAAATTTAAATATCGAATTCTTTTATCTAGTAAATTTGATATAATTATTTCTAATGATTTATCAGTTAAAAATGAATTTCTTAAGTTAATCCATCTAATATTGTAATTTTCATAAAATAATTTTGAAATATATTTCCATCCTTTAAAATTATCTGAATTTGATATATTATTTAAATAAAAAGCAAATTTTTCTAAATTTTGATAGACGATTAACATTTCAATAAATTCTTTAAAATGAAATAATATATCTATATTACTTTTTGAAAAATCATTATTTTTAATTACAATTTTTTTAATTATTTTTTTTTGAGACCTTTTTTCATATGGAATTCCTTCTCTTAAATATATTTTATATAGTTTATCGTTATTTATTAGTATATTTGTTTTATTTTCAATATTATCATTATCTCTATAAAAAATATATTTTTTAAATGGTTTATTATATTTATGAATAAATAAATACTCTTCAATATTAATATTTATTTTTTGTGAAAAATTTGTTTCAATAATTAATTCATCTTCTCTTTTTTCTGTTTTTTTTTTGTTCTTCATCATCTAATTTAATATTATTATTATATAAATTTGGATTTTGAGAATTTAATATTTTATTATTTAATTCTGTTAAATTTATTTCACATTTTTCTAAATTATAAAAATATTTTGATTCTTCTCTAATTATATATATAGAAAAATGAGATGAATTGTTTTTTATTATTTCATAATCAACAATAGATAAATTTAAAATTATTTTTATATTAGATTCAATATAATTTATACTTTTTATTAAGTTAGAAGTAATAATTACTCCTTCAATCGACATAATATAAAATAAAAGATTTGATTTTTCTGTTATTTTCTCTATTGAAGACATAATCTCTTCTTTTATATTTTTATCTAATTTATTGATTATTTTTTCATTTTTTTTTGTAAATTGTATTATATTTGATTCTTTCCAATTTAAATTATAAAAAATTAATTCAAAAGAATTTTTTGGCGAAGGAATATCTTCATAATAATCTGACAATAAATTTATCATTTAATTTATTTAATTTTTTCTCAAAAAAATTATTTTTAAATAATATTTCAATTATTAAACTATGAATGAAACTGAATAAAATTGAAATAAATAATATAATAAATTATAATATTTAATAATATTTCTTTTTATTTTTCATCATTTCAATTTTGTTGTAATAATCAGATTTAATGATTATTTTATATATATATGTAACATTTTAATAAAAAATTAATAATGTATATTATTTTAAGAAAACATATTATTTTGTAAATATAAATAGAAGACAATTTTTTTTTCTCTTTATTTTTTTAAAAAATATAATGATAAAATAGAAAATGTTTTTTTTATATTTTACAATATAATAAATCCTTGAATAATATAATAAAAGGAATTAATATAATTTACATAATAAAGTAATAATTAAACTTAATTATTTATGAAAAACAAAAAATTATATTATTCATAAAATAAAAAATATTAATAAATATCTAAAACTAAGCAAGATAAAATAAATTAAATAAAAAATTATTTATCTTATTATTTTATAACAATACTAAAATGAGTGAAATAAAGATTGTTGTAATTGGTCAAACAAAAGTTGGTAAAACTTCTATAATAAATCAATATATTTATGGAAATTTCAATGAATATATACCATCAAATCATAAAAAACCAGAAAAATATCATAAAGAAATAACATTACAAAATATAAATTACAATTTAGAAATATATGATATCACAATTTCAAATGAATTAATATCTTATATTAAACATTTTATAAAAAGCCCAAATATAGTAATAATGGTTTATGACTGTACAAATAAAAAATCTTTTGAACAATTAAATTTATTTTATAATTTAACTTTAGAAATGAATTTTAATACTTTTTGTATATATACAATTATATCAAATAAAATAGATTTAGAAAATCAAAAAATGAATTTAAATAAAGAAGCAGAATCTTTTTCCAGAAAAATAAAAGGATATTTTTATGAATCAAGTGCAAAAGATAATGAAAATATTAATAAATTATTTGATAATATAATAACATCTTATTTTCTAAAATATAAAGATGTAAAGCAAAAATATAAAATACTCACACAAAATAAAAATAATGAAAATGATATACCTTTTATAAAAGAAGGATTTGCAGTAATGTATTATTCAAATGGAGATGTATATGAAGGAAATTGGAAAAATAATTTAAAACAAGGATATGGAATAATGAAATATTCAAATGGAAATATTTATGAAGGTGATTGGGAAAAAGATAAAAAAAATTATTATGGTAAAATGAGTTATATGAATGGAGAAAAATATAAAGGTTATTGGAAAAATGATTTAAGAGAAGGAACTGGAATTTTTCTTTTAAATGATAATAATTATCAAAGTCAATATAAAAAAGATATTTCTTTAAATTATGGAAATATTGTTTATTCAAATGGAGATGAATATATAGGAAAATGGAATAATAATTTAGAAAAAGAAGGAAAAGGAATAATAAAATATAAGAATGGGGATTATTTTGAAGGTACTTTTGTTAATGATAAAAGAGAAGGTTATGGTAAATTAATTTATAAAAATGGAGATAAATATGAAGGATTATTTAAAAATGATTATAAAAAAGGTTATGGTGTATTATATTATAAAAATGGAGATTATATTTATTATAAAGGAAATTGGGCAAAAGATAATTTTAATAATGAAGGAATTTTAAAATTTAAAAATGAAAATTTATATAATGGAAATTTTTATAATGGAAAAATGGAAGGATATGGTAAAATGATTTATAAAAATGGATATAAATATAAAGGTGAATGGAAAGATAATAAAAGAAATGGATGTGGAAAATTTTATAATAAAATTATTAATTTTATTTATGAAGGTAATTGGGTAAATGATAAAAAAAATGGATATGGTAAATTTACATATAATAATATAACATATACTGGAACATTTAAAAATAATTTAATGGAAGGAAAAGGAAGATTAATAAATAAATTAGAAGAATATGATGGTTATTTTAAATATGGTTTTAAAAATGGAAAAGGTATTTTAAAAGATAATAAAGGAAATATTTATAATGGTGAATTTTTAAATGATAAAAAAGAAGGTATAGGTATTTTAACTTTTAATAATGGAGAAAAATATGAAGGTTATTTTAAAAATAATTTAATTGAAGGAGAAGGAATTTATTATTTTAATGATAAGAAAACATTTATTGGAACTTTTATTAATAATTTTCCTATTAAAGGTAAAATGATTTATGAAAATGGTGAATATGATGGTGAATTTAATGAAAATTTTATAAAAAATGGAAAAGGAAAAATGATTTATAAAAATAATGTTATTTATGATGGTGATTGGGTAAATGATAAAAAATGTGGTAAAGGTCTTTTATGTCAAATTCAAGATTATGATTTAATTAAAAGTAAAATTCAAATTATTGAAGAATTTCCAAAAACAATTTTAGATTTAAATTTAAAAGATAATTTCTATTATGGAGAGTTTTGTGATGATCAAAAAGATGGAAAAGGAATTTTATTTAATAAAATGTTTTGTGATGATAATAATAATATTAATAATTTAATTTATGTTTCAACTTTTAAAAATGGTAAAATTAAGGATATACCAAATATTTATTCTAGAGAACAACAATCAATTTGCAATATTGAATCGAATAATATTATTGAAATAAATAAAGTTGATAATAATTTAAATAAAAATATAACAAAATTTGATGGAAATAAAAGAAAAGTAAAATGTAAAAAATCAATAATTAGGTAAATTCGGAAATATTTAAAATTCATTTTTGTATAAGAAAATGAGATTATATATAAAATAATTTTGTCAAATAAAAAAGAATAAATTATTTGTTATTGAAATATATAAAATAGTATGTAAAATATTTAAAGGATAATAAAATATAATTGGATAATTTCTAAAAAGAAATATTTAAATTTTAATTTATAAATAAAAAAATATTTAATTTAAACTATTGAAAATGGATTTAATTTTTAATATAAATTTTAAATATATTTACTTGTTAATTGTTTATAAAAAAATATATATTTAAAGATATTTTTTATATAATAGAATATAAAATAACTTAATGATATATAATAAAAGATTATATATAAAAAAATAAATCATAAATATATAATCATTAAAAAGATATATTTTCAAAAATAATTTAAAAAATATTAATATAATAAAATAATTATTTAATTATAAATTTTAATTTTTAAGTTAAAAATTGTTGAATATTTTTATCTTCAACAGCCAAAGGAAAAGGCATTAAAGAAAAAATATTTTTCAATTCAATATCAACTTCTTCAATAATTCTTTTCATATAAATAAACAATAAAATTTGACAAATAATTTTAGTAAAAACATTTAATATAAAAATAATATTTTGACTTTTAGAATATTCTCTAATAAAAGAATTAATAAATTCACACATTAAATAATTTAATTTCATAAAACCATAAGTACTCATTGCATTAAAATTATCATTAGCTAAAAGTATTTTAGAATCAAATAATAAATTATAATTAGATTCATTAAGTGTTAAATCATTATTAACTAAAATTTGATCTATAATTACATATTGCATATTCATAACATAAAGAAAAGATTGATTAATAAAAGGACTATCTTCATAACAAAATTCTAAAGGTGCATCAGAAAAAAAACAAAAATTTTCACAATAATATTCTTTAAAATTTTCTTGATTATTAAATCCATTTAAAGTTTTATAAAAATAAATACTTGAATTTATTTGATTTTCTTTTATTAAATTTGATAAATTTTGTGCAATTGATATTGCATTTTCTTTTAATGTTAATGGGAAAATTATTAAATGTTGAATATATAAAAATGAACCTAAAAAATATAAATAATTTAAATTTAAATTTCTTGATAATGATATTATTTCTTCACATTTATTATCATAAAATTTATATAAAAGTTGATATAAAAATGTTGTTAAATCAAGACATATTATTATAAATATTTGAAGAAATAATTTTAAAAAAACATATACAGAAATATTTCTTTCTTTATCTAATTTAAATTTTTTCGAATTTGATTTTTTTTTTCTTGTTGTTAAACTACTTTTTTTAATTTTAGAAACTTCATTTGATTTTATATTTTTTTTCTTTTTTAATTCATAAGAACTATAATTAATTAAATTTAAATTTTCATCAATATTATCTTCAGATTCTTCAAATTGATAATCAGAATCAGCTAATTTTTTCTGAGCAGAAATTTTTAATTCTCTAATTGATTTTAAAATAAATTCACATTCATCTTGTTCAATTGATAATAACATTCCAATCATTGAACTTTGAACACAATAATATCCAATTAATTTAATATAAATATAACCACCAAAAATAACAACAATTGATATTTCAACATAAATTATTATTTCTTTATGTATTATTAATTTATTTATCATATCTAATGAAGTTAATAAGCATTCATTAAAAACATCACCAATTAAATCAAAAAAATGAGTTGATAAATTTTCAAAAATTAATTGAATTCTATAATTTGAAGATACTATAAAATTTATATCATAATAAATATAATGTATTATTGCACTTAATCTCCAAATAAAATTTTCAAGAGTTAAAATTTCACTATTTCCTTTTGTATCATTAAATAAAATTGTAGTATTAAAATAATCAAGAAAAGAATTTGAAAAATCATATGATGCAGTCACTGTAAAATCTAATACTTCATCTAATCTTATTACTGCGTTTTTTAAATCATTAAAAGATTTTTGTACATAATATTCTCCTTTATCAGTTATATTTAATATGTATCTTATTGAGATTAATTTTAATGATTTATCTATTATTGCAAATTCATTATATAATGGAATTATTGAATAATAATCATTTTTTATACTTTTAAATATATGTAATACTCCTCTTTCATTTTTTACTAAATTTTCAATTGATAAAATTATTGTAATGATAAATACAATTAAATTAAATGAAAATGAAATATTTACTTTCATTTGAGTTGATGCTTTTTTCTTTAAATAATTTTTTTTTATTGTTATATATTCTCTAAATAATTCTTGATCTATTTTTTTATCATGTTCAAATATTAAATTCCTTATTCCTAAAAATTTTTGACTTTTTCTTTTACTTTTAGCAATATCTTCATCATTATAACTTTTTATTTTTAAATTAAATGGTGTTCCATATAATAAACGAACTCTTTTATATTTATCATTTTCAGTTTCAAATTTTGAAGTATTAATATATTTATCAATTATTTTTATTTCATCTAAATTAACATTACCATCTGCATTTATATTTTGAAATATTTTAAACATTATTAAATTTTTATCTATATAAATTGTATATTCTTCAATTTTAACATATCTTTTAATACAATCTTTTTTAAAATTAATTAAAATTTTATCTTTCATATTAAAAATTTTCATTACTGTTGCTTCAATATTTCTTCTTTCTCCAGTATTACTTTGTAAATTTTCATTTTTTTTAAATTCTTTAAGTATATTTTCAATATTAGAATCATTTTTAAAATGCATTAAAACATATTTATAATCTCTAATTTTTTTTTTATTATATAAAAAATTAGTTAATTTATAATCAATATTAAAAATATTTGCCATTTCTTCAAAATATTCTTTACAAATAAAATGAATATAAAAATCAATTGAAGTTAAAAGAGAAACAGAATAATTATTAAATAAAATAGAAAAAATACCTTTACTTAAAATTTCAATTTTTCCTGTTTCAGAAGTTAAAATAAAATCATGATCAATAGGAATTTCTCTCATAACAGCAACATAACAAGTTTTATTAATTTTATAATTAGATAACATTTTAACAGATAACATAATTGGAATAGAATAATAATTTGAATGAAGTGCATATTTTTGTCTTTCATGATTTAATGCAATATTTTTTCCATTATCAAAATGTCTTTTTATAAAATTATGATGTTCATCTTTATATATATTTGGCATTAATAATTTAACATCTTGACCTAAACATTCACTTGGAGAATATCCTAATAAATTTTTAATATTTTCTGATACTTTTTCTATTATTGCTTTATTTTTATCTGTTAAATTTGCAATTACTACTACACATTTACTATTATAATATTTTTCATTTTCTTCTAATTGTTCTTCATTTAATTTTAAATCTTTATTTTTTATATTTTGTTTTATTTTCTCATAACTTTTTTGTTCATTTTTTAAATTATCAAGTAAAATTTTTTGTTCATTAAATACTGCTTCTTTATATTTAATATAATAAATATTTACATCTTTTAAATTATCATATATATTTGTTATTACTTTATATGTATTTTCTATATCATTGTGATATTTAAAAAAATCAAGACCATTTTTTTTTATTAATCTTATTTGTGCTCTATTTTGAATACAAGTCCAAAATTGTGTTGAGTAATCTAATGCAGAATTAATTGAATTTTTTAATTTTGTTACTTTTTCATAAAATCTTATTAAATTTTTAAAATTAATTTGAAATTCTGTTTCATTTCCATTTATATCAATTCTTTTTAATTTTGATGAATTAATTGCATCAATTTTATGATTTATCATTTCAAATATTCTCTTTACTGAAGATTTTTGTTGAAAATTTAATTTTTTATTCTTTTTTAAATCAAGTAAACTACAAAGAGATGCATGATAATTTCCAATATAATAAAACATATAATAACTAAATAAAGTAATTAAATTAACATTTTTTTCTCTACTTACTTTAATTAAAAATTCAAATATTTTTATAATAACATGTTTTAAATAAACTAAAGAATTTTCATTATTATGTTCTTTTGTAATATATTGAGTTTCTGTTTTAGGAATAAAAAGAATTGTTCCTGCTTCTTGTTTACAAACACAATCATCATAAATACAATTTTGTTCATGTTTTTTAATCATTCCAATTAAAGTCAATTTTTTTTCTACATCTAATTTTTCAGTACAAACAAGATAAATTAAACTAATTAAATATTTACATAAAGTTTTTTCATTTTTAATTTCTACAAAAGGTATTTTTAAAAGTAATACATTTGATTTATGTAAACTAATATTAATTGATGCTGGATATAAAATTATATAACCTGCAATTATTAACAAATCTGTTCCATAAAAAGTTAATTTATGTGCTGAAATATAAGTTAAAATTGTTGTCCATAATGTACTTAAATTAAAATATAAAAATAACATATTTATTATTGAATGATAATAAAATGATAATGTTTGAAAAAGATAAAGAATTATTAAACTATTTGCACAACATATTGAAATATAAAAATCTATTTTATATTTTTTTGTTCCTAATTTTTTAAATATTATATAATTAAATGAAAAAATTAATTTAGATATAAAGAAAAATATTTCATTTAAAGTATCTAATCTACTTAAATAATCTGATTTTTCAAAATTAAATTCTACTTTATTCCCATATATACAATATGAAATAGATATTGAAAATGTTATTATTAAATTGAAAACACTTATTACTTTAAATAATTCATTTTCTTTATATTTTATATTTAATAAACATATAAATGAAAGTTCAAATTCAGTCATAAAAATAACCCAAAAATTTATAATATTTGAAGCTTGATAAAATTTAATTAAAAATATTGTAAATTTATTATTTTTTTTATCGACAATTTTAAATAAAATAAAAAAAATCAAAATATAAATCAAATTATAACAAAAGAGAAAAACTAAAACAAATTTAAAAGCATTTCTAGATTTTAAAATCAATTCAGTTTGATTAAAAACTTTAATTAATTGATTTAAAGGTTTTGATGCAATTCCAAATAAATCATAAAAAAAACAAATAATTCCTAAAAATTTAGAATAAGTAAAAAATAAACATAAAATAGTAAAAAATAAATTTAATGAAATTTGTTCTCCTCCATGATAAGCTAAAAGACTTAATTGTTTATTAAAATGTTTATGAAATTTATATAAAAAACTAATATCATCTGAATTTTCATCATCACTTGGATATGAATGACTAATCATTTTTTTTTTAAATTATATTTAAATAATATAAAAATATATTTAATTATAAAAAAATATTATAAATAATAAAATAAAAAATAGCATTTTATAAATTTATTACTTTAACTAATTAAAAAATTAAATAATGTCCCAAAACATATATTAATACAATCTGATATTTAATTTTAAAAACTAAAATCATATGAAAAAACATAAAACACAATAAAAAAAAGCCATCTAAAAATCAAAAAAACCAAAAACAAAACTAAAAAAAAAAATTAAAAATAAAAAATCAAAAATAAATCAAAAAAAAACCTAAAAAAAACTAAAAAAAAACTAAAAAAAAATCAAAATTACTAAATTAAAAAAAAGCTTATTTCAATTCACATATAAAAACCCTTAAAAAAAAAAAAAATAAATAATGGAAGATAAAAGAGGTCATGGACATGGTCCAGGACATGGACACGGTCATCATAAACATCCTCGTTTCGGTGGACATTTTTTCAAAGGTCCA